>Ga0224508_10002925_pt1 | contig 14308 bp, 14 predicted proteins | sample SF_Jan12_sed_USG_4_FD_170157 | JGI IMG/M metagenome (GOLD analysis project Ga0224508, IMG submission 170157) | Sediment microbial communities from San Francisco Bay, California, United States - SF_Jan12_sed_USGS_21 | ecosystem: Environmental > Aquatic > Marine > Sediment | place: USA... | reverse complement strand
TTTATCCAATACAACGTTACGGCCTTTCGGGCCCAGCGTTACCTTAACGGCATCGGCCAGGATATTTACGCCGCGCATTTTTTGTCCGCGGGCTTGTTCGCCAAAATGTACTTCTTTAGCAGCCATTTTTAGTCCTCAAATAATATTTGTTTGTGGAAATTAACCTTCAATGACACCCATGATGTCGTCTTCGCGCATGACCAAGAGGTCTTCGCCTTCGACTTTCACTTCGGTGCCTGAATACTTGCCAAAAAGGATTTTGTCGCCGACTTTTACATCCAGAGGACGAACGTCACCGTTCTCCTGGACTTTGCCGTTTCCGGCAGCCACGACTTCACCCTGCATGGGTTTTTCTGCGGCGGTGTCGGGAATGACGATGCCGCCCGGACTTGTACGTTCGTCTTCGAGACGGCGCACTACAACACGATCATGAAGCGGACGAATGTTCATTCGCTATTTCTCCTTTAGATCAATTAAGTTATATAAGAAAAAGGGGTTTACAACGTAGGTATTCAGCTATTTGTTAGCACTCTACCCAAGTGAGTGCCAATCATAGTCATAGAGGATGAATTGTCAAGCATTGTTAATGAATAACGTCGTTATTCATCGATATGGCGATATTCGCCATCAATCGTTTGCTGGCCCACAGTCGATTGCCGGGTTGCTGTAGTTCCACCGGCCATAACGAGTCCACTTTTTAAGATGCGGCGAATTATTGGACGCCGGATAATCGGCGTCAGACAGGCAAATCCGATGGCATCGGTAATGAATCCCGGGGTCAGCAACAAAGCCCCCGCAACCAGCAAACACAAGCCTTCTAGCATTTCCATGGCGGGTAGTTCCTGCCGGGCCAGAGATTGCTGCACCTTGGTAAACGTCGAAATGCCTTGTTGACGCACCAGATACGCTCCCAGCACTGCCGTGAACACGACCGCGAAAATTGTCCATGGCACACCAATTATCGACCCGACTTCCAACAACACGTATATCTCTCCCAAAGGCACCAGCAGGAAGATGATTAACAGAATTGGAAACAAATTCATTGCGAAATCAGGAGTTCATCAGCGTGAATTTGTTACATGGGGGCTAACTTATTGTTTTTCACGTGTAGGCCCGAGATTTTTCATGTTGGATTGTTTCTAACTAATCGAACCGCTATTAAATGTAGTAAAATTCGCTAATTTTCAGTGAAATCCTATATAAAATCGTCGAACTGGACAAAAGCATCTTTTTTCGGCACACTGCAGCTCAGCTCTTTCCCCCAAACCCAACGGAGTGTTCCCTACCTAGTATGAATAAAGTACTGGTATTGCATGGCCCTAATCTGAACCTGTTAGGCAGACGGGAACCGGAACATTATGGCAAAACTAATCTGGAGCAGATCAACCAGAATCTCGAAGGATTGGCGACCATGGAACAAATAACCCTCGACTGCCAGCAAAGTAACGCCGAGCACGAACTCGTCGATACCGTTCAGAATGCCGAGCAAACCGGTGTCGAATTTATCATTATCAACCCAGCGGCCTTCACCCACACCAGTGTCGCCTTGCGCGATGCTTTGGCCGCCAGCGGCATTCCGTTTATCGAGATTCACCTGTCCAATGTGCATGCGCGGGAAGAGTTTCGCTCCAAATCTTATTTTTCCGACATTGCGTTAGGCGTTATCTGCGGCCTGGGCGCATTCGGGTATGAATTGGCGTTGCAAGCGGCGATTCGTCATTTGAAAAATAAATAGAAAATTTACTCGCAATGGATATTAGAAAAGTAAAAAAACTCATCGAGTTGTTGGAAGAGTCGCAACTTGGGGAAATTGAGATCAAGGAAGGTGAGGAGACCATTCGTCTGAGTCGTGCTGGTTTGGTGGCGGCTTCACCGGCACCTGCGGTAACGCATATTCCGGTTGCCGCGAATCCAACGATGGCTGAAAACCCATCTGCATCGGCTCCAGCAGGTGTACCGACAATCGAACCGAGTGGACATGAAATCAAGTCACCTATGGTGGGTAGTTATTTCGCATCACCTTCGCCGGACGCTTTGCCATTCGTCGAGATCGGCAGCGACGTAAAAGTTGGCGATACCTTGTGCATTATCGAAGCTATGAAAATATTCAATCAAATTGAGGCCGACCGCGCGGGCATTGTTAAAGCCATATTCAAGGAATCAGGCGACCCCGTCGAATACGGCGAAGCGCTGTTTATTATTGATTGAATCCATAACTATTAAACAATTCGCTGTTCATTCGCGATGATTGAAAAACTCGTTATTGCCAATCGTGGTGAGATTGCACTGCGCATACTGCGTGCCTCACGCGAACTCGGTATTCCCACCGTTGCCCTGCATTCGGAGGCCGACCGCGACGCCAAGTACGTCAAATTGGCGGATGAGTCGGTGTGCATCGGCCCACCACAGGCGAAGGACAGTTACTTGAATATTCCGGCAGTGATTGCAGCAGCTGAAGTGACTGATGCCACTGCGATTCATCCGGGCTACGGTTTCCTTTCGGAAAATGCTGACTTCGCCGAACGGGTTGAACAGAGTGGGTTTACCTTTGTTGGACCGAAGTCTGAAACCATTCGCCAGATGGGCGACAAAATATCTGCACGTAATCTGATGATAAAAGCGAGCATCCCCTGCGTTCCCGGCTCGGATGGGCCGCTGCCTGCAGATGAAAGGGAAATATTAAACATAGCCTCTGACATCGGATATCCAGTCATTATAAAAGCCGCCGGTGGTGGTGGCGGGCGCGGCATGCGTGTAGTGCGCGAGGAGTCTGAATTATTGCAGGCGTCATCGTTGACACGTACCGAAGCCAAGGCGGCTTTTGACAACGCAACGGTTTATCTGGAAAAGTTTCTGGAAACACCGAGGCACGTCGAGTTTCAGATATTGGCCGATACACATGGCAATGTGATTCATTTGGGTGATCGTGACTGCTCGGTGCAACGAAACCATCAAAAACTAATCGAAGAAGCACCGGCGCCACATATTCCGCAGGAAACCCGACAGGCCATGGGGCAGGCGTGCGTTGAGGCCTGTAAACGCATAGGCTATCGCGGAGCGGGCACGTTCGAGTTTTTGTACGAAAACGGCGAATTTTATTTTATTGAGATGAACACTCGGGTACAGGTGGAACATCCGGTCACGGAAATGACCATGGGTGTGGACATCGTCAAACAACAGTTGTTAATCGCTTCGGGGGTTGCAATGGGCATCGACCAGCACTCATTAGTGCCACAAGGGCATGCAATCGAGTGTCGTATTAACGCCGAAGACCCAAAAACATTTTTACCGTCACCCGGGCAAATTGTTCGCTACCACCCACCCGGTGGTCCCGGTGTGCGGGTGGATTCCCACGTTTTTAATAATTATATTGTCCCCCCATATTACGATTCTATGATCGCCAAAGTTATTTGCCACGGCGAGACGCGCACCGAGGCGATTATCCGTATGCAGGGTGCATTGGAAGAAATGATTGTTGACGGAATCAACACAAACATCGCTTTGCATCGCAAAACTCTGGTGGATGACGCCTTTGTTGAGGGTGGGATAGATATTCATTTTATGTCTCGCAAGCTCGGTTTAGATCACTAACCTTGTTGTGAGTTGGATTCAATTGCGCCTGGACGCGCACGACAAAGAAGTCGACAGCATTACCAAACTGCTTGAAGAGTATGGCGCGGTCAGTGTGAGCTTCGAACCCAATGGACAAGCGGATCGGATCGAACGTGACTTAAACACATTGCCCAAATGGGAATCACTACGGTTATCCGCTTTGTTCCCAGAAGATCTGGAATTGGCGACACTGATCAGTAATATAAATGCACTGGATGAGTCTGGCGATCGTCTTGTTCAAATGGATCGAGTAAAGGACAAGGACTGGGAAAACTCATGGCGGCAAAATTTTGCACCAATGGATTTGGGCAACGGTCTTTGGGTATGCCCGAGTTGGTGCGACGTTCCGTTAGAAGCACAAACTATCATTCGCCTCGATCCGGGTTTGGCATTCGGTACTGGCACCCATGCCACGACCCGATTATGTCTGCAACAGATGGGCGAGTTATTTGTCTCAGGACAGGCATTCGATAGCGTCCTCGACTACGGCTGTGGTTCTGGCGTACTGGCCATTGCGGCGGCAAAGCTCGGCGCGCAGCAAGTATGGGCAGTAGATATTGACCCACGAGCGTTGACAACAACTGCTGATAATGCGGCGGTTAATGCAGTCACGACTCAATTGCATATTGATCAAGCGGACGAATTGCCAACCGAATTCCAGGCTCATTTTGTAGTAGCCAATATTCTGGCGAATACGCTGATTGATTTGTCCGCCGACATCCAGCAACGCGTAAAGCCCAGTGGTCGTTTACTGTTGTCTGGATTATTGCATGATCAAGCAGATAGCGTATGCCAGCACTATGCAAACGCTTTTGCATTTGAACGCCACTTTGCAGATGAGTGGTGTTTGTTGAGTGGTATAAAACAACTATAAAAATTAGTTTTTAAAACCCTATAATTCAGACATGTTTGCGCAATGTTCAAACTGTGATGCCGTCTTCCGGGTAAACCGGAAACAACTGGATGCCCACGATGGTCTGGTGCGTTGTGGCCGTTGTCGCGAGGTGTTTAACGCCGCGTGGAATCTGGTTGATGAATTACCCGCGAGCCAATCGACTGACCCAGTTGTGAGTGCGCGCGATGCCAGCTTGGCCCGCAGCGTTTCTATGGCGGCAGCGGCACCGGTACCCGCAAAAAGAGTGGCGAGGAAACCATCCACGGATGAAATTGACGACGTTGAAGAGCTGGCTGCCCAGGAAGTAAGTGAGCCGGAACCTCTGGTTATAGAGACAACTGATGAAGTTGAGCCAGAAGTAGCACAAGAGCCATTGTCCGAGCAGGTTGAGTCAGAGTCTGATGGCAGCGACGACGAATTAGAACCTTTGGCAGCCACTTCGAGCGATGCTGAAGTTGACGGGAATGTCGAAGAACAGGAAGCACAAGAAACTATTGAGGTTGATACTGAACGAGAAACGCGAGACGAAGAACTCGCCGAAGAAGAGTCAGATGATGATCAACTCGAAGACAATATGTTGGGTGAATGGGCGCCTGTGTCCGCAGCCGACGATCAATTACAACTCAATTTTGGTGACACCGAATCGGCGGGTGTTTACCCGCACGATGAACAAGACAAGCGGGAAAGCGAATACGCGGAGCAAGCCAACGAGCAGGTAGAAGATAAACCGAGGCAGAGTGTCACACTCGACGAAGATGATGCTGTGGACACCGCTAGCAATGATCAAGATAAGGAAATCCCGGCGTATGCTTACGACGATATGGAGACTGAAGAATCGGAAACCGCAGAACTCCTAACCCCAGAGCCGGGCGAACCAGGCGCTACGGAAGAAGCGTTACAAACACCGGACGAGAATCTGGCTGACGATGATAAAACCGCGGGTGTTGGAGGAGTAACAGAGGATTTCTCCAGTGGCGTCGACCTGATCGACTCGACGGTTGCCGAAGACCAACCCGATGACGCAAAGCCGGATGAAACGTATCCAGGTGTTGCCGGTAATCAAGCATTTGAATCTGAAGATGCAATACCAGACCCAGGCGCCGAATTAGAGGATGTTCCTGAATCCGAGGACGTTCTAACTGCATCGGACTTGGAAGACAAAGAAGACGCCGCATCCGACATCACACCCCATGCCTGGCGGCCGGATCCGGTGTGGCGTGACATCGAAACCGCTAACGAGGACGATGATGTTGCCGTTGAAAGTGACCCGATCAGTGGTGATTTCGATGATTTGCCTTGTCTGTATAACGGGGAAGGGAAACAGGGCGAATCCGCTGATGACATCGAAGGTGAATTCGAAAATTGGGACGATGCCCGCACACCGATGTTAGGCGGGATTGGTGATAGCGATGACCCGGAACGTGAGACACCGGTACTTATCGCGCAGGAGTGGTATGACGGTGGTCGGCAAGAGCCAAAATTAGAGCCAGTGGCGCTGGATGACCAGGATAAATCAAGCGAAGTAGAGTCAGATAAAACGGCGGACATTGATGAAATCGATGCCGATTTGACGCCATCCCGTATTGACGACGAAGAGATCGACGACGAGATTGATGCAGGACTCGATCAGAAGCTTTATGCCGAAAATACCACCGAGACTGCGCCTGAACCGGTGGTGCGAATCATCGATGAATCCGTAAATGAGTCTGACGAATACCTGGAAAAAGACCTGCGGGCCAATGAGTTATATAACGATCCGATTGAAAATCCGGCCGGCGATTACAACGACAGCCCGCTCGATTCTTATGACAATGAGATCGACGAAGAGATCGATAATGATCTTGAACGTCAGGTCATAAGCGATCTCGACCCGGAACACACCGGGCCGTTTAACCCCAACGATGTTGACTGGGTTGTGTTGCACGGCCGCAACCCTCTGCGCACCGCATTGTGGGGCATCGGTTGTTTGTTGTTGTTGGGCATGTTGGTTATGCAGGTGCGATCTGTACATTTTGATCAACTTGCCGCCGTGCCGGACCTGCGCCCCTACCTGGTGTCGTTTTGTAAGATCGCCGCATGCGACGTGCCGACCCGCCGTGACGCCCGGCGCATTGAACTATCGCAAACCCGTGTCACTTTACACCCCGAGAATCCCGGTGCCTTGCGTATTGCCGCCAACTTGACCAACCTAGCGGCGTTCGCACAACCGTTTCCGGCATTGCAACTAACGTTAACCGACAAGTCAGGTCGCATTGTTGGACGACGGGTATATCAACCGGTTGAATATTTGGGCACGGAAAATGCTAACACTCCTATGCCTAAGGCTACGCCGCAGGATGTCGTGTTGGATTTAGCACAACCCCATGAGACCGCGGTCGGTTTTGAACTCGCCATAGCTCATTAAAACACACACTAAACGAACGAACTTAAACCGTTTTAAAAACAAAATCCCTTTATAAAAAATAATTATTGCAGCAGGCTTTTCCAAAGCGTGTGGAAAAGTTATTATTCAGGTGGCGACTGCTTCCCTGGAGAAGGGTTCAGGGATGATCGGGAAGGATAACTGGGAACGATGACAATTCCATTTTGTTTTCGCTGCCTGCAAAACCAGATTGAAGTATAAGATCGAAATTTAATCCGGTGCGCGACGCATGTTGCAGTTCAGCCTGACTACATTATTACAACATACTAAAATGAGGTTTCAGTTTTCTGATTTATCTGGTGATATGGCAACTAAGAAAATAAAAGAACCGCCTCTCGCCAAACATGTACAAAGTTCGTTGGAACGGTATTTCGCCGACATGAATGGCGAGAAACCCAGTACTTTATATCACATGGTGATGCGTGAAGTGGAAGCGCCACTATTAAAAGTTGTCATGCACGAAACGAATAGTAACCAAAGCAAGGCTGCGGAAATACTCGGTATCAATCGCAATACACTACGTAAAAAACTAAAGACTTACGGTTTACAGTAAACTGGTTTCCTTGTTGCTATGTTTCGCCCCATCACTTTGCATTAGCGAAAACCCCCACCATTCTCTTGCACGCCAATTGTGAATAGCGACCAGCACCAACGTGTGCGTATTCTTCGCGCACTTGTCAGTGTTTCGGACAAGACTGGCATCGTCGAATTCGCCCGTGCTTTAACTGCAACAGGCGTAGAGTTGTTATCCACCGGCGGAACCACAAGATTACTCGTGGAAAGCGGCCTGGATGTAACGGAAGTATCTGATTACACAGGCTTTCCCGAGATGATGGATGGGCGTGTCAAAACCCTGCATCCGCGCGTGCATGGCGGCATTCTGGGTCGCCGGGGCATAGACGATGACACTATGACACAACACGATATTCCGCTCATCGATCTCGTTGTAGTGAATCTTTATCCGTTCAAGCAAGTTACAGCTAATCCCGATTGCGAGTTAGCAACGGCTATCGAAAACATCGATATTGGTGGTCCGGCCATGCTTCGAGCGGCAGCGAAAAATCATGCGTCGGTCACTGTGGTTATCGATACGAGCGACTATGCAATGGTACTTGCTGAAATTGAAAACGGCGGAGTCGAAGCGCAAACTCGATTCGAGCTTGCGGTAAAAGCCTATGCGCATACAGCGCAATACGACGGTGATATTGCAAACTATTTAAGCGCGGTTCAACCTGACGGTAGTCGAGACGAATTTCCACAAACCTTGACCATGCAATATCAACAGAAACAAATCATGCGTTATGGAGAAAATCCTCACCAGGATGCTGCGTTTTACGTCGAAGATAGTATTGACGCCCCCTGCATCGCAAACTCGCAACAATTGCAAGGCAAGGAATTGTCCTACAACAATATTGCCGACACCGATGCCGCTTTGGAATGTGTAAAACAATTTTCCGAAGGAGCCGCCTGCGTTATTGTCAAACACGCAAACCCCTGTGGTGTCGCCGTCAACGATACTTTGCTCGACGCTTATGATCGCGCCTACAGCACTGACCCTGAATCCGCTTTTGGTGGCATCATCGCATTTAATCGTGAACTAGATGAACAAACCGCCAGTGCAATCATCGAACGCCAGTTTGTCGAAGTGATCGTTGCGCCGGCGGTAACCAACTCCGCGCAAAAAATACTAGTGGAAAAACAAAACATACGGGTTCTCGTTTGTGGTGACCTGACCGATACACAAACTCGCGCCAGAGATTTCAAACGCGTCGGTGGCGGTTTACTGGTGCAAGACCGTGACGATGATTTATTCAAAGAATTAAAAGTTGTCAGCAAACGCCAAGCGGGCGAAACCGAAATGACGGATTTATTGTTTGCCTGGAAAGTTGCCAAGTACGTTAAATCAAACGCCATAGTTTACGGGAAAAATTACATGACGATTGGTGTCGGCGCCGGGCAAATGAGCCGGGTCAACTCAGCACGTATTGCCCGTATTAAAGCCGAACATGCCGGACTGCAAGTACAAGGATCGGTCATGGCTTCGGACGCATTTTTTCCTTTCCGCGATGCTATCGATGCGGCCGCGGACGCAGGCATCGCCGCCATTATTCAGCCCGGCGGTTCCATGCGCGATGAGGAAGTGATCGCCGCCGCCGATGAACATGGCATTGCCATGGTATTCACCGGAATGCGGCACTTTCGACATTAACGCCGCGATGCTTTCTCGGTGCAGCTCAACCACACTCGCCCGGCAAAAGCCAATAGTCAAAACACGATAGCCAAAGTCCGCTAGTCACGACCCAATAGCGTTAACCAATAATGTAACAATCGTCTAAAACCCTGGAATATCCTGGGTGGTATTTTCACCGGCGACCGGTCTCTTTTTCGATGATTTGAGTAAATCAATAGCATCGGTCAGTTCCCAGATATCGAGGTATTTATTGCGATATATCCATGCTTCGTCCTTGCCGCCCACGCTAATACCCAATCCGGAAAATTTTGGTTGACGCGGATTCTTGGCGATCAGGTATTTGACAATTAAAGGTGACTTCTCGCGCGCATCGGCCAATAACCGTGCTGCTTCATCCCGCTGTTTTAAACCACTTAACGCCAGCACCCGTCCGAATTCCAGATCGGGCATACCGTCGTTGGGGTATTTTGCCGCCAATGCCAGCGCTTTTTCATATTCCGCCCTGCGCAGATAGTCCTCCAGCAAATCCGCCCGCATGCCGTGGTTGTCGACGGGATTGAACTCGTAAACCATGCGTTCCATATTTGGCAATGCGTCGGCGAAACGCCCCCTGTCCAGTTCAAGATATATCATTCCGGTAAAAAGACGTAACGCAGGACGATTTTCCATAACTGTCCAGGGCAGGGTGCACTCGCCCAATGCATGAGCGGTGACCGTATGCGTCAATATTTGGTGTGCACGGGACAGTAAAGGTCTGAGCAGTTGATCGTCAACCCAAGGGGTACGCGCGTCCGCCGATTGACGCACGCACTGTACTATGTCGTCCAGAATGTCGAAGGAATTCAACGCTCGTGGATTTGCTTTAAGAAATTCCAACCACCCCTGTGCAATAGCTGGTTCCCAGGGATCCTCCTGTTCAAAATAATCCAAACTGGTCAATGCCGGTTTGCCCACGGGTGTATGTTGCAGCCAGCGTTTTTCCAGTAGCAACAATGCTTTACTGGGAATCAAAACACCAATATTTTCGTGCTCGTCGACTTCAATATCGTAGTCATCACCCACGGCGGGGGACGCTTTATCTATCAATTCCTTGAGTTCACCCAATTCCGGAATACGCCGTGATGACATATCGAACATGGCACTGTTGTTATCGCTGGCCATGTTTTCAAGAAATTCAATCATATGGTCAAGATCATGCTCTTTATCGCGTTTCAACCGTGCGATCCAATACCGTGCACGCTCGCGCGCCAGCTCTAATTTCCCCTGGTTTGTCAACAGAATAACTTCCAAAGTCGATAGATTCGGATCGTCGGGGGATGCGCGCTGAGCGTCGCGAAAGCATTTCCACGCTTGATCGATTTTTCCTTCGTCAGCCAACTTCGTCGTTAAGCGTTGCAAAGCGGCCGAACGCAGACTCCGGTTGGCGCCGTTGATCAATTTGTCCATCAAAGTACGCTTTTTGCGTGGATGATGGAGCACATCGTAGCAATCGACAAGCACGTCGAAGGCAGACTCGGCGCGCTCATCCAGCTAACTAACATCAGTGAAAATGGGATCCAGTAGCTTCTGCGCAAGCTGCGCGTCACCGGACTCCAACCATTGCCGGGCGACCGCGGCCAGCGCTTCCAGCGACAATTTGCGATACGGCAAATCTTTAAACGCCTTAACCGGAACAGTACGTAACACTTTGGTCAACATTAGTTGCGGACTAACGATTGAATCCGGGAAAGGCATACGCGCACAACAACGCTTGAATTTTTGACCAGAGCCGCAAAAACAGGAGTCATTACGACCGGGCTTTGGCAGCGGCTGGGGTTGATATTCGTGTCCCGGTAGCGGCGTTGCATCCCAAATCGCCCTACCCAAATTGGACAGGAACGACCGCTTATCCGCTTCATCAACAAGCTGTCCCAACAAATCGGGTATAAAATGTGACGCACTGTCTTTCACCCAGCGTTGAAATGCTACAGGGCTTCATTGCGTACGATAATGTCGGCGGCAATATTCAACAGCATGTCGAACTCGTCGAATTCAAATGCGGATGGCTGATCGCCGGAATTATCAAAAGTCATGGTGGATTCAATATCCAATTGAAGGGTGACGCAGTGGAGTCGACACGCTAACATTGCCGCCCAATTATTTTCAGACTGAATATCGATGCGAGTTCTCATAATAGGCGGCGGCGGACGCGAACATGCGTTGGCCTGGAAGGTTGCGCAATCCGATCGTGTACAAAAAGTCTATGTGGCACCCGGCAATGCCGGAACTTCATTGGAAAACAAATGCGAGAACATCGCCATAGACGCTGGCGCGGTCAGTGAGCTGGCTGATTTTGCGCAACGCGAAAGCATCGACCTCGGCATCGTCGGCCCCGAAGCCGCATTGGTCGATGGCATTGTTGACGTGTTTACCTCCCGTGGTTTGAAATGTTTCGGACCGACCCAAGGGGCCGCGCGACTGGAAGGTTCTAAGTCGTTTACCAAGGCCTTTCTCATGCGCCACGGTATTCCCAACGCTGAGTACCAGACGTTCTCTGAACTGGAATCCGCCGCCGCATACATTCATAAAAAAGGCGCCCCCATCGTGGTAAAAGCCGATGGCCTGGCCGCCGGCAAAGGTGTGACAGTTGCCCATTCAATAGACGACGCAATTGATGCGGTTAAGGATTGTTTCGCTACAAAAAAGTTTGGTGCAGCGGGGCAACAAGTCGTTATCGAGGATTTTCTGCAGGGCGAAGAGGCGAGTTTTATTTGCATGGTTGACGGCGAACATATTCTGCCGTTGGCCACCTCGCAGGATCACAAGGCGCGTGACGACGCTGATCGTGGACCCAACACTGGCGGCATGGGTGCTTACTCTCCCGCGCCGGTTGTCAGCACGGAAGTCCATGAAAAAATCATGCGCCAAATTATTCAACCCACGGTGGCCGGTCTTGCCGCTGAGGGCATGCCTTACACCGGGTTTCTCTATGCCGGACTTATGATCGACGCGAGTGGTGGCCCTTTTGTCATCGAATATAATTGTCGTCTGGGCGATCCGGAAACCCAGCCCATTTTAATGCGTCTGAAAAGTGACTTGGTTTCGCTGTGTGAAGCCGCGATAGAAGGAAACCTCAACAAGACCGAGGCGATCTGGGACGAGCGACCTGCGCTGGGCGTGGTGTTGGCAGCGGGCGGTTATCCCGGCGCCTATCAAAAAGGCGATGTCATTAGCGGGCTGGACGATATCGAAGACGATGCGGTCAAGGTCTTCCACGCCGGAACGGCGGGAGGTGATCCCATCACCACTAACGGGGGCCGTGTATTATGCGTCACGGCGCTAGGTGATAACATCGCCGCCGCACAAAAAAAAGCTTACGCGTCGGTCGAAAAAATACACTGGCAAAATATGTACTGCCGACGCGATATCGGTTACCGTGCGGTTTCCCGTTCGACCGAAGACTAATGTTTAAATCTACTCACTAAAGACTCATGACCAATCAATTCGTCGCCGTTCTAATGGGATCGGATTCCGATCTCAAAACGATGCAGACTACGCTGGATACGCTGGATAGCCTCAGCATTTCCTGGGAAGTAAAAATTACATCGGCTCACCGCACGCCGCAAGCCACTCACAACTATGTGCGTGATGCGGATGCGCGCGGTTGTGCGGTATTTATCGCCGCGGCGGGTCTGGCCGCACATCTGGCCGGGGCTGTTGCCGCGTTGACTTTGAAACCGGTCATCGGTGTACCCATGGACGCGGGTTCACTGGGTGGCAACGACGCTCTGTTGTCCACCGTGCAAATGCCGGGCGGCATTCCTGTTGCCTGTGTCGCTATTGGCAAAGCGGGTGCGAAAAATGCAGCTTACCTCGCCGCGCAAATTATGGCGGTGGCTGATGCGGAACTCGCCGCGCGATTGCGCGAAGACCGCGATGCAAATGCAACGACGGTGCAGGAGAAAGATCGCAAACTACAAGCCAGTTTACAAAAGTAATTCCACATTTGCGGCGTCAACAACTGGAGCATGCGGCCAAGGTTATTCATCAGGGCGGTATAGTCGCCTATCCGACCGAGTCCTGTTTTGGCCTCGGTTGCGATCCACGTAACAACGCGGCCATTTGCCGGCTGTTGCACATCAAACGGCGCTCATACGAACAAGGATTAATTGTCATCGGTGCGGGGTACAATCAAATTAAAATGTACATAGCCTATGCGGAAAATGAAATACCAGCGGCGGTTTCCGATTCCTGGCCCGGCCCACATACCTGGTTATTACCGGCACGCGCAGGCGTATCCAGATGGCTGCGTGGCGAGTACCTGACTATCGCCGTACGTGTGACGGCACATGGTATTGCCGCCGCATTATGTCGTTTTGCCGGAAAAGCTATCGTATCCACCAGCGCCAACCGTCACGGACGCGCACCCGCTCGCAATTCCGAATCCGTAAACAAAGAATTTGGTGAATTGGTAGATTATATTTTGCCTGGGTCCATTGGAAATGCGATTAAACCCAGTGAAATTCGCGATGCCGCGTCGGGTAAAGTCATAAGAGCAGCTTAGACACCTTGAACACGAACTATGAGAATGCGAACACCGGAAAAGTAAGAACCTATCTGCTGGATTTGCAACAAAACATCTGCACGGCGCTTGAAGCTGAAGAATCTGACGGGCGTTTTGCGCAAGACAGTTGGCAACACGAATTCGGTGGCGGTGGTCAATCGCGGGTTTTGCAAAACGGCAAAGTTTTTGAACAAGCCGGCGTTAATTTTTCCCATGTGCGCGGCGATGAATTACCCGCCGCGGCGTCAGCCGCACGGCCGCAACTTGCCGGTTGTCGTTTTGAAGCGTTGGGTGTTTCCCTGGTGATTCACCCACGCAATCCGTACGTGCCCACGGCACACATGAATGTGCGCTTCTTCATCGCTACGCGTGATGAAAACGCTCCCACTTGGTGGTTTGGTGGTGGTTTCGATTTAACCCCTTATTATCCATTCAAGGAAGATGTCATCCATTGGCACCGCACGGCCAAAACCGCTTGTGACGAATTTGGTGCTGACGTTTACCCGCGCTATAAAAAATGGTGTGACGATTATTTTTATATTAAACATCGCAACGAAGCGCGCGGCGTAGGCGGGTTGTTTTTCGACGATCTAAACGGTGGCGGGTTTGAACGCTGCTTTTCGTTTACCAAAAGCATCGGCGATC
>Ga0224508_10002924_pt1 | contig 14309 bp, 13 predicted proteins | sample SF_Jan12_sed_USG_4_FD_170157 | JGI IMG/M metagenome (GOLD analysis project Ga0224508, IMG submission 170157) | Sediment microbial communities from San Francisco Bay, California, United States - SF_Jan12_sed_USGS_21 | ecosystem: Environmental > Aquatic > Marine > Sediment | place: USA... | reverse complement strand
CGGGATCTGCAGCGCCGACGACGCGGCGCGCCGGATTTCGCTCGGGGCTGATCTGGTGCAGCTATACAGCGGGGTCATCTATCGCGGACCTCGCTTGATCCGCGAGGTGGCGGAACGATTGGCACCGTAGGGTGGGGGCTATCGCGTGCCAACTGAGATCTAACGGCGCTCCAGCTTGTAGATTCGTTCGCGCATGCGCCGCAAGCCATTCTCACGAAAGCGCGGTGGCAATTCCAGCTCGCCCGTCAGCTCCAGTTGCTCGACGGAAAACTCGCCACCCAGCAACCCGTGCACCTCATCCTCGAGCACAGCAAACGGCGGTCCCTGCATTTCGTGCTGGTCGTATTCCAGCGTGATCAGCAACATCACTGAGCCCGGCGCCATAAGTGTCGCGAGGTGCCTCGCATAGCTTGCACGCATGGCCGGCGGCAGTGCAATCAACGCAGCCCGGTCGTAGGTGGCTGCAACATCCGGCAGATGCTGTGGTTGCAGGGCAAAAAAATCGCCCTGCAACACACTCACCCCGGCCGCGCTGTACACCGTGAAAGGTACAGCGTCGACAATGTCGGGCGGATGGCCGTATTCGCGGAAGAATTGCTTGATCGCGATGTCGCTCAGCTCGATGCCCGTGACGGGATGTCCCTGCCCGGCCAGCCAGCTCATGTCCAGACTTTTCCCGCACAGCGGCAGGAACACAGACTGACCGCTGGCGACGCCCAGGTGCGACCAGTATTTCTGCAGGCGTGGGTTCACCTGATCGAGGTGGAAAGCGATTTGGCCCCTTTCCCAACGTCGCGTCCAGAACGCCGTGTCCATTCACTCTCCAGGTTATGCCGCAGCCGAAAATACCAAGTTTACCGCGCCCGCCGGCGATGCTGCCGCACTGCTGGGAAATGGCCTTCGCGCGACATGCAGGCTAAAGTACCGGTCCTATGCAAGCTTCGCAGCCCACAACGTCGATCGCGGACACGGATGCGACCACCGCGCTGCGCAGCACCGCCATCCTCGTGGTCGACGACGAACCGGGAATGCGCAACTTCCTGCGCCGGGCCCTGCAACGCGAGTGCGCGTTGCTCGAAGTCGCCGATAGTGTGGACAGTGGCGAAGCGTTGCGGCGCCGCTTTCATTTCGACTTGCTGGTCGTGGACATACGCCTGCCGGGACGTTCGGGAATCGAGTGGCTGGAGCAGCTGCGCGCGGACGGTGAGCGTACGGAGGTCATCTTCATCAGCGCGTTTGCGGACCTGGATATGGCGGTCGCGGCGCTACGTGCCGGCGCGGCAGATCTGGTGCTGAAACCGTTTCGCCTGGAACAGATCCTGACAGCTATCCAGCGCTGCCTGGAGCGGCGTGCGACGCGGCGCGAAAACACCCTGCTGAAACGCCAGGTAGGCGGTCAAGGGGCCACGACCCGGATCGTCGGCGAGGGCAGCAGCATACGGGAACTCTACCAGGTCGTCGAACGGGTGGCGCCCACCTCGGCGACCATACTGATCGAGGGCGAAACGGGCAGCGGCAAAGAACTCATCGCGCGCGCCATTCACGAGCAGAGCGGGCGCGAAGGTGCGTTCGTCGCGGTGAATTGCGGATCAATCGCGGCGGATCTGCTGGAGAGCGAGCTGTTCGGCCACACCAAAGGGGCGTTTACCGGTGCCCACAGCGCGCGTGAAGGATTGTTCGCGTATGCTCACCAGGGCACGCTGTTTCTCGACGAAGTCGCGGAACTGCCGTTGCCGCTGCAGTCGAAACTTCTGCGCGCGCTCGAGGAGCAGAGCGTGCGCCCGGTAGGTGCCGACCGCGAAGTGCCGGTAGACTCTCGCGTGATCGCTGCCACGAACAAGCATCTGCGCGACGTCGTGACGGAAGGGGGCTTCCGCGAAGACTTGTTTTATCGGTTGAACGTGGTAACCGTGCGGGTTCCGGCGCTGCGCGAACGGCGCGAAGATGTCGCAATCCTGACGGATCACTTCAACGCCACGCTGGCCGGCGAACTGGGCGTGCATCCGCTGGTTTTACAACCTTCGGACAGAGCAATGCTGGAGCAGTATGCGTGGCCCGGAAACGTGCGTGAACTGCGCAACGTCGTGGAGCGCTCGCTGTTGCTTGGCGAACTACCGGGCGACCTGTGCCAACCGGATTCCGCCCCCGGCGCCGTGCACGCCGCAGGCGGCTATCCCGATACATGGACCCTGGAGCAGGTCGAGAAACAACATCTGCTGACAGTCTTCGAGCGACTGCGGGGCAACAAATCAGCAACCGCCCGCCGTCTGGGAATTTCGCGCAAAACCATGGAACGCAGGCTGCGCCGCTGGGAATCGGACTAACGGATCTCATGCCCATGCGCTCGCTCCGCTCCGTCATCAGATCGAACCTGCGCTACAAACTGTTGCTGCTGGTGGCACTGCCGTTCGTGGTCATCGTGCCGGCTATCCTCGGTGGCACGATTTACTGGTCGCGAAGTTTCAGCTACGACCAGCTGTACCAACGCGTGACGGCCGATCTGGCGGTTGCCGGTGACGCCTTTCAGAGCATCCAGCGCGACTATCTAGGCGCGCTCGCCAGCACCGCGGAATCGTACAGTTTCCGCACCGGACTGCGCGGCAATGACGACGGGCAGTTGCTGGACATCATCGAGTTGCTGGCGGTCACCTCGGGATTCGATTTCGTGCACCTGACCGACCATCGTGGACGGTGGTGGTTTCATGGCAATCGGCGCCATTCCACCAGTAAGAGCTCCCCGCTGATGGAGCAGGTGCGGCGTCAGGGCATAGCCGCGTACGGCGTCGAGGTCTATACCTACGACGAACTCGTCAAATCCGGTGAGGTACTCGGTGAGCGCGCCCGAATACCGCTGGTGGCCACGCCACGCGCGCAGCCCAGCACGCGGGATCTCGAAGATCGCGCGCTGATTCTGCGCTCGATCTACCCGTTGAAAAACCGCTCCGGCCAGGTGGTTGCAATGCTGGACGCCGGGGTTCTGATCAACCGCAACTTCGAATTTGTCGATCGCATCCGTGATCTCGTTTACGGTCCTGGCAGCGTGGCCGCGGACGGCTGGGGCACGGTAAGCGTCACCCTGGGCGACGTGCGTATCAGCACCAATGTGCCGCTTGCCCAGGGCGAGCGCGCACTGGGCACCCGGGAATCGGCCGAAGTCCGCCACGCGGTACTGGACCAGGGATCGAACTGGGTGGACCGCACTTTCGTCGTCAATGACTGGTATATATCGGCTTACAAACCTATTGTCGACGTACAGGGCAAGCGTGTCGGCATGTTGCATACGAGTTTTCTGGAAACGCCGTACCGCACTGCTTATTTCCGCGCGATCACGGTGCTGGCCTCGGTGGTACTGCTGTCTGTGGTAGCGCTCGGCGCGATCCTCGCGCGCGGCGCACACGGCATCTTCCGGCCCATCGAGTCGATGATGCGCGTGGTGCGCGCCACCAAGGCGGGTCAGGACCGGCGCATAGGTCCGCTCACCTCGCAGGATGAAATCGGCGAGCTGGCGCGTGAATTCGACACCATGCTGGAATCACTGGCAGAGAAAAATCGCCAGATCACGGCGTTCACCGATCAACTGGAGGAAAAGGTCGCCAGCCGAACCGGTGAATTGCGTCGCAAAAACCGGGAACTGCAGCGCACCATCGATCTGCTGCACGAAACGCGGCAGCAACTGGCGATAGCGGAAAAACTCGCCGCGCTGGGAGAACTGACTGCGGGCGTCGCGCACGAGATCAACAACCCGATCGCCGTAATTCTCGGCAACCTGGACGTGCTGGTTAAGGAACTGGGCCAGCAGGTCGCGCCGGTGCAAACTGAAATCGATTTGATCATCGAGCAGATCTATCGGGTGCGAGCCATCGTAGAGAAGCTGCTGCATTACTCCCGCCCTGCGCAATACGCCGGTGACATCGCAGCGGTGGACATCAAATCGCTGGTCGATGACACCTTGCTGCTGGTGAAGCATGAACTGGCGCAAAAACATGCGCGCGTCGATGTGCGCCTGGATCCCGCACCGACAGTCCATATAAACCGCCGCGAGCTCCAGCAGGTACTGGTGAATCTGCTGCTCAACGCCATACAGGCGATCGACCATCGCGGAAGCATCGAAATAACTTCCAGGCCCTGGCACGACGGCGGTGTGATACTCAGCGTACTGGACCATGGCGCAGGCATCGCGGCGGAAAAGCTAGCACGCGTTTTCGATCCCTTCTATACATCAAAAGATGGCGGTACCGGCCTCGGGCTTCCCGTGAGTTACGGTATCGTGCGCCATTACGGCGGGCACGTCACCGTTGCCTCGGAACAAGGAAAGTGGACACGCCTGGACGTCTATCTGCGGCATCGGCCTGTTTACGAAAACGCCGTTCGCGATAGGGGCGATTTTGCGGCAAACGCCTGACCGAACGAACCTCGACTCACCCTGTATTCCCCGGAGGCAACCGATGGACGAAGATGTTTTCAATCAGCAAATTCGCAAGTTTCTGAAAAAAGTCGGCATTACGTCGCAGCGCGAAATCGAAAAGGCAGTGCGCACAGCGCTGGATAACGGTGCGTTGAAAAGCAGTGAGACGTTGCAAGCCTCGATGACACTGCAGATCCCGGGCATCGATTTGTCAGTGACCATCGACGAGAGCATCAAACTCAGTTGAAGCGTGCGCTGGCAGGCGTCACGTAGTGACGCTGGGAACGTTGAAGCACGCCCTTTGCTGTTGCAGCGTGCAGCGTCGAGAATGCGATTATCGACTGTTACGTTATCAACCACGACGAACTCGCCTGTCCGGTGAGCGTTTGCGTGACATCACGTCATCGATCAGGCGCTTGCGCCGGATGCGTGACACGTGTCTCCGCACGGACCACGCCTTCGCTATCGTGTACCGAGCACCTGTCAAGTGAATAATCACCCTTTCCTGGGTGCGCAAATGCGGCGTGCGAAATCGGCGCCGTGTTAGCCTAGGGTTGATTGGAACCGACCGAGGCAAGGCCGATGGCTGGCGGAACATTTCCGTGCGTTCGTGAAGCAGGTGGCCTCAGGCTGCGCTTGCAAAATGCTTGCGGTGTCAACAAAGCGGTACTGTTCGCATGTGTTCTCTCTCTCACCGCCTGCGGCGGCGAAGGAGGAGGTGGTGGGGGCACAGCGCGCGGTTTCGAGGTTTTCAACCCGAGCGCACCAGGGCCCGAGTTCGTCAGAGCTACTACGAACAGCGAACAGGAGGCGCTGTTGCTGGAGTGGTGGAACGCGCTGATCGCGCCCATTTGCTGGGATTCATCGTTCGTCGGTGACCCCACGATCGGCGGTACTCCGGCCAGCGTCTCGCAATACCAGTTTCACAGCAACTACCAGTTTCGTCACGTCGGTTTCTCCATCTACTTCGGCGACATCTTCTTTCACGACATCGGTCACTATCAGGGTTATACGACGGCGATTGTGGAAACCTGGACGGGTGATATCGAGGCCATCGCCGTTATCGACGGGGCGACGTTCGTCCACGTTTTGAAGAATCCTTCAGGCGTGCCATTTTATGTCGCGTACGGGTCAGTTGGCGCTGGCGGCGGGGCCTGCTTGTAGGGCCGTACAAACCCGGTTGCCAACCGGATGGAAACCGTAATCCTTCCCTTTGGGGATGGCCAGCGCCGTGATGTGTCGACATGCGGCCTGGCGGGCAGTGCACCCCAGGTAAGAAAAGCCTCGACGCACCGCAGTGAGATATTCACTTGGTAACGGGACACACGACCTCTGCCGGGCGCTAGCGGCCCGACCGTTCACCCCGCTTCGAGCAACCAGCCTCCGGTAGCTGATGTCTGTCACCTGTTCTGCCACAGCAGTTCGCCGACCCGGCCCAGGTCGTAACCGCCCAGTGTGTGCGCCCGACTCGCCGTCTGTGAGTCCTTGAGCGTCTGCAGCAGACGCTGCAGCAAATCGCGAAAGTAATTGCCGCGGCTTACGGCCAGATCGATGTCCTCCCAGCCGCTGGGGACGAAGTTCAAACCAAATTCGCTTGCCACCGCACCGCTGCCCGGCGCGACGTCGGCGGCACCGGTGCGCAGTAACATTGCGGCTTCCCGTTCGGAAGCGGCGGTGGCGACACAGTGCAGGCTGTCGATATCGGCCCTGCTGTAGGCCACGGTTTCGTGCAAAAAGCGCTGCGCGCCACTACCCTCGCCGCGCATCGCCCAGCGGTAGCCGCGCGCGAACACTTCAGCAACCGAGTCGGCCGCGGGCAATTCGGGATTGAGCAGCAAACCGTGGCTGCGCCGGAACAGGTGTACCAGCACCCAGGTACTGGCGCCGGCGTAGTGGCGCAGCAAGGCCGGATGCCGTTTGCCACTCTCGTCAGCCGGCCCCCAATGCACGACGGATGCATCTACCCGGCCGCGATTCAGCAGCGACAGGCCCAATCGGGTATCGGTGGGCACATAGCAGATCAGTGCGTACGCCCGCAACGTATTGGTGCAATCCAACACCGCGCGCTGCAAAAGCAGGTCCTCTCCCCCGGACACAACGAGCCGGTCGGTGAGCGCTCCTCCGTGACTGGTCTCCAGCAACCAGCGGTCTACCAGCTCGCGCGGGAACAACCATTTCCCGGTTGCCTTGGTGCCGGGCAGTACACCGTCTGCAGCAAGCGCATAGACTTTTTTCTCGTTGATCTGGAGATACTGCGCAAGCTGGCGAACCGTCATGTAGCGCGGTGTCGAATCGGGTTTGTCCAGCATACCTCGCCTTCGTGCAACATGCAGGTTAACGCGGTATGGTACAGCTTTAGTCCAGCCGTGTGAGAATGACGCCGGCAATTGACAGCGTGGTCTTTGGAGGCCTCATGCCAGCGGATCCTGACAACTCGAACGCCGACGAGCGGCACGTTTCGGTAACACTGGAGCGGACCATGAAGCGCATGGGGCAATGGGAATATCCCAGTTGGCACATCGCGCATGTGCAGGATCTGAGCGCCGCCGGCGGAAGCGGCGAACCGGCAACCGCCGGTGTGCCACCCTCACCGGAGCGGTTCACCTGGTCACACCTGCCGATCACGTTGCACAGGGACGCTGCGGAGGGATACTGGTACAACTTGAGTGGTAACGTGCCCTCGGTGTTCGTTGTTTGCTGCGAAAACGAAGATCAAGATGACGATGAACACGCGCAGCTGACGCTCACCACAGTGACACTGAACCACGATGAGGCAGCGGCGCATCTGGAAACCGACGACACGGTACTGTCGATCGCCATGCCACCGAGTCTGCACATGTGGCTGGAACAATTCGTAGAACGAAATTACAAACCGGAGAAGCGCAGCAAGCGCAAACGCACCGCATGGGGCGAGGATCAACAAGATGAAGCAGAAAGACCCCGAGCGCAACGACCCATCCGCGGAAACTGAGCAACGCGCCGGGGAAGACTTCCTGCAGCGATGGTCGCGACGGAAAGCGCACGCGCGCGAGGACGCGCTGCAACCGGCAACGGCCACTGATCCGGCCGAGCAGCCGCCAGCACCCGATCCCCAATCCGAAGCGCCCCCGCTGACCGACGCCGACATGCCGCCGGTAGACAGCCTCACCGAAAACAGCGACGTCAGCGGATTCTTTTCGCCGGGCGTCAGCGATAAGCTGCGCCGCATCGCGCTGCGCAAAGTATTTTCGCTGGCGATATATAACGTCCGCGACGGGCTGGACGACTACGACGAGGATTTCACCGTCTTCGAACCCCTGGGCGACACGATTACCGCCGATATGCGGCACCGTCAGGAGCGTGAAGCGCAAAAGCAGCGCGAACGCGCGGCGCTCGATCAGCAGCAGGCGGAATCCGAAATCGAGGAGACCATCGACGACGAGGCCGAGCAACCCGCGGACCGCGATGCGCAAAACCCCGGCGAAGCACAGGAAGCCGCACAACATCAGTCGGACGAAGACCTCGCCGCCGACGAGGACGCGAAACGCCATGACGCTTGATGCACAGGCGTGGCCCGCCAGCAGCGAAGACGGACAGGCGCGCAGGGCGGCGTTGCAGGCAAGTAACCACCCCGCCGCTGCAACCACCTTGCTCGAATACCGCTCTGCCGGCCACCTCCTGATTGTCGGCGATGCGGCTACGGCACAGGAAGCACGCCGCACACTGAGTGACGAAATCACATCCTACGTACTGATTCCGCGCCCGGGTATTGCCGGGGGAGCGGCCACACCGGAACGCTCGATGGTGGGCAATGTGCGCGAAATCAGCGGCCATCTGGGCGCTTTCGGGGTCACGGTGGACGGCCCTGACGGTGCTCTTGAGCTGGCACCCTTGTTGCGGGGCAGCGGTGAGCAGACGTTCGACCTGCTGCTCGACCTGCAGCGCACGCCCCACCTGCAGCACGACATTCTTCCTGCTGGATATTATGCGCCGCGCGGCGACGCGCACCGGTTGCAGGACGCGCTGGAGGAGCTGCAGGAGCTGGTTGGTGAGTTCGAAAAACCCAAATACTTCGACTACGACGCCAATCTCTGCGCCCACGGGCGTAACGGCAAATACGCCTGCCGGCGTTGTATCGACGCCTGCCCGACCGTGGCGATCAGCTCTGCCGGCGAGCGCATCGAGGTTGACCCGTATCTCTGTCAGGGTGGCGGCAGTTGCGCAACGGCCTGCCCCAGCGGGGCTATCACCTATGCGTATCCAAGCGCGAGCGATATGCTGGGCCATATGCGCGGGCTGCTCGGCCGTTACTTCGAGGCGGGTGGCAGCAATCCCAGCGTGTTGTTTTACGACCGCGAACACGGCGCCATACTGCTGGAGAATGCAACGGCGGCACTGCCCGAGAACGTGCTGGCAGTCGCGGTGGAAGAAATCGGTTCTTTGGGTATGGACAGCTGGCTGGCAACGCTGGCGTTCGGTGCGGCCGACATTACCTTGCTGGCGGCCCCCGGCACCGCACCCAGCGTAGCAGCCGAATTGCAGCGACAGTTGAGCTACTGCCATGCCCTCCTGCAAGGCCTTGAAATTGAAGGGGATCGCATCGGCCTACTGCTGGCAGACAGCGCAGACGCCCTGCCGCCGGCGTTCGCGACCGCGCGCCGCGAGACTGTGTGCCGGTCGCCGTTCGAAACGTTCAACGAAAAACGCAACACCGTATTCGCGGCCATCGAACGTCTAGCCCGGGCCAGCACGCCGACCACAGACAATATCACGCTCCCCAGAGGCGCGCCGTTCGGTGAAGTGCAGGTCAATGCGCAGGGCTGCACGCTGTGCCTGGCTTGTGCATCGGCGTGTCCGGCCGGCGCGCTGCAGGGCGGCAGCGAAACCCCGTTGCTGCGTTTTATCGAAGCGAAGTGCGTGCAGTGCGGATTATGTGCCATTACCTGTCCCGAACAGGTGATGTCGCTCGCCCCGCGCATGCTCCTCGATCCCGACACACGGCGCGAGCCGCGTACGCTGCACGAAGAGCAGCCGTTCAACTGCCTGGATTGCGGCAAGGCATTCGCGACGCAGAAAATCATCGACACCATGCAGCTCAAGCTCAAGGACCACTGGATGTTCGGTGACGAAGCCGCCATGCGGCGATTAAAATTATGCGATGAGTGCCGCATCAAGGATATGCTGCGCGTCGAGGGCGGGCTCAGCGAAATCGACAAGAACTAGCTTGCCCGGTAAACGGTTGCCCGTCAGCCGCGGCTTGGATGGGCACAACGGATTGAGACTAATTGACGCATGTGAGGTTTTCGGAGTGCGTCATAATGATGCGTAATGGTCGTGAATCTTTGGAAAATCAGTTTCGAATGCCGATATTTGTCTCTATTAGTCGGTAACTTCGGAAAATCTATGGCACGGCAATTGCGGTCAGTTAAGGTACGACAACAATGCTTGAACCTGGCGCAGCGCAAGGCGTGATGAACGACACGCCCGAAGAACAATTGCGCGCCAACGTGTACGGCCTGCTGGCGCGACTGCTGGCGGCTGCACCGGATGAGGAAGTACTTGCACGACTCCAACAGATCGAAGCCGAAGCGGATGCCCAAGGCATGGCTGGAGCCTGGCACATGCTCAAGCTGGCCGCGGCGAACTCCACCGTGGAGGCGCTCGACGATGAGTACCACGCGCTGTTTATCGGCGTTGGCCGCGGCGAGCTCGTGCCGTTTGGCTCCTGGTACATGACGGGATTCCTGATGGATAAACCGCTGACTTACCTGCGCCAGGATCTCGCCGAATTCGGCATTGCGCGCCAGGATGGAGTGCGGGAACCCGAAGACCATGTGGCCGCGCTGTGCGAAACAATGGCCATCATCATCGGCCACGAAGAAGAGATCGACTTCGCGCGCCAGCAGGCGTTTTACAAGAATCATATGCAGCCGTGGATGCGGCTGTTTTTCGAAGACCTGGAGAACGCGCAGGCGGCTACTTTTTACAAGGCCGTGGCGCGCCTGGGCAAGGAAATGATGGATTTCGAGTCGCGATACCTGGCAATACCGGCGTGAGGCAACCGGGTATCGGCAAACGGCACTCTGCACGGCGCGACGGGCGTGGTGCACGGGGTGTGGAACTGGCGGACTGTCGAAAGCGTAATGCATGACGTTTTCAACAGCCTGCTGAAAACGCAAGAGTGAGGAGAAACCACGTATGAGCAGTAAATCCTTACGTACCGGCCGCAGAAAATTTCTCAAAGGCGCGGTTGTTACCGGGGGTGGTGCAGTACTGGCGGGCATAGCCGCCGGCAGCCAGGCTGAGCTGGAACCCCAGGAGAAGCAAGTCGAGTCCAAGCCGGAGTCGCAAGGCTATCGGGAAACCGCACACGTGCGCGAGTACTACGCGAAAGCACGCTTCTAGGCACAGGAGAGACACACCATGAAGCTGATTAAGAAACGTACCAGCTGCAGCGTAGCGGCACCGATGCGGCAATCCGGACAGGCGCTAGGTCATGCGGTCAATCGCCGCACATTTATCAAGGGCTCGGGCCTGGCAGCGGCCGGCGCGGCGGCAGCGACACTGGTAGCGCCGAGCATGATGAAAAAAACGCATGCCGCAAGCACGATGCCGAAAGCCGGCGTCAAAACCGAACTGAAACGCAGCGTGTGCACACACTGCTCAGTTGGCTGCGGCGTGATCGCCGAGTTGCAGAACGGTGTGTGGACCGGCCAGGAACCGGATTTCGCCTCGCCGTTCAATATGGGTTCGCACTGCGCCAAAGGCGCGTCGGTGCGCGAGCACGGGCACGGCGAGCGGCGTCTCAAGTACCCGATGAAACTCACCGCCGGCAAGTGGAAGCGGGTGTCCTGGGAGCAGGCGATCGACGAGATCGGCGACAAGCTGCTCGAGATCCGTGAACGCTCCGGCCCCGATTCGGTGTACTGGCTGGGTTCGGCCAAGTTCAGCAATGAACAGGCCTACCTGTTCCGCAAGTTCGCCGCGATGTGGGGCACCAACAACGTCGACCATCAGGCGCGTATCTGTCACTCGACAACGGTGGCGGGTGTCGCGAACACCTGGGGTTACGGTGCGATGACCAACTCTTACAACGACATGCACAATTCGAAAGCGATGTTCTTCATCGGTTCGAATGCCGCCGAGGCACATCCGGTCGCCATGCAGCACATCCTGCGTGCCAAGGAGAACGGTTCCAAGATGATCGTCTGCGATCCGCGTTACACTCGTACCGCAGCGCATTCTGACCACTATGTCCGCTTTCGCCCCGGCAGCGACGTGCCGCTGATCTGGGGTGTGTTGTGGCACATCTTCGAGAACGGCTGGGAAGACAAGGAATTCATTCAGCAGCGCGTCTACGGCATGGACGAGATCCGCGAAGAAGTTAAGCGCTGGACGCCCGCGGAAACCGAACGCGTTACCGGCACGCCGGAAAAGACCGTGTTCGAGGCCGCCAAGATCATGGCCGAGAACCGGCCGGGCACCATTGTCTGGTGCATGGGCGGCACTCAGCACACGATCGGCAACAACAACACCCGCGCCTACTGCGTGTTACAGCTCGCGCTGGGCAACATGGGTACCAGCGGCGGTGGCGCCAACATCTTCCGCGGTCACGACAACGTGCAGGGTGCCACCGACATGTGCATCCTGAGTCACTCGCTGCCCGGTTACTACGGCCTGTCGGCGGGATCCTGGAAGCACTGGTCGCGTGTCTGGCAGCTGGACTACGAGTGGGTCAAGTCCCGCTTCGACCCCGCCAGCTACGAAGAAGCCAAGGGCAAGCCGGTATCGCCGATGAACACCAAGGGCGTACCGGTATCACGCTGGATCGACGCCGTGCTGGAAGACATGACCAACTTCGCCCAGAAGGACAACGTTAAAGCGATGTTCCTGTGGGGCCATGCGCCGAACAGCCAGACCCGCGGTCCGGAAATGAAGAAAGCCATGGAGAAGGTCGAGATCATGGTCGTCATCGACCCGTATCCGACCCACTCCGCGGTGCTGCCCGATCGCGAGGACGGCATCTACCTGCTGCCGGCGGCCACCCAGTTTGAGACTTATGGCTCGGTCACGGCATCGAATCGTTCACTGCAATGGCGTGAACGGGTCATCGAGCCGGTGTTCGAATCGCTGCCCGATCAAACCATCATGTACAAGCTGGCCAAGAAGCTGGGCTTCGCCGATGAGTTCACCAAACGCATCGGTGTCACCGCCGACGAGCCCAACGTGGAAGACACCCTGCGCGAGCTGAACAGCGGCACCTGGACGATCGGTTACACTGGTCAGAGCCCGGAACGCCTGAAGCTGCACATGGAGAACAAGCACACCTTCAATACCACGACGCTGAAGGCCGAGGGTGGTCCGGCAGACGGCGAATACTATGGCCTGCCGTGGCCGTGCTGGGGCACGCCAGAGATGAAACATCCGGGTACGCCGGTGCTGTATGACACCAGCAAATCCGTTGCCGAAGGCGGACTCAATTTCCGCGCACGTTTCGGCGTGGAGCGCAACGGCGTCAATTTGCTGGCTGAAGGCTCCTACAGCAAGGGCGCAGAAATCCAGGACGGTTATCCGGAGTTCAGCGCCAAAGTGCTGAAGCAACTCGGCTGGTGGGACGACCTCACCGCCGAGGAGCAACAGGCGGCCGAGGGCAAAAACTGGAAGACCGACCTGTCCGGCGGTATCCAGCGCGTTGCCATCAAGCACGGTTGTGCGCCGTTCGGTAATGCGAAAGCCCGCGCCGTGGTCTGGACGTTCCCGGATCCTGTACCGATTCACCGCGAGCCACTGTATACCCCGCGGCGCGATCTGGTGGCCGACTACCCGACTTACGAAGACCGCAAGTCGCATTACCGGCTGCCGGTACGCTACATGTCGATCCAGAAGAACGATTACTCGAAAGAGTTCCCGATCATCTGGACCAGCGGCCGCCTGGTGGAATACGAAGGCGGCGGCGAGGAATCGCGTTCCAACCCGTGGCTGGCCGAGCTGCAACAGGAAATGTTCGTCGAGATCAATCCATCGACGGCGAACGATCTGGGCTTGAGCGACGGCCAGATGGTGTGGATACACAGCCCGGAAGAGTCGAAGATCCTGGTGAAGACCATGGTTACGCGACGCGTCGATCCGGGAGTCGTCTTCACGCCGTTCCACTTCGGGGGCTGGTTCGAGGGACAGGACCTGGCGGACAAGTACCCGCCTGGCACCCAGCCCTACGTGCGCGGTGAGGCGTGTAACACTGCGATGACCTATGGCTATGACTCGGTGACCCAGATGCAGGAAACCAAAGTCACGCTATGCAAAATCGTTGCGGCTTAGAGGAGGCTGAACCATGGCAAGAATGAAATTCCTTTGCGACGCCGAACGCTGCATCGAGTGCAATGGCTGCGTGACCGCCTGCAAAAACGAGCACGAGGTACCCTGGGGCGTCAACCGCCGCCGGGTGGTCACCCTGGACGACGGCGTACCGGGCGAGAAGTCGATCTCAGTGGCATGCATGCACTGCACCGACGCGCCCTGCGCCGCAGTGTGTCCGGTTGATTGTTTCTACACCACCGACGACGGCATCGTCCTGCACGATAAAGACCTGTGCATCGGCTGCGGTTACTGCTTCTACGCCTGCCCGTTCGGGGCACCACAGTACCCGCAGCAATCTGCATTCGGTGTGCGCGGCAAGATGGACAAATGCACGTTCTGTGCCGGTGGTCCGGAAGACGATCTCAGCGACGCCGAATACCAGAAGTACGGTCGTAACCGTATCGCCGAAGGCCGTTTGCCGCTGTGTGCCGAGTTCTGCTCGACCAAGGCGCTGCTGGCGGGTGACGGTGACCTGGTGGCCGATATCTACCGCGAACGCGTACTGCGCCGCGGCGGCCGTCCGGAAACCTGGGGTTGGGAGACGGCTTACCGCTCCTGATGTAACAGG
>Ga0224508_10002923_pt1 | contig 14311 bp, 13 predicted proteins | sample SF_Jan12_sed_USG_4_FD_170157 | JGI IMG/M metagenome (GOLD analysis project Ga0224508, IMG submission 170157) | Sediment microbial communities from San Francisco Bay, California, United States - SF_Jan12_sed_USGS_21 | ecosystem: Environmental > Aquatic > Marine > Sediment | place: USA... | reverse complement strand
CCTCGTCGGCCAGCATCTGCTCGCGATCCTCGTGGTCCTGCAGCTGGAACTCCCAGCGCCGGTGCGCGCCAGGGCCTGGCACGATGGTGCACACCCGGGCCGGATCGCAGATCTGGCGGGCCAGATGGGGCAGCGGCAGGTCAGGGTCGCGCAGCGTGGTGTCGACCACGAGCCAGGTCTGGTCGAACCCCTGGTCGATCATGGCCAGCCCACGCAGTGAGCGGACGGTGCTCTTGGCCCCATCGGCGGCGATCAGCCACCGGGCGTTGATCGTGACCGCGCCCGAGTCGTCGGTGACGTCGAGCCGCACGGCTTCACCCATGTCGGTGACGGCGAAGGCGTCGAGACCGAGGCGCATGTCGACACCGGCGTCGACCGCAGCAGCGCGCAGCGCCGCCTCGATCCCGGGTTGGTTGAAGGTGACGACTGGTGGATGGCCCAGCGAACCGAGGGTGCCCTCGGGGAGCTCGATGCCGACCACCCGTTCACCGGCTGCGTTCACGAACTCGCCGCCGGGCAGCGGCACGGAGTACTCGCGCAGCGCATCGAGCAACCCGGCCCGAGCGAACACGTCCTGCACCTCGTCGTCCATGCCCAGGGCACGGGGAAGGGGGTAGATCTCGGTCGAGCGATCGACTGCGATGACGCGCAACCCTCGCTGCACGCAGCGCAGAGCAGCCATGACGCCGACGGGGCCGCAGCCGACAACGACGACATCCGCGTCGAGCCGATGGTTCATACCGGCACGTAGGCCACGAGCGACTCGACCGATTCACCGGCGGCCCGCCGCCGCACCAGGTCGTCGGGATCGAGCGGAACGCCAAGCGGGTTGGCGGCGAAGACATCACTGGCCATGAAGGCCTCGGCGGCGCCGCTGTCCATGGCGTCGACCTGGAGCTCGACCTGGTTGCCGTCGGGGTCGGCGTAGTAGAGCGACACCGTCATCCCGTGGTTGATGGGCAGTATCGGTTCGATGCCGTGGGCCTTCAGGCGCTCGTAGGTGGCGAGCAGGGCATCGAGATCGTCGTAGGTGAAAGCGACGTGTTCGAGGCCCGTTGCCGAGCGGTCGTTGTCGGCCAGGTCGGGGGTCGACAGGATGGCCAGCCGATGATGCTCGTCGTCGAAGGTGAGGAAGGCGATGAACTCGTTCTCGTAGCGAGGGACGGCACCGAGCACCGTCTTCCACCACCCCACCGACTCGTCGAAGCGTGAGGTCCGCAACACGAAGTGGGCGAGCTTGGCGGGCGGGATCACCGGGTGCTGGCTCACGGCGGGCTCCTTCGTCGGCAGGCCAAAGTTATATCAATACTTGAAACTTTTGTCAATCGAGCCTACTATCACCGCCGTGACCACGCCGACCCTGTCCGACCGCGAAGCGCCCGCCCCCGGACGGCGACGCCGCAACCGCGGGTCCGAAGTCGTTCGCGACCGGCTCATCAACGCCGCCATCGCCGAGTTCGCGGCCCACGGATTCGAGGGCGCTTCGACCCGACGCATCGCCGAGGCCGCCGAGGCGCACCAGTCACAGATCAAGTACCACTTCGAGAACAAGGACGAGCTGTGGCGACGCTGCCTCGAGCTGCTGCTCGACGAGCTCGACCAGGCGATCTCATCCCAGACCGCCGCCGACAGCGACGATCCACGCGAGGTCATGGCGGCGGCCATCCGGGGCTTGGTGCGGTTCGCAGCCACGTGGCCCGAGCTGAGCCGCATCATGATGCACGAAGCCACCAGCGCCAGCGACCGGCTCACCTGGCTGGTCGAGACCCACATCGCCGACCGCCGAAGGACGCTCGAGGCCGGTTGGGCCCGGGTAGTCGACGCCGGCGTCGCCGCACCCATCGATGTCGACCTGCTGTACCACACCGTCATCGGGGCGGCGTCGCTCATCTACGCCAACGCCCCCGAGGCGGTGCTGATGGGTGTCGACCCCAGCGACCCCGACCTCGTCGAGCGCCACGCCGACGCGCTGGTCGCGCTCTTCCTCGGGCCGACATCATCGAGCTGAACCGACTCTGACCCATCACACCACCACACGAAGGGACGCCCAATGGGATTCCGCCTCGCCAACGTCGACGGACAGGCCGTGCTCGTCGACGGCACCGACTACTACGCCGTCGCCGAGCTGTCCGACGGGCAACTCTCCGGTGACCCGATGGCCGCCATCACCGACAGCGAGGCGCTGCACCGACTGGGGGCGGCCCTGAGCGACGCCGACCCGAGCGGCTCGCTCGACGACGTGACCCTCGGTGCACCCGTGCCCCGGCCCCGCAACTCGTTCGCAGTAGGTCTCAACTACCGGGCCCATGTGGCTGAGGCCGACATGGAGGTGCCCGAGGTGCCCCTGGTGTTCACCAAGTTCCCCAGCTGCATCGTGGGCCCGCAAGCCGACATCGAGCTGCGATCCGACACCGGCGACTACGAGGCCGAGCTCGTCGCCGTCATCGGCACCAGCGGGCGCGACATCGCCGAGGCCGACGCTTGGGACCACGTGGCCGGCGTGACCGTCGGCCAGGACGTCTCGGACCGAGGGCTGCAGTTCGCGGCCAAACCGCCGCACTTCGATCTCGGCAAGTCCCGAGACACCTACGGCCCCACCGGCCCGGTCCTGGTGTCGACCGATCTGCTGGCCGACCGCGACGACCTGGCCATCACGTGCGACGTCAACGGCGAGCGTCGCCAGGACGGGTCGACGGCCAACCTCATCTTCACCGTGCCCGAGCTGGTGGCTTACATCTCGACCATCGTCACCCTCGAACCCGGCGATCTCATCTTCACCGGCACCCCCGACGGCGTGGGCGCGCCCCAGGGCCTGTTCCTGAAGCCCGGGGATGTGGTCACCACCACGATCGACGGCATCGGCACCATGACCAACCGGTGCACTTGAGCTTCGACGGAGGGGACCGATGCCCGACTACCAGGACCGCCAGCAGTGGGATCTCGACGCGTGGCCCGAGATGTACGGCACGCTCAAGGAACTGCAGGCCCGCATCTTCCTCAGCCCGCCGGGCATCGAGCTGAACATGATGGTGTTCACCGTCTCGAGCCAGGCTTCGGGGTGTCGGCACTGCCAGGCCCACGGCGCCTTTGCGCTCGACGGGCTGAAGACCGATCTCGACAAGATCCAGGCGTTGTGGGGCTTCGAGCAGTCCGAGCTGTTCGACGACAGAGAGCGAGCCGCCCTGCGCTTCGCGCTCGCAGCCGGTGCTGCGCCCAGCGCCGTCGACGCCGACCACCACGCCGCCATCCGCGAGCACTTCAGCGACGAGGAGGCCCGCACCCTGCTCGGAGTCGTGGCCCTCGGCGGATTCATGAACCGCTACAACGACGCGCTCGCCACCGTCACCGACGCCGAGTCGGCCGAGTGGGCGTCGGTGCACCTCAGCCCCATGGGTTGGGACATCGGCAAGCACGTCGGCGCCACCCACGAACAGCGCTCGGGTCCGCCCGGCCGCTGACTGCGGCTGTGGTCGCCTCAGGGTTGGTCGAGAAGGGGGCCGTGGAACTCGAGCATGTCGGCCCTGAAGAGGTCGGGCTGGTCGCCCTCGCCGCCGATGGCGGCGCCGCTACGACCGTGCCCCCCTCGCATGGCCACCAGGAACAGGTCGAGATCGGTCAGCGACGGATCGGCCTCCCCCACCCGCGGGTCGATCATGGCGCCGTCGTCGGCCAGTAGCACCGTTGGCGCCGGCGGCGCCACGGCGGCGTCGTCGAGCGTGTGGACGGGCTCGTGGCGATCGAAGCTGTGGTGGGCATCGGCGACCACCCGCACACTGGCGTCACCACCGGTGAGACGCATCGCCTGTACCTGGGCCTGCACCTCCTGCACCGAGCACCACTCGTCGCGCTCGCCGATGATGGCCCGCAGCCGGGTCGTGCCGATGGCGGGATCGACGAACTGCTGACCGCACCACGGGTACACCGCGTAGGCGGCGGCCAGGGCCAGGTCGGGACCGACCACCGCGTCGGCGAATCGACGACAGGCGGCGATGGTGACGGCCGAGCCGCCCCGGCTGTGGCCCTGGGCGGCGATGCGGGCGGCATCGATCTCGGCCCGGTCGGCCAGCACCCGCAACGTGGCCAACACGTCGAACGCGCTGGCCGCGAAGCTGTAGGCGGTCTGGTTGGCGACCGTCGATGACACGGCCCGGGGCGCGAACGGATCGACCACGCAGACCGCGAATCCGGCGCCCACCAGCGTCTCGGCGTGGGTCTCGTGGTTGGGTCCGATGCCGAGGCTGCCGGGCACCACCATGACGGCTGGTTTCGGTCCCGCACCCGGCGGCACGAAGAGCTTGGCGTCGATGTCGACCGGCTCGCAGCCTCCGGGGTCGGTGATGGCGTGATGGTGGTTGATGGGGTTGGCGCTGGGGATCACGAGGTTCTCGCCTTCGATCCCGGCGTACACCACGTGGTCGTCGCGATAGCGGGTCTCGCGCTGGTCCATCGTCAGCTCCTGGTCGTCGGCGCCGATGCGTTGCCGGCGCACCCTACGGCCATGGGTCGTGCCGTGCGGGAAGCCCTGTTCGCTTCGGTACGTTGCAGATGGATGTCCCCGGCGCGACGGTCGCGTCGTGATCGGAGCCACGCACGCATGATGACCGACCCCACGACGGCCTGGCCAGGACTGCGAAGCGAGTTCCGTGACCAGCTGCCCGAGCTGGGCGTCGACTGGCAGCCGGCCGAGGTGCCAGAGCCGGCGCTGGTCACACTCAACGTCGGGTTGGCCGACGAGCTCGGGCTCGACCCCGACGCCCTGCGGGCTGCCCACGGCGTCGCGGTGCTCGCCGGCAACGCCACACCACCCGGGTCCCAGCCAATCGCAATGGCCTACGCCGGTCATCAGTTCGGCCAGTACAACCCGCGCCTCGGCGACGGTCGGGCGGTGCTGCTCGGCGAGCTGTCCGACGACACCGGCCGACTGGTCGACGTGCATCAGAAAGGCTCGGGGCGCACACCCTTCGCCCGTGGTGGAGACGGCAAGGCCTCGATCGGACCGATGCTGCGCGAGTTCGTCATGGCCGAGGCCATGCACGCCATCGGAGTCCCCACCACCCGAGCCCTGGCCGTGGTCACGACCGGCGAGACGGTGATGCGCCAACGCGCCGAGCCGGGCGCCGTGCTCACCCGCACCGCAGCCAGCCACATCCGGGTGGGAACCTTCGAATACGCGGCGCGGCTCGAGGACCCCACCGTGGGCCGTCGCCTGCTCGACCACGTCATCGACCGGCACCACGCCGAGGTGCGAGGCGACGCCCAGCCTGTGCTCGCCTTCCTTCGTGCGGTGGTCGACGCCCAGGCCCAGCTGGTGAGCCGATGGATGCTCGTGGGGTTCATCCACGGGGTGATGAACACCGACAACATGGCCATCTCGGGCGAGACCATCGACTACGGGCCGTGCGCCTTCATGGACCACTACGACCCGGCCACCGTGTTCAGCTCGATCGATCACGGCGGCCGCTACGCCTACGGCAACCAGCCAGTCATCGCCCAGTGGGACCTGGCCCGCCTGGCCGAGACACTGCTGGTCATCGACGACCTCGACGTCGACGACGCCACCGAGGTCATCCATGGCTTCGAGGATCGCTACCGCCATCACTGGGAGCGAGGCATGGCCGCCAAGCTGGGCCTCACCGCCACCCAGGCGGGCGACGAGGCCCTGTTCGACGAGCTCGTGCAGACGTTGCACGGCGCCCGCCTCGATCTCACCACCACCTTCCGTCAGTTGGCCTCGACCCTGCGCGGCGCCGACGACACGGCTCCTGCACTCGTCGAGTGGGTCGAGCGCTGGCACCGTCGCCTCGACGACGACGGGGCCGACCGGGCGGCGACCGCAGCCACCATGGACGCCACCAACCCGGTCTACGTCCCTCGCAACCACCTCGTCGAGAATGCGCTCGCCGCGGCCGAAGCCGGCGACCTCGCGCCGTTCCACGAGCTGCTGGCTGCGGTGACGGACCCCTTCACCGAACGGACTGAACGCCAGCGCTACGCGGAACCGGCGCCGGGCGAGTTCACCGATCGGTACCAGACCTTCTGCGGCACCTGACCCACCCGACGCCGATCGGGCTACCGTCGGCCCATGAGCGACCCACAGCCGCAGCACGAACCATCCCACGGTGGCCGCCTGGCCGCCCGAGCATTGCGGGCCGCCGGCGTCGAGGTGATCTTCACCCTGTCCGGGGGCCACGTCATGGGCATCTACGACGGGTGTCTCGACGAGGGCATCGATGTCGTCGATGTCCGACACGAGCAGGCGGCCGTCCACGCGGCTGATGCCTGGGCCCGACTGCACCCGGGCACCGTGGGCGTGGCGGTGCTCACCGCCGGCCCGGGCGTCACCGACGGCGTCACCGGCGTGGCCAATGCCTGGCGGGCGAACTCCCCCATCGTGGTGATCGGCGGGCAGGGACCGTTCGACAACCTGCGGCGGGGCTCATTGCAGGAGATGGATCACGTGGCCGTCATGCGCCCCATCACCAAGTGGGCCGACGCGTGCTACGAGACCCAACGCATCGGCGAGTACCTCGAGCTGGCCGTACGACACGCGCTGTCGGGTGTGCCGGGGCCGTCGTTCCTCGAGATCCCCATGGACGTGCTGCATGGTCCGGTCGACCTGGCCCAGGCACAGCTGCCCGCGTTCCGCGACTACCGGGTCCGCAGCGTGGCGCCCGCCGACGCGCTGAAGACGGCAGCCCAGGCGATCGGGGCGGCCGAACGACCCGTGGTCATGGCCGGCACCGGCGTCAAGTGGTCCGAGGGCGGCCCTTCGCTGGTCGGGTTCTGCGAGACCACGGGCATCCCCTGCCTCACCAACGGCATGGGTCGAGGTCAGATGCCGATGTCGCACCCGCTGTTCTTCAGCTCGGCCCGCAAGGCAGCGCTCGCCGATGCCGACCTCGTGATCCTGGCCGGCACCCCGCTCGACTTCCGGATGCGCTTCGGTAGATCCATCCCCGACGACACTCCGATCGTGCAGCTCGACATCGACGAGACGCTCATCGGCCAGAACCGGTCGGCCACAGTCGGACTCGCCGGCAATCTGGGCGCCAACCTCGACGAGCTGCGAGGCCTGGTAGGCCCCGTGGCCGACCGGTTCGACCCGTGGCGACAACGGCTGCGGAACATCGAAGACGAGTCCGAGGCCGCGCTGGCGGCCCAGCTCGGCAGCGACGAGGTGCCCATCGACCCGCTGCGGCTGTGTCGCGAGATCGCCGAAGTGGTGGCCGCCGACGACACGATGATCGTCATCGGCGACGGTGGCGACATCGTGGCCCAGGCGTCGAAGGTGCTGAAGGTGCCCGACCACGGCGTGTGGATGGACCCGGGCCCGCTGGGCACGCTCGGCGTCGGCATGCCGTTCGCCATCGCCGCCCAGCTGGCGCACCCCGACCGGCGGGTGCTGATCGTCTACGGCGACGGCTCGTTCGGCCTCAACGGGTTCGAGTTCGACACCGCGGTGCGCTTCGGTCTGCCCATCGTCGGGGTGGTCGGCAACGACGCGGCCTGGGGGCAGATGCTGCGACCGCAGGTGTCGCTGTTCCAGCGGCCGGTCGCCACCGAGCTGGCATCCACCCGCTACGACCTGGTCGTCGAGGCGTTGGGCGGACACGGAGAGCACGTCACCGAACCGGACCAGATCAGGCCGGCCCTCGACCGGGCGTTCGCCTCGGGCCGGCCGGCGCTGGTCAACGTCGAGATCCGCCAGGACCGCGACCAACCCAAGGGATCGACGTACGTCTGAGCGGTCAGTCGACCGTGACGGTCGCCGTCACATCGGCGGCCACGGGCGACGCCCAGGTGCGAACATGGGCCATGACCGACGGGGACCGAACCCTGTGCAACCACTGACCGAGAAGCTGTGGTCGAAGCAGGACCAGCACGAAGGCGACCGCCGGCGACTGTTCGCGGCGGTCGCCGCGAACATCGACGCCGAACAGGTCCTCTACCCAGGAAGCTTCGTCGACATCGCCCCGTCGTTCGTGTGGCCGTCGGTCACCTACGTCGACGCCGATCGGCGGGCCGAACGGTTCTTCGCTGATGAAGCTGGGGTCGCGGAGATCATCGACGCCCACGACCCACCCACCGCAGACCGCTCGGTCACCTTCGTCGCCGGGGACTACACCACCAACCTCGGCCTGATGGACGAGTCGTTCGATCTACTCGTGTCGCTGTACGCGGGCTTCGTCTCCGAGCACTGCACCCGCTACCTGCGTGTCGGCGGGATGCTGTTGGTGAACCCCAGTCACGGCGACACGGCGATGGCATCGATCGATCCCCGCTACCAGCTCAGTCAGGTGGTGATCCACCGAAACGGCGACTACCAGCTGCGGCGCGACGATCTGGACACCTACCTCGTGCCCAAGAAGCCGACCGAGCTCACGCCAGCCCTGCTCCACGACCTCGGCCGAGGCATCGCCTACACCCGGCCCGCGTTCGCCTACCTCTTCGAGCGCGTCCGCTAGTCCTGCGGCTGGCACGGCGCCCATCGGTCCCGGCCACCCGTCGCTGTCAGCTTGCCCGGCTCGCCCTTTGTCGCAGGCGAAGCCCGATCGATATCGTCAGGACCAGGGAGGCGAGCGTGGAGCGAAGACGATTCTTGTACGGGGCGGCGGCCACTGCCGCAGCAGCGGTGAGCCTGCCCGGTCGAGTGGGCGCCTCGATGGGCTCACCCGCGCCGGCATCGGCCTGGCCCGCACCGGGTGGGGCACTCGACGACGTGCTCGCCCCGCCGGGCTCGCGGGGCCTTATCAGCGAGCGCTACTACCAGCGGCGCATCAAGGCGTACCTGCAGTACGCGACCGAATTCGAGCGCTTCGGCAGCCCACCCGGCATCGCCGTCCACCTCATCCAGGCCCACCGCGACCCCGACTACATCTGGAACGTCGCCGGGGTCACCAACGACGAGCTCGCACCCGTATGGACCCAGATCGACGAGTGGCGCGACACCCGCGACTTCCAGTTCATGTACCTCAACTGGGTGTACGTGCTGGGCCGCGGCGACACGCCGATGACCCGGATCGACCCCGCCGTCATCGCCGCCTACGAACAGCGGTTGGTCGACAACCGCTACCGCTACAACGACCCGTTGCCGGCCGACCGGGTCGATCACCTGTGGTACTGGTCCGAGAACCACCGGATCATCGTGCTGGCCAACGAGTCGCTGGCCGGGCAGTTCCTGCCCGACGAGGTGTTCACCATCACCGGGCTCACCGGCGCCGAGCACAAGGCCCGGGCCAAGCCCGACATCCTCGAGTGGATCCACGAGCGAGCCCGCTTCGGGTTCTTCGAGTGGCACTCCAACGTCTACATGGTGAAGAACATCACCCCGCTGCTCATGCTGTGCGAGCTGAGCGACGACCCCGAGATCGTCCAGGCGGCTGCCATGGCACTCGATCTGTGCCTGTTCGACATGGCCGCCCACTACCACCGCGGCGCCTACGTCGCCCCCCACGGGCGCACGTACAAGAAGGACAAGATGACGGCCCGCGACGAGGACTGCTACGGCTTCGGCAAGTTCCTGTTCGACGACACCGATCCGCCGTTCGTCACCCCCACCGACAGCACCACCACGTTCTTCTGCGCGGCCCAGCGCTACCGACCGCCCTTCCTCGTCCACAAGGTGGCCCGCGAGGACGACCCCACCGTCACCCGCGAACGCCATGGCGTGTGGGCCGACGCCAGCGAACCGATCGTCGACGATCCCGTGGCCCCGTTCGGCTACGACTACGACGATCCGGCCAACCTCAACTTCTGGTGGTCGACCGGCGGCATCGGCATGTGGCAGCTGGCCGAGATGAGCGTGGCCGAGGCCGACGCCTACCGGCTGTGGGAGAGCGACTCGTTCCAGCTCATCACCCAACTGCGCGACGTCAACGGCGGCGACGTCGACCGGATCAAGGAGTGGGAGCAGGCCAATCACATGATCCTCAACCTCGGCTTCCTGGCCGAGGGCAACAGCTACGCCTACCGCACCCAGAAGGTGGCGCTGGCCAGCGTGCTCGACCACCGCAAGGGCGAGATGCGCGACCAGGTGCACATGTGGCAGGCCACGATCGACACCGATGCCCGGGTGTTCACGACGCACCCGACCACCGATGTCGCCGCCTCGACCAACTGGCGTGACGACGGCGAGCCTGGCTACTGGACCGGCGAGGCGTCGATGCCGCGGTCGGCGCAGCACCGCAACAGCGCGATCCACATCTACCTGCCGTCCTACGACGAGACCCAGGATCCGATCCTGTGGGCGGTGTTCGGCTACCGCGACTTCACCCACGCCTACTTCCCGCAGGACCACTTCGACCAGGTCGTGCAGGTTGGACACTGGACGATCGGGGCCAAGGACGGCGGCTACATCGCCCTGTGGTCGTGGCGCGAACCCGCCTGGCGGGTCTACGACCCGGCCGTCAACGCTACAAACGGCATGGTCCAACCGTTCGACCTGGTCGCGTCCGGCGGACCCGACAACGTCTGGATCACCGAGGTGGGCACCGACGACGACGGCAGCTTCGACGACTTCGTCGCCGCCATCACCGCCTCGACCCCCGACATCACCCGCACTGCTGACGGGTTCGATGTGGCGTGGCAGTCCCCCACCAACGGGCTGCTGAGCTTCGGGTGGGACGCCCCGTTCGCAGTCGACGGTGTCGAGCAGCAGATCACCGACTTCCCCCGCCACGATTCGCGCTGGGGCCGGGTCGACCGCCTGGCCACCCGGTACGAGCTGCGGCAGGGACGCCACGTGCTCGAACTGGACTTCGACGCGGGCACCCGGTCGGTGCGCCGGGGCCGCTGACGCTGACACGCGGCCCACGAGCGATCGGCTGCGCAACACCCCCCTATCATCTCCCTCACGCTGTACCCGACGATGACCGCCGACATGTGGTGCCGGAGCTGCGAGCTTCCCGGGCCGCGCGCTCGACGCGTGTGGTAGACCGACCTCACACCGAGGTGCGGGGGGAACACGATGTCCGAAGCAGTGTCATGGGACCTGATGCTGGCGGTCAAGGACGGGCAACTCGAGAGTCTCCGCGAGTTGATGGACGAGATGGTCGCCGCAACCACGAACGAGCCCGGCGCCTTGGTCTACGAGTGGTTCATCTCCGGCGACGGCACAGCGGTGCACATCTACGAGCGATACGCCGACTCTGATGCGGTGCTGATCCACCTCGGCAGCTTTGCCAACTTCGCCGATCGGTTCTTCGGTGCGGTCGACCCGACCGGATTCTTCGTGTACGGCGAACCAAGCGACACCGCCGCCGAGGCGTTGACGGGCGCCGGCGCCCAGATCATGGGCAGATTCGGCGGCTTCGCCCGCTGAATAGCGTCAGGCCGACACGAGCTCGTCCATGGTCGCCAGGGAGCTCGACAGGCCGGCCGCCGACTGCTCCATGAAGGTCTCGGGATCCTCGGGCTCGGGCATGTCGACCTGCATCGTCATCAGGGTGAAGCCGTCGGCGATCGGCTCGAAGGTCAGCGTCTGGGCGGTGGGCGGTCCGGTCGGATCACCACCACCCATCACGAACCACTCGTCGGCGTCGATGCGGTCCGGTCGGTCGACACCCGTGTAGGTGCCATGCCAGGCCATCGGGCCGTGCTCGGGGATCACCATGGCGTAGTGGTAACGGCCGCCTTCGACGGGATCGGACTCGCAGATGGTCAGCTCCGAGCCATGCGGCGCGCCGGAAGGGAACCAGACGTACAAGGACCTCTGACCCTGGCCGACGACGCCGTTGTCGGATTGGCTTCAGCGCAAGGCGATCACCGGGGGTTGACGGCTGTGACGACGGGGGCTGCGCCGGGCAAGGATGAGTCGCTCACCCACCTCGACGTGATCGCGGCCCAGATGATCGCCGCACTCTCGAGGTGACGCGCCGATGATCCCACCGTTGTGCCGTCGAAGCGCCGTCGAGCTGGCGGGGGCGATCAAATCTGGCGACACGTCGTCGCGCGAGGTCGTCCAGGCCCATCTCGACCGCATCGACGCGGTCAACGAAGGCGTGAACGCGGTCGTACGGCGCTTGGACGACGAAGCCCTGGCTGCCGCTGACACCGCCGACGAGGCAGTTCGCGCCGGTGAACCGACCGGTCCCCTCCATGGCGTGCCGGTCACGCTCAAGGAGAACATCGACCTCGCCGGACATCCGACGACACTCGGAGCAGTGGCGCTTGCTGACGCGAACGCGGTCTCGGACGAACCGATCGTCGAACGACTCAAGGCGGCCGGTGCCGTCCCGCTCGCCCGAACCAACCTGCCCGACATGGCGATGCGCCTGCACACTGACAGCGGGCTGCACGGGCCCACGCGCAATCCGTGGGACAGCGAGGTCACACCCGGTGGTTCGAGCGGTGGCGAGTCGGTCTGTGTCGCCACCGGCATGTCCCCGCTCGGAATCGGCGGCGACATGTGCGGGTCGCTGCGCTGGCCGAGCCAGTGCTGTGGCGTCGCCACCCTGAAGCCCACCCTGGGTGCGATCCCCCGCGCCGCGTTGCCGTTCGCCCCATATGGGATCGAGCTGATGGCCGTGCTCGGGCCGCTGGCCCGCACCGTTGCCGACCTGCGAGTCGCCTTCGAGATCATGGCCGGCGCCCATCCGGTCGACCCATGGTCGTACCCCTCGGTCCCGGCGTCGACCACGGCACCCGACGGACCGGCCCGCCGAGTCGCCGTCTCGACCGACCCCGGCGGTGGCGGCACCCATCCGAGCGTCGTCGCCGGCATCGAACGTGCCGCCAGCGTGCTCGCGGATGCCGGCTGGCAGGTTGTCGAGGCCGAGCCGCCTCAACTCACAGAGGCAACGCAGCTGTGGCCCGAGATCAACTACGGCAACCCGACCAGCATCGATGCCATGACCGCGCTGTTGTCCCCCGACGCCCAACTGGCGTTGCAGCAGTGGGCGATCGCAGCCGGCGTGCCCCCGGACGGGAACACGTTCGTCGACGCGCTGCAGCGCCGGAGCTCGATCATCGGCCAGTGGGCCGGCTTCTTCCACACGCACGGCCTGTGGCTGACAGCCACCGCCACCGAGCTTCCGTTCGAGGTGGGCGCCGACCTCGAGAGCATCGAGCGAGTCCAACGCATCCTGCACGGTCATCGCGTCATCATGGCCACCAACAGCCTCGGGTTACCCTCGGCCGTCATCCCCGTCGGGGTGTCCGTGGGCCTGCCCCAGTCGGTGCAGATCGTCGGTCCCCGCTTCGCCGAGATGGCATGCCTGCATGCGGCCGAAACGATCGAACGAACTATCGGGACCCTCACGCCGATCGAACCCACGACGCAGCGACGGCCGCTCTGACGAGTGGCGGGGGCAGTGTGGTGGGTCAGGACACAGGAAACCGATGAGTCGATCGGAACTCTGCGGCGACGATCGTGGGTGAACAGATCCGACACCGAAGTGTTGACCTGGCTCGACGATCACTCCCGCCAACCGAGAAGCACCGAAGTTGCTCGTCGCGCCACCAACGCCCACCCCCATTCGATTGGGAGGCTCTGCCCGGGTGGAGCGCTTGTCACGAGAACAGGCCCATCACAGAAGCTGATATCGAACGGGAGATGGGCCAACGGCCCTAGCACTGCAGCCCAAGAGTCCGAGCACGAACTGGTATCTCAGGCGTGCGGCCGCACGGTGTTGATAGCTGGGATGTCCCATACCTCGTGAATGCGGCCATCGAACACTCGCCACACCACCACCGCGTCAACATCAATCGCCGCACCACCGAAGCTCAGTGTGTTGGTTGCGTATGCGACGACCAGCTCGTCGCCAAATGGTGTGAGCGAATGGGGCTCGTTGTGAAAGCCGGTATCGCTTTGTTCTCTCAGGCGATCGAAGAACGCCGAGATCCCATCCAAGCCGTGGTGATCGCCGGCGAGCTCGGGAAGCCGAGGGTTGAAGAAGTGGAAGACCACGTCTTGGGCGAACAGGTCTCGATCCTCGTCTGTGAAGCCGGTCCTGATGTGCGACCCGACCCGGGCGACGAGGTCCATGTTCGCCTGCTGAGTAGCTTGAGCATCGTTCATGGTCACCTCGAGGTCGTGGCTCCGCTGTGACACCACGCTAGGACAGGTCAGCAGAGCGAACGAGGCGTCTGCGGTTGTCCGCAGCAACGTTGTGTCACGGCCCTGTCGCGTCGGCAGCTCAACGCCGAGAACAGGCAGGGTGGGAGAAAGATGACCTAGGGTCCCGCTGCGTCGAGGATGTCGATGAGGTGCACGCTCGGGCTGTGGCATCGGGCGCCGACATCGTTGTGCCGATGGAGGAGCGTTGGTACCGGGTTGATGTCGCCGAGAGCGGCGGCCGCTGGCGAGTCACGG
>Ga0224508_10002922_pt1 | contig 14311 bp, 10 predicted proteins | sample SF_Jan12_sed_USG_4_FD_170157 | JGI IMG/M metagenome (GOLD analysis project Ga0224508, IMG submission 170157) | Sediment microbial communities from San Francisco Bay, California, United States - SF_Jan12_sed_USGS_21 | ecosystem: Environmental > Aquatic > Marine > Sediment | place: USA... | reverse complement strand
CAGTTTGAACGCGGCCGTGCGCCAGAGGTGACCGGTTATCAGGAGCGTCGAGCTAGAGAAATTCTGGCGCAGCTACTAAAAAAGCGACTACTTGTTTCGACAGGCCCAAGGGCTCCCGTACGACTCGGGTTTCCCGTGGATGTTGTAGAGCGCTGGTTCCCGGCTCTGTATCCGGTTAGCTAACGATGTGGGCCACAAGTCGGCGCGAATCACGACATACTACTCATCGCCGGATTTGATCCGATTGCTTGACGCAGCCAATGTGCTCTGTGAAAAGCGCCCTGCGACTGTCCCTCGAGTGGCTGCGGGGAGTGTCAGGAGAAAACTCCCGCAAAAAGACAGTGGCCTACCAGAGGGCACTGTAAGGAATTGATCTGGAAAGGAAAAACTGGTCGGGGTGAGAGGATTTGACGGCGGACATCCTGTCCGCCGCCCTGCGGGCGCACTCGCTGTGCTCGTGCGTCCAAAATCGCATCCTGCGATTTTGTGAACCTCGCTTCGGTTCCAGATCCCTCCCAAGCCCAAAAAGAAAAAGGCCCCAACAAGTTGTAAGGGCCTTTTCCTTTTTGAACTTGGCCGGGGTGAGAGGATTTGAACCTCCGGCCCCTGCCTCCCGAATCCAGGTCTTGGGTGTTAACTGATTGTTTTTATTGATCGATCAGGAGGTGTCCGCGGACAACATTGCAGTACTGTGCATAACCATGCAGTACCGACTCCCGCAAAAGTCCCGCAGTCTACGTCGACAAAGATGCACTGCACTCCGAAGGCAGGGGTTTCAAAAGACAATAGAGCGGAAGTTACACCGAATATCGATAAAACGAGCAAATTAACCAAACATTGACATCGGTTTATTGTCGAGCCCGGCGCACAGTAGCGCTACGAGCGTGCCGCGCTCAGTCGGTCTCTGTTAGCGGGCGCTTAAGCGGAAGGTATTCGGGCATATACAGCGCAAGATACGCTATCTGCGCCCTCGCCGATTCGTGTTGGTATTCCGGGGTCAGTTCGCCTAGCTGCGAAACTGAAAGCGAAAAAAACAAGTCGTCGATTTCGATGAGATGAAAGATGATCTTTTCGATGTCGGGTATCGCGGGCAAAATGAAAAACTGCTCGAAAACGTCGCGCAAATGATGAGCGATTGAATGCTCTCGCGGAAACTCTGCGCGAGCTGTTCGGCCAGGGCACCGAGCAATTGCCACTTATTGTCGTACAGGCGGTAGCACGACGAGATCGGCATGCCGGCCTGCGTTTCAACAGTTTCGATCGCTCCACTCGTCAACATGGGACGCAAACCCAACGACAGTCCGATTACAACGCCACCGGACACCCGATCAAATCGTTGGTTTTAGTATTGACACCATTTCGTAAAGAATTTGTGTTGCCAACAGCGTGGTCAAGCGGCCCTGGTCATAAGGGGGGAAACTTCCACTAGGTCGAAGCCAACAATGTCTAATCCTTGTAATGCTCTGATGCATTCGAGGGCTTCATCGCTGGTCGGGCCTGCCACCTCTGGACTACCGGTACCGGGAGCGTAGGCAGGATCAATAAAGTCAATGTCAAAAGTCACGTAGACCTTCTTGCCCTTCAGCCGGGCAAGGTGCTCAGCGAACTTGCCCCGTAGATCCGGCTGCATGTTTCTCAAGTCCCTCGAGCTGATAACTTCGATACCATGTTCTTGGTGGTAATCTAGCTCGCGATCATGATAAATTTTTCGAATGCCCACCTGAATCAGGTCGCTGCCGCATATTAATTGTTCCTCTATGCCGCGCCGGAACATCGTTCCGTGATTGAGTTTTTGACCAAATCCTTCATCCGCCGTATCCGTATGGGCATCAAAATGAATACAGGCCACCGTGCCATGTTTGTCTGCGATTGATTTTAGAATGGGGTGGGTTATGAAATGGTCACCACCGACGGAAACGGGGATAATGTTCCTATCCAATAAGTGGCAGATTCCTTTTTGAATGGACTCAAACGTATCGCTGATACTTAAGGGGGACAGTACGAGATCGCCGCAGTCGACAATATTGTGAATGGCGTAAGGGTTGACACCGATCTCGGGATTAAACTCATTCACACGCCAACAGGCATTGCGGATCTCCCTGGGGCCGAACCGGGTGCCCGGAGTTCGGACTATACCGCCATCGTACGGAACGCCAACAATGCCGACAGTGGGGTTTTCCTGAAGTTCAAGCAATGGCGCCTTGATGAAGGTCGGAATACCGGCGAATCGTTTAATGTCGTGGCATGTCTCCAGTTTGCCGTCCCGCCAGCCGCTTTGGACAAAAGGGTTTTCTTCATTCTGGTTCATATGAGTTTGTTCCGTCTATGCCTTCCGAATCTCCGAATGAGTAGGACGCATAATGGGCAATGCCCGCTGCGCCCACTGAGGGATACCGCTCAGATCTGCGTCCTCTAAATAAGTATAGGCAAGCGGCGTGACAGGCACGTCCTTTCCGGCACGTATATCGCTAACGACGGCTTTAAGATCCTTCAGGAAGTCGTGAATCAGTTCATCTTCAACGGAATCCAGGGTGATCTGCGCCATGGGTGGCTCCGGCGTACCAAGCATCAGCCAGCCTCGGGCCGTGAGGCCGCCCACCACCTGACCGATATCATAGTCATCGGAATAAAACATGAAGGGGGTCAGGTCATTTTCAAACGCCTTCAGTCCGTCAATACAGTTGACTCCTTCTGTTAGCAACCCCTTCACGTGCATGGTCTGTCTGGCCAATTCGACTTTTCCTTCTTCACCAAGAAACTTGAAGATTCCCCAGGCCGCAGCAACAGGGCCGGCCGGTCGGCTGCCAGTCAGGGCCTGCGTGAAGTAGGCCCCCGTGGGCCAGTCCTGCACTAGCGTATAGTGATGACGCTGCTGTTCTTCCGAGCGCCACAGCACGGTGGATATCGGTTTGGGAGCGTGGCCGTATTTGTGCAGATCAGCTGACAGGGACATGACTCCCGGCAGGCTGAAATCAAAGTCTGGGATGGCATAGCCGGCTTTTTTCACAAAAGGCGCCAGGTAACCGCCCAGGCAAGCATCCACGTGTAGCCACAGCTCTTTTTCAATGGCCAGATCGCTGATCTCACGGAGTGGGTCATAACGGCCATACGGCCATGACGGGGCGGAGCCCACCAGACCGATGGTGTTGGGACTGATCGCTTTGTTCATGGCCTCCACATCCGCACAGTAATCTTCGCGCAATGGCGTGCGAATGAGTTTGATGTTCAGATAATGAGCTGCCTTGGAAAAGGCGGCATGCGTCGAATAGGGCACGATCAGTTCCGGCTCGGCAATTTGTTTGGTTTCCCGCGCCCACTCCCGCATTGCGTGGACGGCACAGATGATGCTGTCGGTGCCGCCGACCGTAATGTTGGCCCGGCCGTCGGGTCCGCCGTTAAATATTTCGACGCACATGGCGGTGAGTTTGTCCTCGATACGACCGATACTCGGCACCATAACGGAATACAAGGCGTTATACAGAAAGTATTCCAGAAATATGGTCTTTCCCACCTCCTGTACTTCCGCACTACCTTTCATGGAGTTGGCATTCAGTCGCAGGCAACTGAGGTCCTGTTCCTTGTACTCGCCAATCAGTTCGAGGATGTTCTCAAGCGGCATGCCGTTTTTCGGAAACGCGGGTTTCATTTCTTGGTTCATTATTGCCCTTTCTGAATTCTCAACAGACTCGAAATCACAGACCTATAGTAAGTAGACTAGCGGTTCTGAAATTCACGCCGTACTGTGCTCTTTCTCTTTCAAAACGAAACCCAACAGATCGCAAATGAGGCGGCAAGCGAGCATGCAGGTAGGTTTCACCGGTAGATCCAGCGGTGGCGCCACTTCGACGAGGTCAAATGCTATAACTTCACCCAGACTGGCAATACCCTGCAATAAGTCTCTGGTTTCATCGTAGAGTAGGCCGCCGGGGTCCGGCGATCCGGTTCCCGGCGCTATCGACGGGTCCATACCGTCAATGTCGATTGACACGTAGTAGCGATCGCACTTTGGGATTTCCTTCAAGACTCCCTCGACCCCCAATGCTCGCAACTTCCTCGGCGTGAAAACACGACTGCCGTAATCAATGGCGTCCTGATAGGATTTTTTCGACGTAAAGTGAAATGCTCGAACGCCGATCTGTGCCATAGCTGTTACGTGTTCCATTTCGGATGCCCGGCGCATCGGTTTGGAGTGGCAGTACGGCCTTCCCGGATAATCGGCCCAGTCCATGTGAGCATCAATGTGTATGATCCCGAATGGGGCCCGGTCGGATAGTCCTTCCAGTACCGGGGTCGTAATAGCATGATCGCCGCCGATACTGACCAAGATGACGTCATTCGCCGCGATCCGGCGGACAGTGTCCCGAATGCGAGTGAATGTCGGCTCTACATCACAACCGACGACCGGGACGTCGCCGCAGTCGACAATCTTCCAGCGTGGGCCGAGATAGATTTCACCGTCGTCGTCAGGTGAAAAGCTGCCCTCTTTGAGCTCATAGGAGTTGGAATAGGAGATTTCCCGCAGACCTCTTGGCCCCAACCGAGCGCCACTGGGGCCCATCGTGTTTTCGTATGGAATGCCGAGAATGGCGACGTCAGCGTTGATATTGTCCAGATCGTCGCAAAAGGGCAGATAGCCGAAAGTACAAATTCCGGATTGTGCGTGCGAAGGTGTATCTGATTCTCTGTGCACTTGGCGCACTTGTGCCAAGTACTACATATCCGACCACCGGCCACTTTGGATGCAGTTGTCATTGCCTTAGGCGCGCTGAGATTGTCGATCGCTGTCGATGAAAAGGATCATCAAAGGCGCGACAAAGTGGGACTAGCAACGAGGCCGTAGGCGCGACTATCAAGTTGACGCACTGACCGATTCAGATGAAGTTCCCGCGGGCTGAGTTGTTACTGGGTTTGTCAGCGGGATTCGTATCAATCTTTACCTGGATCCAGTCAAGAACATCTTTGGCTATCCAGCCGACAGCCCTACGGCCGAGTTGTACTTGCTGCGGGAAATCCCCCCGACTGATCATCTCGTAGATAGTAGAGCGCGATAATCCGGTATGTCGCAGCACCTCAGGAAGCCGCCATATCGTGGCAGTTGACATCTCATGTACCTCCGTTGAATTCCGAGTGAGGTTGTCAAGATATGCGCAAATCCGCTGATAAGTAATGGAAAACCCGAACAATCGACGAGCGACTTCTTGAGAAAACTGGTCGAATCTTGACGCCAGAATTGAAGGAGCGGTCCATCCAATACTGACCGAAAACAGCCGCGAAATTTGGGGGCAATTCTGGGGTCAACGGTGTCGCGTGCGGGGGGAGGGGTTTCTCGCGTATCGGGTGACCCGAACTCGGGGGTACGGTCATAGGGGCGCTTTTCTTTTTGTGATGTAGCAGATTGATGTAGCAGATTTCAGCTGCTGCGGTCCCTGAAATCTATCGTTTTGCGCACGAACCTGAGGGCTCGATTTGCATTGACCAACTAAGGGAGTTCATAGATGTCAGACAGCTTTTTCCCTTCATACGTCCAGCGTGGCGATGGCTGTAGTGGCTGGTCGGTTTGCATGCGGGTCTGGTCTATATTCTGTATCTTATTCATCCAGCAGTTTGAGTATCAGTTCGCGGAAGCTGTCCTCTGTCATCGGGCGGGGATTTGGCGGCGTGCTGCCGTCGAGCATACATAGTTGTGCCAGCCTGTCGACATCGACAGCGCTGACGCCGAGCGAGGTCAGTGTCTCGGTAATTTCGAGATCTGCGAGTAACTGCCGAAAAGCTGTAATCGCGGACCGAGCGGCGTCGCTCATACTCATCCCGCTGGTATCCGCACCTAATATTCGGGCAATGTGCGCATACTTTTTCGGTGCTGCTGAGATGTTGTGTTCGCTGCAGGTCGGCAGGCACACGCTTACTGAAAGGCCATGGGGAAGATCGTAGTATCCGCCAATGGTTTGCGCGACGGAATGTACGCAACCGAGCCCGGCGAACCCGATGATGGCAAGGGAGCTTGCAAGCAGCATCGCCGAACGGGCAGCTATGTCGGTTCCGTCGGAATATGCGACTTTTATGTTGTTGGCAATCAGCTCAATTGCGCGAACAGCAAACATGTCGCTGACCGGATTTGCGGCGTTGCAGACGTAGGTCTCTATTGCGTGAGTCAAAGCGTCTACTCCGGTGGTTGCGGTAAGATGCGGCGGCAAACCTACGGTCAAAACGGGGTCGCAAATTGCCGCGTTCGGAGTAATAGTTGACCCAAAGATGTAGTCTTTCCGTCGCTCGGCTGTCAGATTGATCATGGATGCTGGACTGACTTCCGCACCTGTCCCTGCTGCGGTTGGAATGGCCAGTATAGGCAATGGCGAGTTGTCCCAGGCATCGGCACCCTTGCCGAGGTAGCGTTGCAAGGGCCGAGCGTTCGTGGCCAGCATTGCGATGACTTTGGCGGAATCGATCGGACTTCCGCCACCGATACCCAGAACTGCATCGCAGCCGGTGGCGTTACACACTTTGGCGCCTCTCGCCATCGTGACGTCGGTGGGATTAGGTTCTATCTCGCTGAAGACATGAAACTCGGCACCAGCTCCATTCAGCGTATCGGCAACTTTGCCGAGTATTCCGACTTCTTCTATTCCCGGATCGGATACCAACAATAACTTGTCGATGCGTCTTCGCTTCAGTTCGCCCGGTAGCTCACTGAGTACATTCTCGCCGAAAATAACTTTTGTCTTCTGACTAAAACTAAACATCATTAACCCTCAAACTAAACACCATTAACACTTCGATTCTTAGCATTAATCAGTACCGGCATGACAGGACTTGGATTTCACACCAAAGAATGTCAGATTTGATCCGACTCACTCACATTGGTGTGAGATATGTGAACTGACTTGGACTGCAGGAAATGTTCTAGCGCGGCGTGACCCAATTCTCGGCCAAAGCCGCTTTTCTTGTAACCACCCCAGGGTAGCTCGCTACGCGCACTGCCGTAACCATTCACCCAAAAATAGCCGGCGCGAATACGGTGGGTGAATTGCATTGCGGTATCCATACTCGCCGTCCATACGCCAGCGCCCAATCCATATTGTGTGTCGTTCGCGATTTGGATCGCGTGTTCAATGTTGTCAAAGCTCATTACGCAAGCGACGGGACCAAAGATTTCCTCTTGAGCGATCTGCATTTGCGCGTCAACGTCAACAAAGATCGTGGGCTCCATGAATGCGCCATCATCATATTGTTTGCCCTTCAAGGCGTGACCGCCCAAGACTAGCCTTGCGCCCTCTCTTATCCCCTTGTCGATGTAACCCAGGACTTGATCACGATGATCCTTCGAAATAAGAGGACCGACCTGTGTCATATCGTCGAACGGATCGCCGATGGTCAGGGCCTCAGCCTGGGCTTTGAATTTTTGTACAAAGGATTCGGCTATGTTGCTTTGACACAAGATTCTGGATGTTGCTGTGCATATTTGACCGTTATGCCAGAAAATATTCATGGCGGCGTCTAAGGCTGCCCTGTCCAGATCGGCGTCAGCCATAACGATCAGGGGAGACTTGCCACCGAGTTCTAGGTGCAGCGGTATTACCTCCTGAGCTGCCTTGCTCATCACGCGTTTGCCGCTGCTCGTCGAACCGGTAAAGGATATTGAATCCAGACTTTCATGGCTGGTGAGTACGCCACCTATCTGACTGACGTCACCAGTAACGACATTGTAGGCCCCATCCGGCAATCCAGCTTGCTTTAGGATCGGGCCAAGTTCGAGGGCAGTCGCGGCGGTTTTGCTGTCTGGCTTTACGACTACTGTGCAACCGGCGGCAAGCGCCGGTGCGAGCTTCCAGGCCACTTCGCCCAACGGGAAGTTCCACGGTACGATAAGGCTTACGACACCAATAGGTTCCCTTAATGTGAAGCCAGTGGTGCCACCATCAAATCGAAAGGTACTGCCCTGAATACCTCGTGCAAGCCCTGAATAATAGCGGAAGAGCTCAGCGGCAGTGGTTACGAATGAGAGGGAGTCGTGAAACGGAGCACCATTGGTGAGGGTTTCAATTCTCGCCAATTTGTCCTGGTTTTCGATCAACAAATCCGCGGCGCGACGTAATATATCGGCTCGCGTGATTCCGTCGGAGTATGCCCAGCCGCCATGATCGAACGTATCTCGTGCGACTTCAATTGCTAGCTCTGCATCTTCGCGGTTCGCCATCTCGAAGCTTGCTACCGGCAATCCAGTTGCAGGATTATCGCGTACGAAGACTTTGCCCGACGTCGACTTTCGCCACTCACCGTTTATGAATAGGCAGTATTGCGAATCCGGATTACTCACCGCCGACCCTCCGTAATTAGTGCGCTAGCCTTCTCATCAACAATTTTTGCAGGCGCGTTCGTATTTCCGCGGACAATGACAGGCATGACAGAGGCATCCGCGACTCGTAAATTCTGGATACCACGCACGTGGAGGTCGGGTGACACAACAGCGTTCATATCGGACGCTGGTCCCATTACAGGTGTCAACCGGATGGTATGCAGTCGCTGCGTTTTCCCGGATATGTTTGATAAAGTCGATATCATTTCGCGGCTCTCCTTCCGGTAGTCAAATTCAATCATTTCTTGCGATTCGCTGGAATTCTGGCGGAGCTACCTGGGACGGGGTCGCCAGAAAACACACGTTGTTCGGATGGTACGTCTGGATGCTCGATACGATCGACCAGCATCGATGCAGCCGCGTCGGCGAGTCGGTGAGTTGGTAGGCGCCAGGTCGTTAAGTCGTACAGCTTGTATTTCGACGGAATCACTCCATCGAAACCCACGATGGAAAGATCTTCGGGCACTCGAAGGCCAAAACCAATGACTGCCTCGTCGATGCAGCCTATCGCAACGCCATCGTTGATCGCGATCACCGCATCCGGAGCCGATCCCACCGTTGCCATCAACTCCCGAAATGCTCGACGAGAGCCTTCGTAGCTAAAGTCACAGCTTACCGTAGGAACGTTAGTAATTTTATGCCCCTCAAGAATTTCGACGATATCCGCTACACGGGCATTGCTGACGTCGGTTTCAGACGGACCGGATACTATTCCAAAGCGCCGATGTCCCCCTGCAATCAATTGCTCAACCAGCCACTGCTCACCCTCTCTGTCATTACAAATGGCGGCATTAAAGGGTTGGTCGACCGGAGAGCACAGGTAAAACACAATCGGCTTTCCTGCCAAGTTGATCGTTTTCATCTGCGTCGGAGTTAATGTCGTCGTAACGACGATGCCATCGACTTGGTACTGCAGCACCTTCTCAAGTACAGCGTCTAACTCAGAATAATCGTGCAGCGCAAATAGAAGAACCTGCATGCCTTTTTTAGAGAAACAGGCTGTAAGTTCAACAAGCAGCTCGGGATAATCGAGGTTTGCTTGTCGTGAGAGGATTACGCCGACCATGTTGGATCGCTGTGTAATCAGGCCGCGAGCAATTGCGTTGGGCCGGTAGTTCAGTTTTTCTGCCGCTGCTAATACCTTGCGGCGCTTGTTTTCAGAGATGCTTGTGTCCTGTCTGAAAGCGCGAGATACAGCCGATATAGAGACACCTGCCTTTTCTGCGACGTCTCGAGAAGTTACGCGGGAGGATGACCGCGCGCTTTTCTTACTTCGCTTTCTCGTTTCCTTGCGCAAGACCTAATTCACCAATTCGAATAACGCGATCACGAATACTAGAACATGATTGACAACGATTGCAAAACGTATTTGAAAGAACCTGGCGATTGGCCGATTTTGTTCAGATAATTTAGCACGTAGATGGACTATTTGATCAAAAATACGACATAAATTGCATACGACGTTATAAAGAATTAACGTAAAAACAAGGAGATAATGGTCTAAAAGAGTGAAAAGACTAGGAAAGTTGCAAACGTAGTCACTTTTTTGCTAACTTATGGACCGTTCTAGCTAAGCGATCAAGAGTCACATATCTGGGTCGCGCAGTATCGTGTCAGGGAATTAACTGGCTGTGCAGGCTGACATCCGCATCCTAGGAGGACGATTCGATGGCCAAAATACCTCACAAAATCGGACTGAGCTGCGCTGTTGCCACAGCGGTGCATCTGGCACTCTTTCCAGCCGCTGCCTCGGCACAGGGCACTGATTCAGCAGACAGTCTGCGGCTAGAAGAAATAATAGTAACGGCTCAGAGGCGTGAGCAGAATATCCAGGACACACCGCTTTCAGTAAGCGCTATAAGCGGCGACATACTTAGCGATTCCGGCGTGATTGATAACAGTAGCCTGAAACTGTTAGTCCCAGGGATGAACTTTGGTCAGCAGGGTTCTTATGCATTCATAGCCATGCGGGGTGCACGAACCGAAGGTGTTCAGGTCAATACTCAGCCGATAATTTCTAATTACATGGACGGCATCTACCGTGCAGGTACAGAGAATTTCCTCGGACCAATGTTGGATATCAACCGTGTGGAAGTGTTGCGCGGCCCACAGGGTACTACGTTCGGTAGGAACTCCTATGCGGGTGTTATCGCTGTGCATAGCAATAAACCAAGCGCAGAGGAATTCGATGCTTCGCTAAAATATACCGGCGGTGATTATAGTCGCAGCGACCTTGAAGGCATGATCAACGTCCCGCTAAGCGACGCTGTTAGTGCCCGTATCGTTGCCGCACATTTTGAGCACGATGGCTATGTTGAGAATTCTGCAGATGGTGATGATTTTAACGACCGAGATGCTGATTACATCCGTGGTTCCCTATTGTTTGAGTTTGATAACGGCAGTTTGATAATGCGCGGGGAACGCTTTGAGCAAGGCGGTAATGGTTCGGGTGACTTCCAGGGTACCTTATCAGGATCCTTACTCGGAGGTGATGTATACGAAGAAGCACAACCTTTTAATACAGGTAGTGGTTGTGGCTCATATTATAACGTTGATCAAACCCTGGTTATACCAAATCCTGGCGCAGTGCCGCCTTATACGTACGCAAACTCCCTCTGCCCGGTGCCCGACGCGGACAATCCTTATGCCACAAATTTTGATGCGCCATATATTCTCGACGCTCTTCAAGAAACCTACAGCGCTGAATTGAATTGGGATCTTGGATTTTCCAGCATGAAGCTGCTGGCAGCGCACACCGAGAGCAGTGACTTTCGCACTGGTGATGGTGATGTTGGACCTGCACCGGCTTATCTCAGCGGCGAAATTGTTGAAAGGGAAACCGAGCAAGTTGAGGTTCACTTCACCGACAATGGTGAAAGTAAGGTGAGTTGGATAGCAGGTGCAGTCTATTATACTGAAGATTCACGGGATCATTTTTTCTTTGACGCTGACCCTATCGGAACCGGTTTTCCTTTTTTAGTTGTCACCGACCGCCAAATAGATCACACATCGTTGGCATTTTTTGGTCAAGCAACGTTTCCGCTAACGGATAGGTCGCGCGTCACCGTCGGTGCTCGCACCTCTGATGAAGAAAACGACTGGGTTGTCAACGATGTGTCTGCTTATTCCTTTTCTCAACCTATCCCAAGGGATTTCCGGGATATCAACATTGAAACTGGCGAATTTTCAATCACTGAAGGAAGTGCGCCTTGTTGTGCCCCTACGGCAGATCAAACCTTTAGTGGAAACTTTGATCCGGTTGTATGGCGTGTTGCTGTAGACCACGATCTGGCGGATGACAGCCTGATTTATGGCAGTGTTGCTACTGGATTCTCGTCCGGCGGTATGAATTCAATACAAGATCCTCATACCGGTCTGTTCGTCTTCGATGAGCAGGAGACAATCGCGTATGAGGTCGGTTATAAGGGGACCTTGCTGGACGGTGCCATGATCCTAAACATGGCGGCCTACTACAATGATTTCAAAGATTATATTGCTGAACCAGCCGGTGTTATTGGGGGGGGAGGTGCAGTGATAGTATATGACCGCGTAGGCGGTGACGCTGACGCGAAGGGTCTAGATGTTGAGCTGGATTGGATACCGGCTGAAGGCTGGTATGTCAGTCTACGTGCTTCAATACTGGATGCGACATACGGTAATTTCGTCACCGGTCTTGGCGGTACTCTAACTACGGCTGGAGGCCTCGAAGAAACCTATACATCTATAGGCACACCTCTGTCACCTGCGGGTACCCAAGAACCTCAGCTTAGACTTGATGGCAGACAAATTGCGTTCTCACCAGATTTTACCCTGGGCCTAACGGTGTCAAAGACGATAGAGTTAGGTGGCGCTGGTACGCTAACACCTTTGGCTCAGTTTTATTATTCTGATGATTATAGCGCCTCTGACCAGGGCTACTTGCATGGCCTACAAGACGCCTACTCGCAAACCGCTTTGCGTTTGACTTGGATTTCCGAGGATGGGCGCTTTAACATCAGCGGCTTTGTCAATAATATTGAAGATGAAGAAGTTATCCTGCGTGCCAATATCTATGGTGCAACAGTAGCCACTCGGCAACACGCGGCACCTAGGACCTGGGGCATAAGCGTCGGCTACAACCATCGGTAAGCCAAGGTTGCAAAAACCAAACTTGCGTGGTGGCAGCCCGTCCTGTTTGGGCTGCTGCTGTAATTTCGACATTTGTCACGCTTTGACTTGAGCTACCATCGCCTGTTCGTGTCTTCAGATCTGCAAAATAAATGCCCCTCAGATGGCGCAGCGCTTTCCCAGAAGGCTTTACAGCATTTTATGGAAGGCCGCCTGCAGCAAGCCCAGGATGAATGCCTGCGCCTACTGCGTAAACAACAACACCCCGGTGCCATACTAATTCTGGGCTGGATTGCCCACCAGCGACGTGAGCTTGAGGTGGCAGTTAAACGCTATCAACAATACTTAGGCCTCAGGCCTAAGGATGCGGAAGCTCACTATACCTTGGGTTTGGTGTTTAAGGAGCTGGGACGCACCGAGCTTGCTATTGAGCATTTTAATCAGTCCATCGCCATTGTCGCAGACAATGCGGCAGTGCATAGACAATTAGGCGATGCCTACACCAAGCTCCGGCGCTTGGAGGAGGCGATTAAGCCTTACGAAACAGCCCTTGCTCTCCAAGCCGATGATGTAGTAACCACGATAAACCTGGGGAATGTCTTCCATGGATTGCACCGATATACACAGTCAATCCATCTGTATCAGCAGGCTTTATCTATGCAGCCCGACAATGTCCAGGTGCGTAGACACTTAGGGGCTTCGTATCAGAGAACGGGGCAAACGCAGGAGGCCGTTAAATGCTTTGAGCAAGCGTTGAGTCTGAGCCCGGATTATGTCGATGCACGGATTAAACTCGCGGAAGTACTACGAGAGTTAGGCAGAGCCGAGGAGGCTCTGGTTCAAGTTGAACAGGTGATTGATCTTAAACCCGACGAGACCCAGGCTCATATCATCCTGGCGCTAATTCTCAGAGAATTGGGCGAGGCAGAGCTTGCCATAGAGCGATTTGAGCGCCTTCTTTGTACTCAGCCTAGATGCGGCCATCTGTACTACCAGATCTCGATGTTAAAACCCAAGCAAGAGCTCATACCCGTTGTCGAAAATCTCATTGGCGACCCTGAGTTGCCCGTTGGCGACACCATATATTGCCATTTTGCCCTGGGCAATATTTATAGAGGCAGCAAATCTTTTGATCAAGCGTTCAGCCATTTCCTCGAGGCCAATACGCTGTATCGTAAGACCTTTGTCTATGACGCCAAGGAACATGCCCTACTCATTGACAGCTTGATTAAGGTCTACTCCGAACGCTTTTTTAAACGCAAGCATCAGTTCGGTTCTGCTTCGCAATTACCCGTATTCATACTGGGCATGCCCAGATCCGGAACTACCTTGGTTGAGCAAATCATCTCCAGCCATCCCAAGGTATATGGGGCCGGTGAACTCCAGGCTATTTCCGCGATAGTACTTTCTATTAGTCAGCGACTCGAACACGCCGATCTCTATCCAGAATGTATGACTCTTTTTGATCAAGAAATGGCGGAGGAATATTCTGCGCGGTATTTGCAAGAATTGGCGCTTCACAGCGCCACTGCGAAACACATCACTGACAAATTTCCGGGGAACTATTTCAAAATCGGTCTTATTAAGACCCTGTTCCCCGACGCTCGAATTATCCATTGTCAACGCAACCCTCTTGATACCTGCATCTCGATATTTTTTCATTGTATCCAGGATTGGAAGTGGTCCTTCGAGCTGACGGAGCTAGGCCAATATTATTTGGACTATCAGCGCTTAATGTCCCATTGGCATAAGCTTTTCCCCGGCGAGATATTTACGGTGCAGTATGAAGAATTGGTCATGGATCAAGAAAGGGTTAGTAAGCAACTAATCGACTATCTTGGCCTGGAATGG
>Ga0224508_10002921_pt1 | contig 14312 bp, 3 predicted proteins | sample SF_Jan12_sed_USG_4_FD_170157 | JGI IMG/M metagenome (GOLD analysis project Ga0224508, IMG submission 170157) | Sediment microbial communities from San Francisco Bay, California, United States - SF_Jan12_sed_USGS_21 | ecosystem: Environmental > Aquatic > Marine > Sediment | place: USA: California... | reverse complement strand
GTCTCGGACAGTCGGGACATGCCAGCGACCCCGGGCTCGGCAACAATGCGCTCGACGGCATGCACCAGTTCATGACCGCGCTCTACGCTTACCGCGACAAGATTCAGCAAGCCCATTCCGACCCTGCTTTCGCAATCCCGACGCCGACGATGAATCTCGGGCACATTCACGGCGGCGACAATTCCAACCGCATCTGCGGCAACTGCCTGTTGCTGATCGATATTCGATTTCTTCCGGACATGTCTTTCGCCAGCCTGAAGTCAGATATCGAACAGATCGCCGCCGAGGTCGCCGAGGCGCGCGGTCTCGAACTCACAACGCAGTTCTTCGGCGACGGCATGCCGGCGATGAATACCGACCAGGCCAGCGAAATTGCGCAGTACCTGACCCACCTGACCGGCAAAAAAGCCGGCGCCGTCGGCTTCGGCACCGAGGCGCCCTACTACATCTCGATGCAGACCGAAACCATCGTCATCGGCCCGGGTTCGATCGACCAGGCGCATCAACCCGATGAGTATCTGCCGCTAGAACAAATCGAGCCGACGATACAAATGCTCGACAACCTGATCGAGCGCTTTTGCATGGCGTGAAGATACTCGCCGACCAGAATATTCCCTGCGTGGCGGACGCATTTGCCGACCTCGGCCAGGTTCGGCTGATGCCGGGACGAGACATCCGGCGCAATCATCTGCAGGATTACCGCTGCCTGCTCACGCGCACCGTTACGCGCGTAAATTCCGAGCTGCTTGATGGCAGCGCGGTCGAATTCGTCGGCACCGCCACCATCGGCACCGATCATATCGATCTGCAGTTCCTGAAAAGCGCCGGCATCGGCTGCAGTAACGCCGCCGGCTGCAATGCGGAGGCGGCTTCTGAATACGTCGTCAGCGGATTGTTCGCGCTCGCGCAACGCCGCAACCTGGATCCGTTCAGTCTCAGGGCGGGAATCGTCGGTTTTGGCAACGTCGGTTCGCGCCTGGTGCACAAGCTCGAAATCCTCGGCATCGAATGTCTGGTCAACGATCCGCCGCTGCAGGAGAGCGGCGACAAACGCCGCGACTGGGTCGATCTCGACCGCATCCTGCGGCAATGCGACTTCATCAGCCTGCACACGCCGCTGACGAAGAGCGGCCCGTACCCGACATTCCATCTGCTCAACGACAGAGGTTTGCAATCCATGCGCCGCGATTGCCTGCTGGTCAACGCCGCACGCGGCGAGATCGTCGACAATGGCGCCCTGCTTGCCGTGTTGCAACGGCGTGAAGATTTGACCGTATTCCTCGATACCTGGGAAAACGAACCGCTGGTCAACCGTGAACTGCTGCGCCGGGTCGATCTGGCGACGCCGCATATCGCCGGTTACAGCGTCGAGGGCCGACTGCGCGGTACGCAAATGATCCTCGACGCCGCCTGCCGGCATTTCGGGCTCGAGTCCGGCTGGCATATGTCGCAGCAGCTACCGCCGCGGCGGAACATCGGCACCGGGATCGAGTCCTGGAGCGAACTGTTTGGCAGGCATTGTAATATCTGGCGCGACCATGATGCCTTCGTCGCCGCGGCACAGATTGACGATGCAGCCTTTGCCGCCCACTTCGATGGCCTGCGCCGGGTTTATCCCGACCGCCTCGAATACGACCGCTTTTTCATCAATGCCGCCGATACCGCCCTGCCCTCGCCGACCCTGCGGGAGCTGGGATTTCAAGTCCGTAGCCTGTAAGACCGAAACAGTCTTTCAAATACAAGGTCATTGCGAGCAAACTAAGGTCATTGCGAGCGCAGCGAAGCAATCTTTAAGAGATTGCTTCGTCGCCATGCTCCTCGCAATGACGCCAGTCCCTGTCATTGCGAGCGCAGCGAAGCAATCTTTAAGAGATTGCTTCGTCGCCATGCTCCTCGCAATGACGCCAGTCCCTGTCATTGCGAGCGCAGCGAAGCAATCTCCTGTATGCTGACCTTTACACCGGAAGTTTCATTACGTGCAAAGGATTACACGATGAGCAAACAACCTGCCGTATATCTAATGACCAACAGAGCAAATGGCACCCTGTACACTGGCGTCACAAATGATTTAACCCAACGGGTCTGGCAACACAAAAACGGGATTACCGGGGGATTTTGCTCGAAATATAATATAACTATGCTGGTCTACTTCGAGCTTTACGAAGACATGTACGCGGCCATTACAAGAGAAAAGCAAATCAAAGCGGGTTCTCGCAAAGCCAAGATAAAACTGATCGACCGCATGAATCCAGGCTGGAAGGATCTCTACCCGGATATCCTGCCCTGAGCAAGATCGCCTGGCCCTGCAATGACGCCAGTGCCTGTCATTGCGAGCGAAGCGAAGCAATCTTCGAGAGATTGCTTCGTCGCTGCGCTCCTTTAGGCCCTGCGGGTCTCGCAATGACGCCAGTGCCCGTCATTGCGAGCGAAGCGAAGCAGTCTTCGAGAGATTGCTTCGTCGCTGCGCTCCTTTAGGCCCTGCGGGTCTTGCAATGACGCCAGTGCCCGTCATTGCGAGCGAAGCGAAGCAATCTTTGAGAGATTGCTTCGTCGCTGCGCTCCTTTAGGCCCTGCGGGTCTCGCAATGACGCCAGTGCCTGTCATTGCGAGCGAAGCGAAGCAATCTTCCGCCACCCGGGTCATTGCGAGCGCAGCGAAGCAATCTTTGAGAGATTGCTTCGTCGCTATGCTCCTCGCAATGACGCCAGTGCCTGTCATTGCGAGCGAAGCGAAGCAATCTTCCGCCACCCGGGTCATTGCGAGCGCAGCGAAGCAGTCTTTGAGAGATTGCTTCGTCGCTATGCTCCTCGCAATGACGCCAGTGCCTGTCATTGCGAGCGCAGCGAAGCAATCTCCCAAAGACTTTGGAAACATTCAGGGGCGTAACTGGACCACGTTGTCAACGGAGCCCGGCTGTTCCTGCGGATTGAGAATCATCGTTTCTATCGCTGCTGGCTCGACCGGTTTGCTCAGCAGGTAACCCTGAACCTCGTCGACCGCATACTCACCGAGCAGTTCGAGTTGCTCGCGATCTTCCACGCCTTCGGCGACTACCCGCATGCCCATCGAATGCGCCATCGTGATCAGCGTTTGCACGATCTTCTGATCGTTGGCGTCGCTGCAAATATCCTTGACGAAACCGCGATCGATCTTGAGACTGTCGATCGGCAGCGTTTTCAGATAACTCAGCGACGAGTAACCGGTACCGAAATCGTCGATTGAAATAGTGATGCCGCGCGAGTGCAGCCTTTCCAGCGATTCGATTGCCTGGCGAACGTTTTCCATCAGGATGGTTTCGGTAATCTCTATCTCCAGCAGTCTTGGCGGAATCTTGTGTATTTCCAGCCGGCTCAGTATCCGCTGCACGATATCGGACTGGATCAGCTGCATGCTGGACAGGTTGATCGCGATCCTGCAATCGTGGATACCGAGATCGAGCCATTGGCGCAGCTGGCGGCAGGCCTCGCCGATAACCCAGTCGCCGATTTGCACGATCAATCCGCGGCGTTCGGCAAACTCGATAAACTCGTAAGGCGACACCATGCCGCGCTGCGGGTGGTTCCAGCGGATCAGCGCCTCGACGCCAACGATTTTTTGCTCGCCGATATCGAGCTTGGGCTGATAATGCAGAATCCATTCCTCGTTTTCGATAGCGCGGTGCAGGTCGACTTCGAGCTGCAAATGCCTGACCGACAATTCCTGCACGTGGTTATCGAAGAACTGGTAACCGTGCTCCGACTTGTGCTTCTTGCTGTACTGCTTGGCGCTCATCGCGTTGTTGAGCAGGCCTTCGACCGTATCGGCGTCGGTGGGATACAGGCTGACGCCGACGTGGCTGGTCAGGTACACCGTGTTGCCCTCGATCTCGACCGGCTGGTTGATGATGTCGAGCACGCGCTTGACCGCCCAGGTGACCTGCTCTTTTTCCGGCAGGTCGGTGAACAGCACGGCGAACTCGTCGCCGGCGAAACGCGACACCGACAGGCGCGACACGCCGTCGGATTTGCGCACGATCGAATTCAGCCGATAGGCAACCTGCCTCAACAGCTCGTCGCCGCCGGAACGGCCCAGGCTGGCGTTGATCTGGCTGAACATCTCGATGTCGATAATCAGCACCGCGGCCAGTTGGTCGTGGCGGCAACCGCGCTCGATCGCCTGGTGGATGCGGTCGTAAAACAGTATCTGATTGGGCAGCCCGGTGAGGTGATCGTAGCTCTTGCTGTACTCCAGCTCCGACGAGAATTGCGAGGCGATACCCTCGAGCTCGGCGATGCGGTGCTGCAGGTTCTCGACATTCGCGCCGACGGCAGGCTCCCTCGACGGCTCGGGCGTGGTGAACTCGGTCATTTCCTCGTCCGCCGACATCGAGGCGTAGCTGACCACGCGATTACGCCCGGTTTGCTTGGCGCCGTAGAGCGCTTCGTCGGCAAGGTTGTTGAGCGCGCTCGGGTCTTCCGGCTTGTCATGAATACTGGCCACGCCGAGACTCGCGGTGACGCGCGGTCCGTCCTCGAAGCGTTTGCTCGATTCATCCTTGATTCGTAAGCGGATACGCTCGGCGAGTTTGACCGCCACCTCCAGCGGCGCCCCGGGCAGCACCAGGCAAAATTCCTCGCCGCCGTAACGGCCGACCAGATCTTCCTTGCGCGTATTCATCTTCAACACCTCGGCCAGCATCTTGATTACCTCGTCACCGACGCCGTGACCGAAATTGTCGTTCACCGACTTGAAGTGGTCGAGGTCGACCATGATGCAGCTAAGCTCGCTGCCATCCGCGCAGGCGGCGCTGAACAGGGCTTCGAACTGATCCGAGAACGAGCGCCGGTTGAGACATCCGGTCAAGGCGTCGCGCGTCGCCAGGTAGTCCAGTTCCTTGTTTTTCTCCTGCAGCTGGGCCTCGTTTTTTTCCATTTGCAGCACCATGCTCTGCAGCTGCACGTTTTGCTCCTCGAGCTCGGTAATATCGTCGAGCGTGATGAGCACGCCCTGCGGATCGCCTTCGGGGCTGAGTATCGGCGACGCGTTGATGGCGAAACGAATGGTATCGCCCTCGTCGGGCACCAGGTTGAACTGGGCACCGATGACGCTGTTGCCGGTTTTGAGCACTTCCAGCCAGGGCAGCTCGGTGCCGGATTTCTGTTTCGATACGCGCTCCCATTTCAGCGCCGAGGCCTTCGTGCCGAGCAGCACGAACGCGTCGCGCCCGATCTTGTCGCTGAAGGCCTTGTTGGTGAGCAGTATCTGCTCTTCCTCGTCGACGATCATAACGCCCTCTGACAGCGTGTCGAAGGCGGCGTTGACGCGCTCCGGAATAACCGCGCTCGGGTCGAGTTGCTTGAGCGTGCGCAACATGAAAACGAGATAAACGAAAAAGCCGATCAGGATGAAAAACACCAGCAGCTTGAAAATCGATTTCTGCGTATAGCCGACGAAAGTATCGCTTTTGAGCGCGTCGAAACGCAGTTCGACGTTACCCCATAACTTGTCGCGCTGCATCAGCGGCACCAGCACGTGGGAGGTGGTCGATTTGTCGCCATCGTAGCCATCCCACAACAGCGCATGATTAGGGGATTCGAACACGACCTGCCCATCGGACTTGCGGATGCCGGTCGACAGGATCGCCGGGTTGCGCTTGGCAACGATGCGGATCAAACCCTCGATTTTGCGGATGTCGCGTTTCGGGTCCATCACCGAAAACTGGATCGCCAGCGATTCAGAAATCTGCTTACGGGATTCCAGCGCGAGCTTGTCTTCGTCCGGGGTAAAGCCCAACATATCCGCGGTTAGCAGGATACAGGCGGTCAGCAGCGCCAGCGCGATCGCAATACGCATCGCCGGAAACAGTAATCCGAGTGATTTTCGCAGTTTATTCATTCACCGATCCGTTACCTGGTTGCCGCTCCTGTTTGCCCGAAAACATGTTGTCGACACGCCGGGCGTGTTGTTTCTCCTGGCTCTGGGTATCGTCGCCGTCCTCATCAGGCTCGACATCCTCTTCATCCTCCCTGGTCTTTAGTATCGGCAGCGGATCGAAACGATTAAGTAACGGCACGGTGCCCATCAGGCTCGCCAGCAGCGATCCGCCGCGCAGCACCCAGCTGACGATGCCGGCGGTAATGGTCGCGGTCGACCCCATGACGACCTGCACCTCGACGTCGTCGGCATTCTGGTAGGCCGCCTCGCTATCCATGCTCTTGTGCATGCTATCGATGCGATCGAGCAATTCCAGCTCGAAGCTGTCGTTGAGTGCTTCATCGTCGCTGACCTGCAGGGTCAGCCTGTCGAGGCTCAGATTCTGGTTATGAATCTGCTGCAACTGCGGCCTTTCGACCGGCGTCGGCTCGGCCCTGGCGACCTCGGCATAGACCCTGGCCTGCTCAACATCCGGCGCCTGCTCCTGCAGGTAAGTGGAAACGTCGGATTCCTGCTGCACCGGCGGCGCGCTGCTTTCCTGCGGCAGCGGCGTAACTTCCTCGAGAATCTGATCTTCCGCGCCGCCCTCGGGTGCCGGCTCTGGCTCTTCCTCGACCGGTGGCGGCTCGGGCTCGGGCGGCGGCTCGACCACCGGCGGCTCGACCACCGGCGGCGGCGCTGATTCCGACGCGCCGTTGATGACCACCAGTATCTCGTGGGTGCTGCCGTCGGCGGTGGTCACGGTGAGCGCCTCGGTGATCGATTCGCCTGTCTGCAGCGCCTGAATCTCGGCTTGAGTGTTATCTGCGCTGTAACGCCAGTTACCGGCGGCGTCGATGCTGAGACTGCCGAGCGCGCCGTTGACCGTGCCGGCGACGAAACTGGACTCACCGATATCCGCGTCGGCGACAGTGAGCGCACCGGCGGCGGCGATCTGACCATCAGAGACATTCCGGTCTTCGGTCAGAGCGGCCTGGTCGACGCCGCCGATGACAGGCAGATTGTTGAAATCGATGACGGTCAGGCTAAAGGTATCGCTGATCGCGCTGCTGCCGTCGTCGGCGCTAATCCTGATATCGATAGTGCCGATATCGCCGGCGCCCGGAGTGCCGGAGAAAGTACGGGTCGCGGCATCGAAGTTGAGCCAGGCCGGCAGCGGGCTGCTGTCGGCGAGAGTCGCGCTATAGGTCAGCGCATCCGAGGCGTCCAGGTCGCCGAACGTGTTGGCCGCGAAGCTGAAGTTGAACGGCATGCCCTCGGTCGCGCTCTGATCCGCAATCGCGTTGTCCAGCGTCGGTGCGTCCTCGGCGCCGTTGATGATGACCGTGACGGTCTGCGTGCTGCCGTCGCTGGCGATGAAGGTGTAGCTATCGGTCAGCATTTCGCCGCTATCGAGCGCCTGCACCGAGGCATGGCCGTTGTTCAGCGCGTAAGTCCAGGTATTGCCGGTCATCTCGAAGTTACCGTAGCCGTTATCGCCGAGCGTCGGCGCAACGTCGTTGAAGCTGACCGGGTTGTCGCTGGCATCGGCGTCGGTAATCGTCAGCGTATCGCCCGCCGTCAGCACGCCATCTTCGGTCACGGTGCCGGTGGCGACACCGCCGAGTACCGGCGCGTCTTCCGCACCGTTGATGGTGACCGTCACCGTTTGTGTCGAACCGTCCGACGCGGTGAAGGTATAGCTGTCGTTAAGCGACTCACCGACATCGAGACCCTGTACCGCGGGATGGCCGTTGTTCAGCGTATAGGTCCAGGTATTGCCGATGATTTCGAAGCTGCCGTAGCCGTTATCGCCGGGCGTCGATGCAACGTCGTTGAAGCTGACCGGGTTGTCGCTGCCGTCGGCATCGGTAATGGTCAGGGTATCCGAAACGGTCAGCGTGCCGTCCTCGGCCACGCTGCCGCTGACGACGCCGCCGATGACCGGCAAGTCCTCTGCGCCGTTGATGGTGACGGTGACGGTTTGCGTGCTGCCGTCGCTGGCACTGAAGGTAAAGCTATCAGTCAGTGTTTCGCCGACGTCGAGGCCCTGCACCGCGGCGTGGCCGTTGTTCAGCGTGTAAGTCCAGGCATTGCCGGTGATTTCGAAGTTGCCGTAGCCGTTGTCGCCGAGCGTGGCGGCGACGTCGTTGAAGCTGACCGGGTTATCCGAGGCATCGGCGTCGGTAATGGTCAAGGTATTGCCGTCGCTCAGCGAACCATCCTCGGCGACGTTGCCGGCTGTGACCCCGCCGAGCACGGCGGCGTCCTCGCTGCCGTTGAGCGTGATCGTAATGTCGTGGGTGGTGCCATCGAAGGTGGTTACGGTCAGCGTGTCGGTCAGGCTTTCGCCGGCGTCGAGCGATTGCAGCGCCGCCTGGCCGTTATTCGCGCTATACATCCAGTTACCCGCGCTGTCGATGGTCAGGTCGCCGTAGCTGCCGTTGACCGTCGCCGGTTGAAAACTGGATTCGCCGGCGTCGGGGTCGGCAATGGTCAGGCTGCCGGTGGTGCTGATCACGCCACCGAGTACGCCGACGTCCTCGGTCACCGCGCCGGTATCGACGCCGCCGATGACCGGCGCGTCGCTGGCATTGTTCACGGTCAGGGTAAAGATATCGGATATGGTACTGCTGCCGTCGTCGGCGGTGACCTTGATGTCGATGGCGCCGGTATCGGCATTGGCCGGCGTGCCGCTAAAGGTTCGGGTCGCGGAATCGAAACTGAGCCAGGCCGGCAGCGGACTGTCGTCGCTGAGCGTGGCCGTGTAGGTCAGCGTATCCGAAGCGTCCAGGTCGCCGAAACTGTTGGCCGCGAATACGAAATTGAAGGCAACGTCTTCGGTCGCGCTTTGATCGGCGATCGCGTTATCGACGGTCGGCATGTCCTCGGCGCCGTTGATGGTCACCGTCACGGTTTGCGTGCTGCCGTCGCTGGCGGTGAAGGTATAGCTGTCGGTTAAGGTTTCACCGACATCGAGCGCCTGCACCGCGGCATGGCCGTTGTTCAGCGTATAGGTCCAGGTATTGCCGGTGATCTCGAAGTTACCGTAACCGTTGTCGCCGAGGGTGGCGGCGACGTCGTTGAAACTGACCGGATTGTCGGAAGTATCCGCGTCGGTAATGGTCAGCGTATCCGAGGCGGTGAGCGTGCCGTCTTCGGCGACCGTGCCGGCGGCGACGCCGCCGATGACCGGGGCGTCTTCCGCTCCGTTGATGGTGACGGTAACGGTCTGGGTCGATCCGTCGCTGGCCGTAAACGTATAGGTATCGGTCAGGATCTCGCCCGCATCCAGCGCCTGCACGCTGGCGTGGCCGTTGTTCAGCGTGTAAGTCCAGGCATTACCGGTGATTTCGAAGTTGCCGTAGCCGTTGTCGCCGAGCGTGGCGGCGACGTCGTTGAAACTGACCGGGTTGTCGGAACTGTCGACGTCGGTAATGCTCAGGGTATTGCCATCGACCAGCGTGCCGTCCTCGTTGACGGTACCGCTGGCGACGCCGCCGATCACAGGGCTGTCTTCCGCGCCGTTGATGGTGACCGTGACGGTACGCGTGGAGCCGTCGCTGGCGGTAAAGGTATAGCTATCCGTCAGCGTCTCGCCGGCGTCGAGCGCCTGTACCGAGGCGTGAGCGTTGTTCAGCGTATAGGTCCAGGTGTTGCTCGTGATCTCGAAATTACCGTAACCGTTATCGCCGAGCGTGGCGGCGACGTCATTGAAACTGATCGGGTTGTCGCTGCTATCCGCGTCGGTGATGGTCAGGGTATCCGAGGCGGTCAGCGTGCCGTCTTCGGCAACCGTGCCGGTGGCGACGCCGCCGATCACCGGCGCGTCTTCGGCGCCGTTGATGGTCACCGTGACAGTACGCGTTGAGCCGTCGCTGGCGGTAAAGGTATAAGTGTCGGTCAGCGACTCGCCGGCATCCAGCGCCTGCACCGAGGCGTGGCCGTTGTTTAGCGTGTAGGTCCAGGTATTCGAGCTGATCTCGAAGTTGCCGTAGCCGTTGTCGCCGAGCGTGGCGGCCACGTCTGTGAAACTGACCGGGTTGTCCGAGGCATCTGCATCGGTAATGGTCAGCGTATCGCTCGCGGCCAGCGTGCCGTCCTCGGCAACGGTTCCAGTGGCGGTACCGCCGATCACCGGCGCATCTTCGCTACCGTTAATCGTGACGGTGACGGTTTGCGTACTACCATCCGATGCGGCGAAGGTGTAAGTGTCCGTCAGCGATTCGCCTGCATCCAGAGCCTGTACCGAGGCGTGGCCGTTGTTCAGCGTGTAGCTCCAGCTGTTGCCGCTAATCTCGAAGTTACCGTAGCCGTTGTCGCCCAATGTTGCGGCCACGTCGTTGAAACTGACCGGGTTGTCGCTGCTATCCGCGTCGGTAATGGTCAGCGTATCCGAGGCGGTCAGCGTGCCGTCTTCAGCGACCGCACCGGTGACCACGCCGCCGATGACCGGCGCATCTTCCGCACCGTTGATGGTCACCGTCACGGTCTGCGTGCTACCGTCCGACGCGGTGAAAGTGTAGGTGTCGTTCAGCGACTCGCCGGCATCCAGCGCCTGCACGCTGGCATGGCCATTGTTCAGGGTATAGGTCCAGGTGTTGCCAGTGATCTCGAAGTTACCGTAGCCGTTGTCGCCCAGGGTGGCGGCGACGTCGTTGAAGCTGACCGGGTTGTCCGAGGTATCCGCGTCGGTAATGGTCAGCGTGTCGCTCGCGCTCGGCGTGCCGTCCTCGGCCACCGTGCCGGTGGCGGTACCGCCGATGACGGCGGCGTCCTCGCTACCGTTGATGGTTACGGTCACGGTGCGCGTGCTGCCATCGCTGGCGGCGAAAGTGTAAGTGTCGGTTAAGGTCTCGCCCGCATCCAGCGCCTGCACCGACGCGTGGCCGTTGTTCAGCGTATAGGTCCAGGTATTCGAGGTGATTTCGAAGTTGCCGTAGCCGTTATCGCCGAGCGTCGCGGCGACGTCGTTGAAGCTAACCGGGTTGTCGCTGCTGTCGGCATCGGTGATGGTCAGCGTGTTACCGTCGATCAGCACGCCGTCCTCGGTGACGTTACCGCTGGCGCCGCCGCCGAGCACCGGCGCATCCTCGGCGCCGTCGATGGTGACGGTGACGGTTTGGGTGCTGCCGTCGCTAGCGGTGAAAGTATAGGTATCGGTCAGAGTTTCACCCACATCGAGCGCCTGTACCGAGGCGTGGCCGTTGTTCAGCGTGTAGGTCCAGCTGTTGCCGGTGATTTCGAAGTCACCGTAGCCGTTATCGCCAATCGTTGCAGCGACATCGTTGAAACTGACCGGGTTATCCGAGGTATCAACATCGGTGATGGTCAAGGTATCGGTCACCGTCAGGCTGCCGTCCTCGGCAACGCCGCCCACCGCGGTGCCGCCGATCACGGCAGCGTCTTCGGCGCCATTGATGGTGATAACGATATCGTGGGTGCTGCCGTCGAAAGTGGTCACGGTCAGCGTATCGGTCAGGCTTTCTCCGGCATCCAGCGCCTGGATCGAGACCTGGCTATTGTCGGCGCTATAGTTCCAGTTACCGGCGCTATCGATGGTCAGGTCGCCGTAGCTGCCGTTGATCGTGGCGGCGATAAAACTCGATTCACCGGCGTCCGGGTCGGCGATGGTCAGGCTGTCGCTGGCGGTAATACTTCCTCCGACTACCGCCACGTCCTCGGTCACGGCGCCGCTATCGACGCCGCCGATGACCGGCGCGTCGCTGCTATTGATCACGGTCAGGGTGAAGACATCGGATACCGTGCTGCTGCCGTCGTCGGCGGTGACCTTGATGTCGATCGCGCCGACATCGCCGTTCGCGGGCGTGCCCGAGAAGGTCCGCGTCGCGGAATCGAAACTGAGCCAGGCCGGCAGCGGGCTGTCGTTGCTGAGCGTGGCCGTGTAGGTCAGCGTGTCGGAAGCGTCCAGGTCGCCGAAACTGTTGGCCGCGAATACGAAATTGAAGGCAAGGTCTTCGGTCGCGCTTTGATCGGCGATCGCGTTATCGAGGGACGGGTTGTCCTCGGCGCCGTTGATGGTCACCGTCACGGTTTGCGTGCTGCCGTCGCTGGCGGTAAAGGTGTAGGTATCGGTCAGCGTTTCACCCGCGTCGAGCGCCTGCACGCTGGCATGGCCGTTGTTCAGCGTGTAAGTCCAGGTGTTGCCGGTAATCTCGAAGTTGCCGTAGCCGTTATTGCCCAGCGTCGCGGCGACATCGTTGAAACTGACCGGGTTATCGCTGGTATCAGCATCCGTGATCGTGAGGGTATCCGAGGCAGTCAATGTACCGTCCTCGGTCACTGTACCCGTGGCAACGCCGCCGATGACCGGCGCATCCTCCGCACCGTTGATCGTTACTGTCACGGTTTGGGTCGAGCCGTCGCTGGCAGTGAACGTATAGGTGTCGGTCAGGGTCTCGCCCGCGTCGAGCGCCTGCACGCTGGCATGGCCATTGTTCAGCGTGTAAGTCCAGGTGTTGCCGGTGATCTCGAAGTTGCCGTAGCCGTTATTGCCCAGCGTCGCGGCGACGTCGTTGAAGCTGATCGGGTTGTCCGAAGTATCGGCGTCGGTGATCGTCAGCGTGTCGCTCGCGGTCAGCGTGCCGTCTTCGGCAACCGTGCCGGCGGCGACGCCGCCGATGACCGGCGCATCCTCCGCACCGTTGATCGTCACCGTCACCGTTTGCGTACTGCCGTCGCTGGCAGTGAACGTATAGGTGTCGGTCAGTGTCTCGCCCGCATCCAGCGCCTGCACCGACGCGTGACCGTTGTTCAGGGTATAGGTCCAGGCATTCGACGTTATCTCGAAATTACCGTAGCCATTGTCGCCGAGCGTCGCGGCGACATCGTTGAAGCTGACCGGGTTGTCCGAGCTATCGGCGTCGGAAATAGTCAGCGTGTCACTCGCGGTGAGCGTGCCGTCCTCGGCCACGGTACCGGTGGCGACGCCGCCGATCACGGGCGCATCTTCGGCGCCATTGATGGTTACGGTGACGGTCTGAGTCGAACCGTCGCTCGCGGTGAAGGTATACGTATCGGTCAGGGTTTCGCCCGCATCCAGCGCCTGCACCGACGCGTGACCGTTGTTCAGGGTATAGGTCCAGGCATTCGACGTTATCTCGAAATTACCGTAGCCATTGTCGCCCAGCGTGGCGGCGACATCGTTGAAGCTGACCGGGTTATCGCTGGTATCCACGTCCGTGATCGTGAGGGTATCCGAGGCAGTCAATGTACCGTCTTCGGCCACGGTACCCGTGGCGACGCCGCCGATCACCGGCGCGTCTTCGGCACCGTTGATCGTTACCGTAACCGTCTGGGTGCTGCCGTCGCTGGCGGTGAAGGTGTAGGTATCCGTCAAGCTCTCGCCGGCATCCAGCGCCTGCACACTGGCATGGCCGTTGTTCAGTGTGTAAGTCCAGGTGTTGCCGGTGATCTCGAAATTACCGTAGCCGTTATCGCCGAGGGTAGCGGCGACGTCGTTGAAGCTAACCGGGTTATCGCTGGTATCGGCATCCGTGATCGTCAGGGTATCCGAAACGGTCAGCGTGCCGTCTTCGGCAACCGTGCCGGTGGCGACGCCGCCGATGACCGGCGCATCTTCCGCACCGTTGATGGTCACCGTCACGGTCTGCGTGCTACCGTCGCTGGCGGTGAAAGTATAGGTATCCGTCAGACTCTCGCCGGCATCCAGCGCCTGCACACTGGCATGGCCGTTGTTCAGGGTATAAGTCCAGGTGTTGCCGGTTATTTCGAAGTTGCCGTAGCCGTTATTGCCGAGCGTGGCGGCGACGTCGTTGAAGCTGACCGGGTTATCGCTGGTATCCGCGTCGGTAATGGTCAACGTATCCGAGGCGGTCAGCGTGCCGTCTTCGGCGACTGTGCCGGTGGCGACGCCACCGATAACGGGCGTATCTTCGCTACCGTTAATGGTGACCGTCACGGTCTGCGTACTGCCATCCGATGCAGTGAAGGTGTAGGCATCGGTCAGTGATTCTCCGGCATCCAGCGCCTGCACCGACGCGTGCCCGTTGTTCAGCGTGTAGGTCCAGGTATTGCCGGTGATCTCGAAGTTGCCGTAACCGTTATCGCCCAGCGTCGCGACGACATCGTTGAAACTAACCGGATTATCGCTGCTATCCACGTCCGTGATCGTGAGGGTATCCGAGGCAGTCAATGTACCGTCTTCGGCCACGGTACCCGTGGCGACGCCGCCGATGACGGGCGCATCTTCGTTACCGTTAATCGTAACAGTGACGGTTTGCGTACTGCCATCCGATGCGGTGAAGGTGTAGGTGTCGTTCAGCGATTCGCCGGCATCCAGCGCCTGCACACTGGCATGGCCGTTGTTCAGGGTATAAGTCCAGGTGTTGCCGGTTATTTCGAAGTTGCCGTAGCCGTTATTGCCGAGCGTGGCGGCG
>Ga0224508_10002920_pt1 | contig 14312 bp, 13 predicted proteins | sample SF_Jan12_sed_USG_4_FD_170157 | JGI IMG/M metagenome (GOLD analysis project Ga0224508, IMG submission 170157) | Sediment microbial communities from San Francisco Bay, California, United States - SF_Jan12_sed_USGS_21 | ecosystem: Environmental > Aquatic > Marine > Sediment | place: USA... | reverse complement strand
TTTTTTCGCCACGATGAACACCGCTTTACCTTTGCCCGGCTGCCATTGGTAGTCGATCTCAAAGCCCGCATCAGTGAAGCTGTCCTCCAGCTCCTTTTTGGTAAAGACCTTAACCAGCGGCAGCAGTCTCAGGAATCGTCCGATAGGGCCGATGATCTCAAGAACGCTGAATTCGTCGGCTTCGACAGGACCGATCGACTCATTGCCGCACTGTACGAAGCTGGATTCAATCTGACACCTCGCAACTTTCCGATAATCACAGAAAACCACCTCGTCCAATGGGAGCTCGTTAAACAGGGCGTCTGTATCGGCGTCATGCAGGATGAGGTCGGCGACGCGGAACCGCTCGTTGAGCGGGTGCTACCTGGTATTGAACCGTTTATCGGCGAACTCTGGCTTGTCGCACACCGCGAACTGAAGACCAGCCGACGAGTTCGGATGGTATTCGATTTTTTGGCGGCCGAACTTTGGCAATGATTTCGCCCGCATAAAATAGGTCAGACCCCTATTACCCCGCCGCGACTTATTGGTGAGGCGCCGCGCACCAGCTTCGACGGCTCAATTCGTTGGATATTCCATGATATTAAGAAATTCCTCCGGTGCCAGGCTGGTCGCCAGCATGACGCGATTGATGTCGAGATGGTCCAGCCAGGTTTGCGCCTTTTGATGTTCGTCCTGTAACCAGAAGCGCTCTATTGTCTCTCCGACGGGCGAGAGCTTTGTGATGACCTCGACGTCGCGCCCGAAACTCTCCGCAAAACGACCGGGGTGTTTCGCCAGAAGACTGGCCATTACAGGCGCCGCCTTCAGCCCGATAGAGAGGCCCAGCTCGCGAAACGCGAGCCGGTATTGGGCCGGATCATGCAAACGCGCGGATTGAACGAAGGCGTCGAGACTTACTGCAGCTGCCTTTCCCAATTCCGTCACGATATCCACATTCTGAAGGTGGCCCATGGCACACAATTGCATCGCACGATACGTGTCGAATAACAGGCCGCCCAGTCCGAGCGGATCGTCCGTATGCCAGCGCTGGCCTTCGATCATGGCGGCAGTTTCGGCAATTTCCCCATCCAGAGCCGGTAGCGCGCTATGCCGGCCGCTCCTTTTCAGGCAGGCACTGATTTCATGGCAGGTGATATAGGCATCGAGCGGATCGTGCAGACCGCTCGATGGTACCAATGGGTAGGACAGGTCGATGCTCATTTTCCACAGCAGGCGCTTCCGGCTGCTGCCAGGAACGGCGAATGCGAATTTCGCCTGGGCGACCTTTGCGAGCTCCAGTGCCCAGCGGCAATATTTCGAGTGGTCGGTAACGGCGCTCGCGCGGCAGAGGGCGTGCATCCACTTGGTCAGGTAGTGGAAGTACTGTCCATCCCGGTCCCACTCGAGGCGCTCGTCAATTTCATCATCAGGGCCCCGCTCATTCAGCTTCTTGCCTATGCGAAGCCCGCCGGCGGTCGGGTGGTTGCCGCCCTCCTCGTCCCGGAGGCCGCTGATCCAGCCGCTCCGCGGATCGTCGGCCCGGTGTTTACCGAGCACCGCGTGCACCTGATCGATGAGACTCAGCGCGAGGCGCAAGTGTGTCTCATCTCGGGTTCGGCGATACAGGCTCAGGAAATTGCAAACAGCATGAGCGTCTGTCCATAGATACCGTCGTGGGGGATTTCTCGATGAGGAGACACCGGTCTGCTCGGCAAACGCGAGCATGATGCCGCTTGCTTCGGACGTGAGCGGTGCGTCATTCGTCTGCTTCTGATCGACACGCATCATATCGTCGCTTAGCCTTTGATGCAGACCACAGGCTCGAGGCGAGCGACCTTGCGGGCCAGGTCGGCGCGCTCGGCGATATCGACCACACGATTCACGTCCTTGTAAGCCAACGGCGCCTCCTCGGCCACACCTCGCGAGGAAGGACTGCGAATGACGATGCCGCGATCAGCGAGTTCATCGACAATTTGTCGTCCGTGAAATTGGCGCCGGGCCTGCCGCCGACTCATCGACCGCCCCGCGCCGTGGCAAGCCGAACTCAGCGCCGCCGTTTCGCTCTCCACCGTGCCCGCTAATATATAAGAGCCGGTGCCCATCGAACCGCCAATCAATACGGGCTGTCCCACCGATCGCAGACCCGGCTCGAGGTCCGGATTGCCGGGCCCGAATGCCCGTGTCGCACCCTTGCGGTGGACGTACAGTTCCTTTTCCTCACCCTCGATGACGTGTCGCTCGACCTTACAGATGTTGTGCGACACGTCATACAACATTGTTAACCGGGCATCGGGCAACAGACGCTCGAACGCTTGCCGTGTGAGATGGGTAATAATCTGGCGATTCGCTAGCGCGCAATTCATCCCTGCACGCATGGCGCCAAGATAGCGTTGGCCGAGTGTTGACAGGATCGGCGCGCACGCCAGTTCGCGATCCGGCAACTCGAGTCCGAATTCCGTTGCCGCCAACGCCATCTCACGCAGGTAATCCGTGCCAACCTGGTGGCCGAGCCCGCGCGATCCGCAGTGTATGCTGACGACGATATCATCCTGTGTCAGCCCATAAGCGGCCGCTATAGAGACATCCAACACCTCGGCAACGCGCTGTATCTCGAGATAGTGATTACCGGAGCCAAGCGTGCCCATCTCGCGCCGCTGTCGTTTCTTGGCACGATCGGAGACCGCTTCCGGCCTGGCGTCTGCGATGCAACCGCGTTCCTCCGTTCTATCGAGGTCTTCGTTGACGCCATAGCCTTGTTCCACGGCCCAGCGCGCACCGCCGCGCAGCATCGCGTCCATCTGGGCATTCGAGAGGCGGATCGAGCCCTCACTGCCTACACCGACGGGAATGTCCACGTACAGCGCATCTGCGAGCTCGGTTTTCACCGGCTCCAGTTGCGCTGCAGTCAGTTTGGTGTGCAGCGTGCGTACGCCGCAGGAGATGTCGAAACCGACGCCACCTGCCGACACGACCCCGGCCGCCTCGGCGTCGAATGCCGCCACGCCTCCGATCGGAAAGCCGTAGCCCCAATGCGCATCGGGCATCGCATAGACCGGGCCGACAAGGCCCGGCAACAGCGTAACGTTACGCAGTTGCTCGTATACCTTGTCGTCCATCTGAAGAAGCTGCTCTCGATCGCCGAAGATCACGCCGGGCACATTCATCGGGCCGTCGAGCGGAATCTGCCAGCGATACTCATCAATACGTTCAAGCCGGTTCAGGTCCATCGTTACCCGCTCCTACACATCCACGACACACTGCGCCTGCCAATTGCCGGACGAATCCTGTTCGACTGACAACGCGGTGTAAGTCGCTCCCTTGATCTCGACAACAGGACGGTGACGTGCACGATCCACGGCTTCGCCCTCCACGAGCGCCTCGAGTTTGTGCCCGTCGAGCCTCACGCGCCAGCGTCCGAATATCATGCGACGGGTTGCCATTTCGTAGATCAACGCGTTCAGCCAATCAACCAGCAGTAAAGCATCGTCTGGTGCCTCGCAATGAATGTCGAGCTGCTGTTCCGGGCGGACGGACGCCGGGTCCGTAACGACTGCGGTTAATGCCTCGCCCATGGCCTCGAACAGGCTTTCGCGAGAGGGTGCCCTGGCGCGAAGGCCTATATCCGCATCGTGCTCGATATGGCTCCAGCTCGGATTCTGCATCCTGCTGCCATAGTGATGGTTTGCCGGTAGCGCGTAAATAAGCAGTAGTCCATACAACAAGGCGGCCCGTTAACCGCAGCCGGGTGCTGACCGTGCTGGTGAAGCTGTTGCGACCTTAGCCGCGCCGCTGCTGCAACCGCCGAGCGAGGTCGGCGGTGACCGTCTGCATGGAATCGGTCGCGGAAAATACATCGAGTTGCGCCGAGTAGCCTGTTCGGCCGTCAAGTATTTCCCTGGCCAACCCGAGGCCCTCGCTCTCGCCGATCTCTTCTGCGATCGGGTCGCAAAGCGCAATCAGGTCATCGATCAAACCCCGTATAGGTCGGTGTCGGCCCTCTTCGTTATAAATATAATCCGCGTCGATGCCAACGCGACCCGCGCGGAAGTGGTTTTCCCGCTCGACCCAGACAGGCAGCTTCGCCGGCAATATCCGGCGTATTTCGCCATCCGTCGTACGTGCCATGCAAACCGCCAATGCGCGCGCGAAAGCCGCCAGTGCATGCACATTCTGCAGGTCCGATGCGGCGTCCATGACCCGGATCTCTATGGTGCCGAAATCGGGATGGGGTCGGATATCCCAGTGGATGTCCTTGAAGTGTTCAATCGTGCCGGAACTGATTGCAGCGTGATAAAACCGCTCAAAATCGGCCCAGCAGCCGAAGGAAGTCGGTAACCCGTACGTCGGTGCCGCGGCGAGGATACGGTGTCGGTATGCCGCGTGCCCGGTCTCATGCCCACGCCAGAATGGCGAGTTGGCGGACAGCGCGATGAACGCCGGCAGTGCCGGTATCAAGCGCGACATCGCACGCATCGCGTCGTCGCCGGAGGGCATGCCGACATGGACGTGCGTGCTAAACGTGATCTGTGTGTGTGCGAGGATGCCGTGGGACTCCTCCATGCGCCTGTACCGCGGCGTCGGCGTGATGAGTGCAAGCCGTCGGCAAAACGGATGAGTGCCGGCGCCGCACGCCGTCATGTCGAGTTCCTCGCAGCGCCGCAGGACTTTGGACAAGGTTTGGCCGATATGCCGAACTGCGTCGTCGCTCGTGTCCGAGACCGTGCTCGTCAGCTCGACGCAGGACTGGACAAACTCAGGTTTGACAAAGTCGCCGCCGGGATAAAGCTCCATGAGCGGCATGATGCCGGGCCGAAGGTCGAACGTTTCGGCGTCCAGCAGCTGAAGTTCCCATTCGATGCCAACGGTTGGGTTTGCACAACGCTCAAACTCCATTGAACTCCGCTCCGATTCTGCCATGTGCAGTCCGGACTACCTGCTCATAGAATCGTGCGCCGACCGCAAGCGCCTTCTCGTCGATGTCAAATGCAGGACTGTGCAGCGGCACCGGCTCCCAGCTCTCTTCGCGAGCGCCGAAGCGTACGAATGCGCCGGGCACGTGATCCAGGAAGAAGGAGAAGTCCTCTGACCCCATGCTGGGATACTCCGAACCTACTACGTTGTCGGCGCCGACAACCCGGCTTGCCGCCGCTCGCGCGATCGCCGCACCGGCGGGGTCGTTGACGACCGGAGGGTATCCCGCGCTGAAGTCGACTGTAATTTCCGCATTGTGCAGTTCAGCGGCAGCACTGATCATTCGCTCGATGCCATGCAGGATATGTTGTCGGACCTCCGGTCTGGAGGTTCGGATCGATCCTTCGAGCGTCGCTTCTTCGGCGATCACGTTCGGTGCCGAACCTGCGCGGATCTTGCCGATCGTCACAACGGTGGGATGGAACGGATTGGTCTCCCGCGACACCAGTGTTTGTAAAGCAATAATGAGGAAGCCGCTGATGACGACAGCATCCACGGCCTCGTGCGGTCGTGCACCGTGTCCTCCCCTGCCGCGGATGTGGATCGAGAAACGATCCGACTGTGCCGTGACGACGCCGTCGCGAACCATGATCTGACCGGTGTGGTACTCGTGGGTCACATGGCCCGCGAAGATCGCTGCGACGTTTTGCAGCGCGCCGTCCGTGATCGCAGTTCTCGCGCCGCCGCCGCTCTCCTCGGCCGGTTGAAAAATCAGCCGTGCCGGACCTGGTGGCGAGTCGTTACAGAGCAGCTCCGCGGCACCAATCACCATAGCCATGTGCGCGCCGTGCCCACAGGCATGCATCTTCCCCGGATTTATCGACGCGTACGCGACGCCCGTCGTCTCGTCACCCGGCAGCGCATCCATTTCCGCACGAAGGCCGATGACGGGCCGGGTGGAATCCAATCCCTCAATGTGGCCAATGACGGCGTGACCGACGCCGGCATAATCGTACGTTATCTTGAGGCGTTCGAGTTCCTTGATGATCCGCTGCGCGGTGTCTGCTTCTTCAAACGCGAGTTCCGGATGCCGGTGAAACCAGCGCCGCAGTCCGACCAGCCTGCTAAACAGCTCGTCGCTGAGACCGTGTGTCATCTCAGAAATCGCTGCGTCTTTCGGGGTGTTCATGTCGTTTGAACAAATGGTGGGCTTATCGGCACATATTTTACACCTTATTTCGACCCCGACTTACCTTGATTCAGCCATCTCCCATATTTCCGTCGAGTCAGCACCTGAGCGACTGAAAATATGGAGAGGTCGCTCGAGTTCATCACAGGCCTTCGCAAATGCCTCGACATCTTGCGTGGTGATTGATCTGGGATCGACGGGGAAATACACGAAAGTCACCCCGAGTTCCTCCGCGACCTTTGCAAGATCCGCCGACAATGGCTGTCCCATCGACTCACTGTCAGGGCGGTTGTCCATGATGCTGCGAATACCCTGTTTGGCCAGGAGCCTCACATCATGTTCAAACAACTGCCCGGAAACATAGACCTGGGGCGCCAGTTCAAGCACCCGTATCTGTAAGTAGTCCTGCCTCAATTCCTCAACCTCGTGTTTCGTTGCGAACTGATACTACACGCATCGTCGTCGTTGCTGGCCGATGCTGCAACACAACACGGCTGCCGAGTGAGGTGTAGACTGGATCCCCATGGCAGGGGGTTGCGCAAAATATGGCGCCGTATAAGACCAGGTCGATGCATCGATCGAGGACGCGGTCCAGCGCGCGCGTCGCCATGGTGGTCTTGATGCTCACCGGTACGAGCGTCGCGGCAGCTACCGAGATCCACCGTTGTTTGCTGGAGGACGGCACAATCGCCTTTCAGGAAACCCCGTGCCCCGAGCCCGCTGTGCATGTCGACAACGGCAGCGAAGCCGGCGAGAGTCACAGCGAAAACAATACACCCGCTGCTGACGATGACGCCTTCGACTTTGTTAATCCCTTCGACGAACCCGCAAACCCGCCGACGCTCGCCGAACCAACGCTACCCGAACCGGTATCACGGAGCCGTGCCGAGTGCGAGAAAACGACGCGGGATGCGATCGATGCGATTGATCTCGAGATGCGGGGGAATGCCTACACGAAGGAACAGGGCGAGGAATACCTTGCGGAGCTGCTCGCATTGACGCAGCAGTTACGTGCCTGCAAGCAGCTGTAGGTCTGTTCCAGATGGGTGAAAGCCGCTTCAGTTCGTTGACAACCCGTCCCGCCCGGTTTTCGTACTGACGAATATTAACCCGGTGCCCGGGGAAGAATAATATGACGGAATTGAGATTCCAATCCTTCAGCTCTTTGAGCGACACCAGTTGTAGGGTGTCGGACTTAAAGGCTACACTGAATCTGTCATCTAATAAAAAAAGGAAGGTACATCGTGTCGACGTATTCAAAAGTGGATGTAGATTTTTCGAAAAGCCCGGTCGAGTGCGACCCGGATCCGGTAATCGTCAAAAAGAATCAGCAAAACGGTGTCCAATGGACATCAAAAGAGACCGGTTACAATTTCACCGGGGTGACTATAGACAACGTAACCTACACGCCCTCATCCAACTCGGCCGGTGAGTTCAAGGATGTGGCGATTACAACCAACAATAACAAGTCGGTCATGACCATTACCGATACGGTTACGGATACCAACGACCACGAGTACGCCCTCGTCTACACGGATCCTCAGGGAGCCTCCCACACATTTGATCCGACCATCCGGAATCAAGACTAATCGGGCCATGGCATGAATGGTTGGTAGCGACGCGCTTGCAGCGCGTCGCTAACTGCCTTTGCCTCCGACTTCCGGTCCATCCACGTTAGAACACGCACCCAGGGATCCAGAAGGAACGGAGATTCGCTGACCGGCGCCTTTTCCTGCAACAGATCATGGGCCTGTCGCCAGTCGTCAGCTGCGGCATTTCTTTCGCCTGCGCCGATATTTATTTCACCACGCAGCACATACAGTGATGCATATAGCCCGAGCCGTTCATCGTTGAGCCGATCGGTTTTCTCAATGTCTACAAGTTCCGAAATGGCTATTTCTATGCTATCCAGCGCGCTTTTGCTATTGCCAGTGGCTTTTTGAGCCCAGGCCTTTAGAGCCAATGCATTGGCATATTGATTGCGTACATTGAGATCTCCATTGCCGTCTTCGATAATTTCTTTAAGCAGCGCGACGGCGGGCTCGATTACGCCTAAAGCGTCATTCCAGCGTTGCTGCGCTGCAAATATTTGTGCCTGAGTAATTTTTGGTCTGACACTCGCTCTCAACCAATTAAGATTAGTAGAATCGCGCGTTACTAATGATTCAAAAAGCCCTGAAGCCTCGTCAGCATGAGTCGACGCGGAACTCAGATCCCCGGTCAACGCTGAAGTTTCTCCTAACCGCTGTACGGCAAAAGCCAGATCATTGAGCCATCTTGCATCGTCGTTATCTTTCTCGACAAGGGATCTGATGACATCGGCACTCTGCTGGTAATGCTCCAGCGCAATCGGCATATTGCCTTGCATCAGCGCCACATTGCCGAGATAGGAAAATGCGTCAGCCCGGTCCCTCTGAACGCCAGGATCGGCGTCGCTCCTGTCAAGCAGAGTATCCAATATTTCAATTTCCCGATTGAACCCGTCAATGGCGGATTCCAGCTCACCCGAATCCTGATTGAGTACGGCCAGATTGTGATGACCATACGCAACTTCCTGCAGCCAGTCGTCGCGGGACGAATCAAGGGCGAACAGCTCCAGCGCACTATCCCTATACTGTGTCATCCACTGACGCGCATCACTCAAGCTGCCGTTACGCCAATGCACGAAGCCAACCCAAAATTCCGCCTGGCCTCGATTGAATAGCCTCTCGCCGTCCAGTGGATCGTTCCTTTGCAGAGCGGCGCTGCGTTCGTAGGCCTCGCTGAATGACGCCTGTGCTTCATCATATTGAAGCTGTTCGATCCGAATTTCGCCCAGCTGCGTGAGCACCTGAGATTGTTTAAGCAACTCCCCATCAGTAAGGCTCTTCACATCCACCGTGGCGAAATAGTTCATGGCCTGTTGGCCCAGGTCCTCCAGCAGGTCCAGGCGTCCTATTGGGGTCAGATTGCTCCGCAGGTCGCCCACCATAAAGCTCAATAGATCTTCAGCCTGTTGACGTCGCTGGTCGGCTTCATTGCGGGCCACGATGGCGTTGACCGCCATTACCAGCATCACTCCAGCCATGAGCAGTGAACTGATTGTGATCGCAGCCATGCGCTGTTGTTTCCTTTGCAATTCGCGCTGACGCAGATCATCAAGTCCGACGCCGATCACTCCCGCAACAATTTTCAGCAGAGCAAGGGACCGACCATCGCCGGACTTGCGCAAGTCCGCTGCCATGGGTTCTGCATTCCCGGCAATCAAATTGCCGCCGCGATCGAAACGTTGCCGCAGGGCTTGCGGATAGCAGTCATTACTTGCGCCAGCCACCGACGGCTCACCTTCTACAATGAGGCAGAGCACCCGTTCGGATCGTCCTAGTCTTTTGAATTCCTCAATCTCCCGGTTTACCCATGAAGATCTTGCGGCAGCGGACGAGCAAATCACGATCAGGAATTCCGACTCGATCAGGGCTTCGCGAATTCGATCGGACAGGTCCGAAGAGACGCCAAGTTCATCACGATCTCGAAATACCGGAGTCAGGCGTGCAGGTATCGGCCCAGAGCTAGTCTGCGTCCCGACCAGATGTTTGGGAACGCGATATGATTCCAATGCGCGATGTAACCACTGGGCCCATTTTTGATCGGTATGGCTGTAGCTGATGAAGGCCTTGTAGCTGTATTTATTCGGCATCTATACCTGGGGCATTTATCAAATTAGCTTGATGTTTGACGCAGTTTACACCTACCGCTTCATGAGTCGAAAATTCAGTGATAGGGAAACGCGTAAATAGGGGTCGAACCGAGCTTAGCTAAAACCTCGGTTCGACCCCTGGCACATTAATTGTTTCAAACGAGCGAAATAGTGAAGCGAATCCGTTCCCACGGGTCCTCTTCAGTCATTAATTTGCTGATTCTCGCCTCCAGGGTCTCCCCACGATCAAGCATCTGGGCGATTGCGCTGTTCTCTGCACGGGGAACGTAACCCAACTTGTCATCCTGAAAATAGACCGCAACGGCGTCGGGATCATGACTGTTGGACGATTCGCGCACCAGTGCCAACTCATCGCCAACACCCAGAGACGACCAGATCGAGTCGCCACTGTGAAATTGAAATCCTGCGATGGGCGATTCCTGGATCAGTACAGTTCGATCTTTTGCGTCGACAGCCGGACTCGTCACCGCGGCACCGAGGCCACCGAATAGTCGACGAAAAAATGTTCGGCGTTTCATGGTCGCATCCCTTCTTTATGAGATAGGTGAAGTATATAAGTGTTCGACTGTGTGTTGCTGTAGCATCTCGTAAAGAAAAATACTGAAAAAAAAAAGACGTACGCGGTTCGCCGAATTCTCGCTAAAGCAGCAGAGGAGCAGGAGCTTGACATCGAAGGAGCCTCAACCGTTCTCGCCAGACTTGCTCCAATTTGTGAATAATGAAAAGTGGGTATTTGCAAAGACCTACGCCAAGACCTGGCCGCATGAATATATTGTTCGTGACAGGGTAGATGAAGGACTTTTTGTCGATCTTGTCGAACATATAAGGGCTAACGGGTACCGAGCAAATTTCTATAAGAAGGAAATCACCTACTACGATGAAGATGGTTTGGTTTATTGGACAATGGGTGCGCCGGTTGAGGAAACCACAATTATCAATCGATGTAGAAAGGAGCAAACCTACGAGTATCGGTTAGCTCATAATGATTTGCCGAGTTAAAGGCCAGGGTTTTCATGGCTCACGCACGCAATTATGCCGACTTGCACCGCACAAACTTCACGAAACGCCGGACCCAAGGGTTCTTTTCTGTGTTTCGATGATGCGCAAATCCGGCCAGAAGATTGCCAACGATCAAGCCATCGTGCTGACCATCGACACCATGGCCACGAAGTATCCGGTAAGCATAGCCAGGATCGCCGGACAGGTTTTCGAGACGCGCATAGTGGAACTCATGTGCGGGAATCGTCGCGTCCGATAGTGGTGGTCCGGCCGACGCCGGTGACCACAGGCTCTGGCCTGTTTCCTCCAGTACCACATAGCCCCTGCCCTGCGGACGATCATGGACAACGATATCGCCCGGTACGACGCCAACCATGTCGTACTTTTCATCGCGCCACTGGATATTTTTCGCGAGATACATCAAACCGCCACACTCCGCGTACGCCGGCATACCAGCGGCCAGTTTCTGACGGATATCTGCACGCAGGCTCTTATTCGCAGCCAGGGCGGGCAGACACATTTCGGGGAATCCGCCGCCGATGAACAGGCCGTCGGCTGCAGGCAATTCCGAATCGCTCAGTGCATCGAAAAAAAGGAGTTTGGCGCCGGCATCCTCGAGTGCCTCGAGATCGTCCGGGTAATAGAAGCCGAACGCTGCATCGCGGGCGACAGCGATACGCACATCGGGGTTTGCCGTAGTGGATGCGTCAGCGACTTGTGATTCCATGTGCACCGGTATGGCAGTGTTGGCTACCTCGATCAGGCGATCGACATCCGTGCCAGCAGATACCACATCGGTAAGCCGGCCGATCGTCGCATCGACGCCTTCAGCCTCATTGGCCGGGATGAGCCCGAGGTGGCGCTCGGGAATTTCGAGCGCCTGGTCACGGCCGATCGCCCCGATTACTTCCGTATCGGTATAACGCTCCAGTGCCGCACGGAGTTTACCTTCATGGCGGGTACCACCGACCTTGTTAAGAATCACGCCCCGAATGTCAACGGCTCGATCGAAGTCCAGGTAACCGCCAATCAACGGTGCTACGCCCCTCGTCATGCCGGTGGTGTCGATCACCAGCACCACCGGCGCTGACAACATTTTGGCCAGTGCTGCATTGCTGTCCGCACCTTCGACGTCGACGCCATCGAACAGCCCTTTGTTGCCCTCGATCAGGCTGATATCGGCCCCGGCCGATCTGGTGGCGAAAGTCGCGAGAATCTCCGTATGGGACATGGTGTGGAAATCGAGGTTGTAGCAAGCCCTGCCGGCAGCGCGAGCCAGCCACAAAGGATCGATGTAGTCGGGACCTTTTTTGAATGGCTGCACGGCCAAACCGCGCGTTGTCATCGCTGCGGCAAGTCCGAGCGAAACCGACGTCTTGCCGGAGGACTTATGCGCCGCTGCTATGTAGAAGTGAGCCAAGATTGCCTACGCCGCACTACGTCCCTCGATTTCACTGTCGATAATCCGTTTCATCGTCCTTACCACGGGCCTCAACGCCGGCGCCAACGCGATCTATGGCAATCGAAACATTCGATCTCCACCGCGACGTAATCGTGACACGAGCGACAAAAATGTTGCGGGCTGTCCGCAGTCACTATCCTCCCGTCCGACCCCTTGACCGCATGACAGGTTACGCATTCTCTGAGGCTGTACTTCTCGCCGGGTATGCCGGTCAACGTGGTTTCGTCATGCTGACGCTGGAGAACCGTCATGTGGTAACGACGTATGAACTCCGTATCGTCAACACAGCTATCGCCTTGTCCCCTGGGAATGACCGGCATCGGCACACCTTTAGAGCCGCCCTCGTCTCCCGACGCGTCCAGCACGCCGTTCAGGCCGGCCAGTACAACCAGTGCAAAGACCAGCACCAGCGCGACCGTCGCGATGGAGCTGTGGCGCACGGCCATGATTTACTCTCCCATCCCCATCCGGATATACCCCGATGGGCAGACATCTGCACAAATGTGACAACCGATACATTTCGTGTAGTCGGTGTCGACATAGTGGCCCATGGTCGATTCCGATTTATCGACCCGGAAAATCGCGTCCTGCGGACAATAGATGACACAGTTATCACACTCGAAACACATGCCGCAGCTCATACATCGGTTGGCTTCCTGCCGGGTTTCTTCCTCTGAAAGACCTTGTATCCGCTCGCCGAAGGAGCCCAGCACGGCGTCGGCCCCTATTTCTCTTTCCTTGCGAAGCCGCCTCGCGTCGTATTTGAAATGGCCGAGAAACAACTGGTCCGACGGTACGATCTCGGCAAACGAGCGATCTTCATAATTGTGAATTGCGAAATCGGCTTCGTCAGTTCCCCAATCCTGTACATGTTCATATTCGCTTGGTGCGTGGTCAATTTCCCGCAACTTCTCCAGCAGGCTGAAGTGATGCACATCGACCTTGGGTCGCCGTGACGGATCGGTACCGGTCACGAACCTGTCAATTCCCTCTGCCGCGATCGAGGCGTGGCCGATCGCGGTCGTCAGTAGATGCGGCTTCACAATGTCACCACCGACAAACAGATCGGCGTGATCCTTGACGCGATAGAATCCGTCGGCATCGATCAACCCGGAACCATTATCGAGGTTTTCCAGGCCGACGAGGTCACCTTGCTGGCCTATCGCCGCGACGATCAGGTCGCACTCGATTTCCATTTCGCTCCCTTCCTTGACGACCATCTTGCCCGTGCTCCAGTCGGCCTCGATGACACGCAGGGCCGTGGCGCGGCCATCCTCACCGACCACCACCGCGACAGGCGCCAGCGAGTTGCGGATTTTCACGCCTTCCTGGGTCACGTGCTCGATTTCCATCCTGGTGGCCGGCATCTTGTCCAGAGGCCGCCGGTAAACGATCGTCACCTCGGCGCCCTGGCGCTGGGCGACGGTCGCCACATCGTGCACCGCTTGGCCAAGAATGACGCTTTCCGGCCTGTCGTGTTCACGTTGCTGCTGGATATGCCCGAGGCGCCTGGCAACTGCGGCAACGTCCATTGCCGTATCACCACCACCGATGACCAGCACGCGCTCGGCAGAGTGCTTTAAGCGCCCGTCATTAAATGCCTCCAGAAAGGCGATGCCGCTGATACAGTTTGGCGCGTCCCCGCCAGGCACCGGCAAGGCTGCTCCGGACTGGGCACCAATACCAATAAACACGGCATCGAAGTCGGTCCGCAGGTCCTCTAGTGAAATGTCGACGCCGACTTTCGAATTCTTGCGGACTTCGACGCCGAGATCGAGAATGCGCTGGATTTCACCATCGAGCACTTCACGCGGCACCCGATATCCGGGAATGCCGAAGCGCGTCATGCCGCCTAATTCGTCGTGCGCCTCAAAAACCGTGCAGGCATGCCCCTTGCGGCGTAACTGATAGGCGCACGCGAGGCCGGCCACGCCACCGCCGATAATCGCAACCTTCTTCCCGGTATCTCTCCCTGCCGGTCGAAGCTGCAGTCCATGTTCGAGAGCATAGTCGCCGATGAACTGCTCAACCGAATTGATGCCAACATGATCCTCGACCTCATTGCGGTTGCA
>Ga0224508_10002918_pt1 | contig 14318 bp, 14 predicted proteins | sample SF_Jan12_sed_USG_4_FD_170157 | JGI IMG/M metagenome (GOLD analysis project Ga0224508, IMG submission 170157) | Sediment microbial communities from San Francisco Bay, California, United States - SF_Jan12_sed_USGS_21 | ecosystem: Environmental > Aquatic > Marine > Sediment | place: USA... | reverse complement strand
ATGGGCCCTCTTCGTCATGGCCGGCTAAGGCTGCGCTTTACTTCCGATGAAGGCCTATCGAGCGGCAGCCCTCACCTCGCCGTACTCGGACTAGTCAATCAACAGAATTGCCGGGTCGACCGCGGTGCCATTCAGGTAAACCCCGAAGTGCAGATGGGGGCCAGTCACACGGCCGGTGGCGCCGACGGCGCCGAGCATGTTGCCGACAGCGACAGTGTCACCTTCGCGAACCGCTATTTGACTCAAATGACAGTACATCGTCACGAGCCCCTGGCCGTGATCGACGATCACGGTATTGCCGTTAAAAAAATATTCACCGGTCGCCGAAACAACTCCTTCTCGCGGCGCGATAATTTCTGTGCCCGCATTGGCGGCGATGTCCATGCCTTTGTGCGGTGAACGAGCTTGTTCGTTGAAGAATCGGCGTAGACCAAAGCTCGAGCTCCGCGGCCCGTCAACTGGCACCGACAGTGTGATGCCATCGAGTGATTTGTCACGAAAGTTGCTGAGGGCGGCATCGATAATTTTGCGCTCCCTGCCGATACGATCGAGTTGCTCCTGATCCGGCGTGACATAACTTTGATTGCTGACCGTGAGCCGCTGTTCTCGGTACGCATGTGAACCGACATCGAATTCGACGATTTCGCCGTCGACGCTGACCGAGTTCGCGCCGACAGCGGTGTCGAGCGGCAAACCGACGGCCGCCTTCAATCGTCCGTGATCGGCAAACACCAGCACGGGTCTTTGCCGAAACTCGACGCTGGGCAAGGCGTTGTCGTCAGGACCAAGATCGAGAATTACGATGCCACCGGGTCGGGGCGAGTGCAGTGACTCTGCGACGGCAACGGTGGCGCACGATGCGAGTACCGATATCGCAAGCGCAATCGGCAACGACGACATCCTAGCTATCACCGGAGACCTCTTTGACGGTTGCCAGTAACTCCCCCGTCTGCAATCTGGCGCGAATGTCGCTGCCAGGGCTGACCTCAGCGGCACGAGACAGGACCTGCCCGGATCGCGCATCCATAACGATTGCATAACCGCGATCAAGCGTGGCGAGCGGACTCACAGAATGCAGAGCCCGCGTTGCAAGCTGCAGCCGATGGTCGGTGTCCGATACCGATTGACGCGCGGCGGCAGCGAGTCGTTGAGACAGGCTGCGATGCTCGCTGATCGAACGCTCGATGCGCACGGCCGGCGAATGCTGCAACATCACATTCCTGGCGATCTGCAACTTTTGATTTCGGGCAAGCAAATCGGTCCGTATCGTCGAGGCGAGTCGCCCTGACAGTTCGCGCAACCAGTCACGCTGACGGGCGACAGTTGTGGCCGGGCTACCGGCAAATAGTCGTCTGCTCAGCCAGTCGAGTGTCTGTTCGTGGTCTTCGAGCGAGCGACGGCCGAGCCGGGCGATACGCGCAATAATTGAATTGATCGCACGTATCCAGTCGTTGCGATCCGGCACCAGGATTTCGGCAGCGCCGGATGGCGTCGGCGCGCGTACGTCTGCAACGAAGTCGGCAATCGTAAAGTCGACCTCGTGTCCGACCGCACTGACGATCGGTATCGGGCAGGCGGCGATTGCGCGGGCAAGTTGTTCATTGTTGAACGCCCACAGATCTTCGAGAGAGCCACCCCCGCGACCGATAATCAGCACATCACATTCGTCGCGGCGGATCGCGTCGCCTAGCGCGGACATCAGCTCGTCCGGTGCGGCGTCGCCTTGCACCGCAGCGGGGTAGATCGTGACGGGAATCGCGGGAAACCGGCGCTTAAGCACCGTTAGGATATCGCGCACGGCCGCGCCGCTCGGCGATGTAATAACGCCGATTTGCTGCGGTAACCCGGGCAATGCTTGTTTTAGCTCATCGTCGAACAGGCCTTCAGCCTGAAGTTTGCGCTTTAATTTATCGAACTCACGTTTCAGTGCGCCTTCGCCTGCCGGTTCGACTTGCTCGACGATCAGCTGATAGTCGCCACGGGCTTCATAGATACTGACGCGGCCGAACGCGAGCACATTGTCGCCATTTTTCAGCCCAAGGGTTGGACCGCGTTGGCGCTGACGAAAAAAGGCGGCACGAATCTGCGATGTGTCGTCTTTCAGGCTGAAATACAGGTGTCCGGATGCCGGACGCGCGAGGTTGGAAATCTCGCCCTCGACCCAGAGCCGCGCAATGCCTTGTTCCAATAGGTTTTTCACGCGCCGATTGAGCTGGCTAACGGTAATTGCGGCTTGTTGCGGCGACGCGTCGACGGACTCGTTCATGTGCCCGAGTATAACCGTTTACCCCAAAATTCGAGGAGCGTAGAATTAACCGATTAACCCTCGTATTTTGCGGTTGTGCGCTGCTGGGCGCGCAGCCCCGATTCGCAAAGAAGTAGTGAGTATTGATGAGCCATCTCAATGAAAGATAAATCCCTTCGCATAGCCCCACTCCGCATAGCCCAGGAGGCGCTGACATTCGATGACGTGCTGCTGCAACCCGGCTACTCGGACGTGCTGCCCCGCGAAGTGGACTTGAGTACGCCCCTGACTGCCGATATCACGCTCAACATTCCGATCTTGTCCGCGGCGATGGACACGGTCACTGAGGCGAGGCTTGCCATCGCGCTCGCTCAGGAAGGTGGCCTCGGCATCATTCACAAGAACATGACGTGGGAGGAGCAGGCGCGCCAGGTACTTGCGGTTAAGAAGTTCGAAAGCGGTATTGTCAGAAAGCCGATAACCGTTGATCCAGATATGTCGATACGCGAAGTCATTGCGCTGACTGCCGCGATGGGTATCTCAGGCGTGCCCGTCGTACGCGAGAAACAGACCGTCGGTATCGTCACGCATCGCGACTTGCGATTCGAGACCCAGCTTGATGCACCAGTGTCTGCGGTCATGACGCCACAGGACCGGCTGGTCACGGTTCGCGAAGATGCCGATCAGGACGAAGTGTTGTCACTGCTCCACCAGCACCGCATCGAAAAAGTACTGATCGTCGATGACAACTTCGAACTGAAGGGCATGATCACGGCAAAAGACTTTCAGAAAGCGAAAGACTATCCGCGCGCTTGCAAAGACGATAGCGGTGCATTACGCGTCGGTGCTGCAGTCGGCACTGGATACGACACCGATGATCGCGTTGACGCGCTGGTAACGGCTGGTGTCGATGTGCTCGTGGTCGACACATCGCACGGATATTCGAAAGGTGTGCTCGAGCGTATACGACGCATCAAAGACAAATATTCCGACCTGCAGGTTATCGGCGGCAACGTTGTGACCGGCGAGGCGGCGCTGGCGCTGGTCGATGCCGGCGCAGACGGCGTAAAGGTTGGTATCGGCCCGGGGTCGATTTGTACGACGCGCGTCGTCGCCGGTGTCGGCGTGCCGCAGGTATCGGCGATCGCGGAGGTTGCCGAGGCGCTCAAGGGCAAAGGCGTGCCGTTTATTTCCGACGGCGGGATTCGTTATTCGGGCGATATCGCCAAGGCATTGGTCGCCGGTGCTTACTCGGTGATGATCGGCGGTCTGTTTGCCGGAACTGAAGAGTCGCCTGGCGAAGTCGAGCTTTACCAGGGACGCTCCTACAAGTCCTACCGCGGCATGGGCTCGGTCGGTGCTATGGGTCAGTCGCACGGGTCGGCGGACCGCTATTTTCAGGATGCGACCGAAGAGCTCGAAAAACTGGTGCCAGAAGGCATTGAGGGTCGCGTCGCCTACAAAGGTGGGCTCGTTGCAATCGTGCATCAACTGGTCGGCGGCGTACGCGCGGCGATGGGTTACACCGGTAGCAGCACGATCGACGACATGCGTAACAAACCGCAGTTTGTTCGTATCACCAGTGCCGGCATGAAAGAGAGTCATGTGCACGACGTGACGATTACCAAGGAAGCACCGAACTACAGTGGCAGACGGGACAGTTAGCGACGATGAGCCAGGCAGCACCGGTCAGTAGCGCAACTCACCCGGACATTCACGCCGACCGCCTGCTGATTCTCGACTTCGGCGGTCAGTACACGCAGCTCATCGCCCGCCGAATTCGCGAATGCGGTGTGTATTCCGAAATACATCCATGGGACATGTCGGACGATGCAATAAAGTCATTCGCTCCGGCCGGCATTGTGCTGTCCGGTGGACCGGAGTCGGTAAATCTTGACGATCCGCCGCGAGTGTCAGCAGCAGTCTTTAAGCTCGGCGTGCCGGTGCTCGGAATTTGCTATGGCATGCAAACCATGGCAGCCGAACTCGGCGGCAAAGTTGAAGCATCGAGCCATCGCGAATTCGGTTATGCCGAAATCGTGCCGGGGGACTCCGACTTGTTTGGCGGCTTGAGCGATTCTGACAGCGATTCCCTGTTGAAGGTCTGGATGAGTCATGGCGATCGCGTCGAGACGGTGCCGCCCGGCTTTAGCGTGACGGCCAGCAGCGCGAATTCGCCGCTCGCCGCGATCGAAGATCATGAACGGCACTTTTATGGCGTGCAATTCCACCCCGAGGTAACGCACACGCCGCAGGGGCAGGCAATGATACGCCGCTTCGTGCTGGACATTTGCAAGTGTTCCGGCAATTGGACGCCCGGCAATATCGTCAGCGACGCGATCGAGTCCGTACGCAATCAGATTGGTGACGGCAAGGTGCTGCTGGGCTTGTCCGGTGGTGTCGATTCGTCGGTCGTCGCAGCTCTTTTGCACGAGGCGATCGGCGATCAGCTCGTCTGCGTGTTCGTCGATCACGGCCTGCTGCGCTTGCACGAAGGCGATCACGTCATGGAGACGTTTGCCGAGCACCTGGGCGTAAACGTCATACGCGTGAACGCGGCGGAGCGGTTTTTCGCGGCGCTTGACGGTGTTAGCGATCCGGAAGAAAAACGCAAAATAATCGGCGGGCAGTTTGTTGAGGTTTTTGACGAACAGGCACACAAGCTAGAGAGCATCGAATGGTTGGCGCAAGGCACTATCTATCCTGATGTTATCGAGTCAGCCGGTGCGAAAACCGGAAAAGCACAGATCATCAAGTCGCATCATAACGTCGCTGGCCTGCCGGAAGATATGCGTATGTCGTTAATCGAACCACTGCGCGAACTATTCAAAGACGAAGTGCGAAAAATCGGCGTCGAGCTGGGTCTGCCGCGCGAAATGGTGTACCGGCATCCGTTTCCAGGCCCCGGACTCGGCGTTCGTGTACTGGGCGAGGTAAGACCTGCGTATGTTGAGCTTTTGCAGTTGGCCGACAACATTTTTATTGAGGAACTCCGAAAGAACGACCTGTATGACAGGACCAGCCAGGCGTTTGCGGTATTTCTGCCCGTCCGCTCGGTTGGTGTCATGGGAGACGGGCGTCGTTACGACTATGTCATCGCATTGCGTGCGGTTGAAACCGTCGATTTCATGACCGCACGGTGGGCGCATCTGCCGTACGAGTTTCTCGAGCATGTCAGCCTGCGCATCATCAACGAAGTCGACGGTATTTCGCGCGTGACCTACGATATCTCCGGTAAGCCGCCGGCGACGATCGAGTGGGAGTGAATGGGCTGGTCAGACGTTGATCTCGACCATATGCGGGCCGCGCTCGAGCAGGCGGAGCAAGCCGCGGCGATTGGCGAGGTTCCGGTCGGCGCCGTCGTCGTATTTGACGGTAACACCCTGGGCGCGGGCCATAACCGTTTAATTTGCGATCACGATCCGTCTGCGCATGCCGAAATTTTGGCGCTTCGCGCGGCGGCGAGCGAGCGCCAAAATTATCGTTTAACGGGCGCAACAGTCTATGTCACGTTAGAGCCCTGTGTGATGTGCATGGGGGCGATCGCAGAGGCGCGTGTGTCGCGTTTGGTGTTTGGTGCCTACGACCCGAAAGCGGGCGCCGCCGGTAGCATCATCGACCTGTCCGACTCAGCGGCGCTGAATCACCGACCCGAGATCAACGGTGGAGTGCTGGCTGACGAATGCGGTGACCTGCTGACGAAATTTTTTGTGGCGCGTCGCTAAGACGCGGCAACCGTCTCGTCGTCTTCAAGCGGAATCTCGCTCTCGGTTAGCCAGATGAGCAATTCGTAATACGCGCGAATGTTATTCACATACAACACCGGTTCCCAGCCTCGTGCATAGCCATACGGCACCCGCGTGTACCAGTTCTTTTGCGCGAGCAGCGGCAGGGCTTTGCTGATATCGACCCACGTGTCCGGGTTGCCACCCTGCCAATCGACAATGAGGCGCGCATCCTTGATGTGATTGAAACCGACGTTGTATGCCGCAAGCGCCATCCAGGTGCGATCCGGTTCGTCAACCTTATCGGCGATGCGTTGCGTTTGACGGGCGTAAAATTGCGCACCACCAAAAATACTGTTTTGCGGGTCGATGCGATCGTCAAGGCCCAAGTATTCGGCGGTTGCTTGCGTCAGCATCATGATCCCGCGGACGCCGGTTGGCGATACCGCCTGCGATCGCCAATGCGACTCCTGATAGCCGATGGCGGCAAGCAGGCGCCAGTCGACGTCCCAATCCGCGCCCGCTTGCTCGAACATTTCGCGATAGCGCGGCAGCCGGCTCTTGTAATGACGAATAAAATTACGTGTGCCGACGTAATCGAATTTTTTTGTGTGTCCGTAATAGCGATCATGTACTTGTGCCAATAGGCCGCTCCGCTCCGCCGCGATCAAAAAATTGTCAGCGCGTGCGAGCAGGCTATTGCCGCTTTCTTTCGAAAATGCCCATGCGAGTGGTTCACCGATCTCGAGTTCGAGTGCTACTCGCAGGTCCGGATGGAAATTCCGCTGGATGTTGAAATCGGTACTATCGGCTATCGTAAAGTCGAGTTCGCCGGCAGCCACTTTTCTGAGCAAGTCGGCGACTTCGGCGTCCGCGTTTTCGGTCCACTCTAAGCCCGGATACGCTGCGGCCAGTGACGCCATCATATCGGAGTGACTGCTGCTTGCCAGGACCTCGATCGAGCGGCCCATCAAGCCTTCGATCGACCGAGGCTTGCCGGTACCGACCCGGTAGATAAGCTGCATATCGACCGTTTCATAAGGATGGCCGAAGTTCAGGTATTCCTGGCGCGATTTCGTAATCGATAGACCGGCCGCAGCCATATGCGCGCGACCTGTCAACAAGCGCGGCACAATTTCGGAAACGCTACCAACGGTTTCAATTATCAGTGTCACGCCGAGTTCGTCGGCGAACGTCTGCACGAGATCGAACTCAGGTCCCGACGGACCATCGGGACCGATGACGTAGGCGACCGGGCTGTCGCGCGTTACGACGCGAAGTTCGCGTTTCTCGAGTATTTGTTCGAGAAGCGCCGGCGACGATGAGCAGGTTCCAAGGAGCGCCGCCAAAGCAATGTAGAGCATCAGGCGCATCTAGTTAGGCTACACGAGCAATGCGGCGATTTCAGCGAAATACGGCATGGATACGGCTGGTAAAACGGTCGCTGTATTGCGTACAATTCGCGGCCCCGTAGTTCGGGACCGCAGAACGGGGACATTCTGCAATTCGTTGCGAAATGCAGAATGTCCCCATATTGACGAACAGTACAGAATTTAGGAGAGGTGCCGGAGTGGTCGAACGGGCCTGACTCGAAATCAGGTGTGCGGTTTACCCGTACCGTGGGTTCGAATCCCACCCTCTCCGCCAAAAAATAAAAAGGCCCTTTATGGGCCTTTTTGTTTTTTGGCCGAGTGCGGTTGAGGATGAGAACCCTGTTCGACTCACACAGCGCCGAAGGCGCATGTGAGGACGCGAAGCGCCTATCCCACCCTCTCCGCCAGAAAAGAAAAAAAGGGGTCAGACCCAATAGGGTCTGACCTCTTTTTTCTTTTTTCGCCGAGCGCGGTTACGGGTAGTTTTCCTTAAGGATCTCGGCCAATAGTTCGACAACGTGGGTGTATCCATTGACACCGAAGCCCGCAACTACTGCGTCTACGACAGGAGATACGTACGAAACATGTCGAAACGATTCCCGTGTGTGCGGATTTGAGATATGAAGTTCGATCTTGTACCCATGGTACGATTTCAATGCGTCATAAATCGCAACTGATGTATGAGTATACGCGGCGGCATTAATGACGATCGCGTTGGCCGTACCGATAGCCTCCTGTATCCACTCGACAATCTGTCCTTCAAAATTGGACTGCAAGAATTCAACGTCCAAACCGTGTTCAGCGCCGAGAGCCCGGCATCGATCACCGATTTCTTGAAGTGTCTCGCTACCATAAATCTCAGGCTCTCGTGTGCCAAGAAGGTTCAGGTTCGGGCCATTGATGATGCATATCTTCATTTCGTACTAGTCTTGCAGCCGCTTCGCAATGGCTCTTATTGCTAGTAAATAGCTGCGCAGACCAAGCCCGCAAATGAATCCCATCTCACCCTCCGACGCTTGCAATGGTTTGGTAACTCCGGAGCCTTCACGAAAAATGTTCGCCGTGTGAACTTCTACCACTGGCTTTTTCAGGTGCGCGACCATCCCGATTGCCGAGCGATACCTATCGAAATCGACAGAATCGCCTTTCAAGGAGCCAACCGGATTGATTATCAGACCGCCAAAATTTTCGCTGTCCTTCCCAATCCACCGAAACATCTCTTCTTCGTCTTCTGTCTGGCGGAAATCGAGCTTCAAGCCCAGTTGTTCGCAAAGCGCAGAACACTCATCCTCTATTTGACCCAATGTAAGGTCGCCGGTTTGGCTCCCACCGGCGCTCAGGTCGGCCAATCCGGGTCCATTCAGTACCAGTATTGTTTTGTTCGTCAACAGACACGCCTTTGTATAAGTACTACGGGCGCCGAAATCGGCACGTACGACTTACGTTGTACGAGCACCGCCATTCACTGATACCGGGTCGTAACAGCACATTGTAGCGGCTCACACCAAATGTCGGGAGCATCATCGATCGAGGCCTTACACAAATCCGCGATGGCAGACCGCGTCTGCCGACTAGAGCCCTAGACCGCCTCGAACAGCGCCGTCGCTCCCTGTCCGCCACCGATGCACATGGTTACGATGCCGTATTTCTTGCCGCGACGTTTGAGTTCGCGCAACAGATGTCCCGTCATGCGTGAGCCCGTCATACCGAACGGGTGGCCGATCGAGATGCTGCCGCCGTTAACGTTGTATATCTCGTTGTCTATCTCGAGCCTATCGCGGCAGTACACGCATTGCGACGCGAATGCTTCGTTGAGCTCCCAGAGATCGATTTCATTCATCGTCATGCCCACGTTCTTGAGCAAACGCGGCACTGAGAACACCGGGCCGATGCCCATCTCGTCGGGTTCGCAACCCGCGACCGTCAAACCGCGGAAAATACCCATAGGCTCCAGTCCGAGTTGTTCGGCTCGCTCCGCACTCATTAATAATGTCATCGACGCACCGTCACTGAGCTGCGAGGAATTGCCAGCTGTTACCGAGCCGTCTTCTGCAAACACAGGTTTGAGTCCGGCCAGTCCTTCCATCGTCGTACCTGGACGATTACATTCGTCACGATCGACGACCACGTCGACTAGCGATTCTTCACCCGTTTCTTTATTGACCTCTTTCATCGTCGCATTCATGGGCACGATTTCATCAGCGAAATAACCGGCTTCGACCGCTTGCGCGTAACGATGTTGGCTCTGTACGCTGTACTCGTCCTGCATCTCGCGCGTCACGTTGTAACGCTTTGCCACGACCTCGGCGGTGTCGCCCATGCTCATGAAGATTTCGGGTTTCTCGTCAAGCAGTCGCGGATTCTTTTCATACTTGCCTGCTTCCTGCCGTAGGTGCATTGAAATCGACTCGACGCCGCCGGCCATCGCGATCTGCGTTTGTCCGGACGCGATTTGATTGGCCGCGAAAGCAATCGCCTGCACGCCGGACGAACAAAATCGGTTAATGGTCGTTCCTGCGGTCGTGATTGGCAGCTTCGACAGAACGACGCACAAGCGCGCCATGTTGCCGCCCTGTTCACCGACATGGTCTGCCATACCGACCGTAACGTCTTCGACCTCCTCGGCTGAGACCTTAGGGTTGCGCTCCAGCAACGCATCGATGAGGTGCGCAACCATGTCGTCGGAGCGTGTGAGGTTAAAACTGCCGCGATAGGATTTCGCAAGCCCGGTGCGCACATTATCGACGATGACCACTTCCCGCATTACTGTTCTCCTGCCTTCTGTTAGGTTTGTCGACATACTTTAGCTCACCAACCGTATAAGTGGATATAAGATATCCGTTAATGAGAGGATACGATGACTGACTTGAACCACGAACTCTTTAACCTGGCCATGTCCGCCGAAGCGCAGCCCTTGATGGATGCGGTCAAGCGGCATGTCGCGGAGAACGTGGAGCCGATCCGGGAGGAATACGACGCGCTGCACAAAGAGCGCCCGGAACACTGGTCCCTGCATCCACGCCAGTTTGAATTGCTCGAAGGCGCGAAGCAGAAAGCCAAGGCATCCGGGCTGTGGAATTTCTTTCTCCCAGATGCGGATTTTGGTAGCGGACTCACCAATCTCGACTACGCCTACATCGCGGCAGAACTCGGCAAGTCGGACGTCGGTTCATATCTGAATGCGTCTGAGACGCTGAATTGTGCGGCACCCGATACGGGCAATATGGAAGTCCTGGAGCGAGTCGGCACAGCCGAGCAAAAGAAGACTTGGCTAGAGCCGCTCATGAACGGCGAAATTCGCTCCGCCTACGCAATGACCGAACCGGATATGCCGTCTTCGGATGCGAGAAACATCAGCGCCAGCGCGGTCCTCGATGGCGACGAGTGGGTGATCAATGGCGAGAAGTACTGGATTTCCGGCGCGGGTGATACACGCTGCAAAATCCTGATCGTCATGGTGAAGACGAGCCCGGATGCGTCACCTCACAAACAGCAATCGCAGATCCTGGTGCCAAAAGACACGCCGGGTGTCGAGATCATCGAAGGCATGCAGGTGTTCGGTAATGACCATGCCCCGCACGGTCATATGCACCTGCGCCTGAACAACGTTCGGGTCCCCAAAGAGAACATTTTGCTCGGCGAGGGCCGCGGCTTCGAGATCTCCCAGCTGCGACTTGGACCGGGTCGGATTCACCACTGCATGCGTACCGTCGGCAAGGCAGAATTGGCCCTGGAGCTCATGGTAAAGAGTGCGGCTTCGCGTGAGGCATTCGGCAAGCAAGTCGCGAAACTGGGAAAAAATCTCGAAGTGATCTCACGCGCCAGGATTGAGATAAACGCGATGCGTCTAGCGGTGCTACAAGCGGCAAAAGCGATGGATGTGCTCGGCAACAAGGAAGCTCGTGTTTATGTGAGCGCCGTCAAAGCGATGGTGCCGGAAAAAGCCTGTGAGATTATCGACCAATCCATGCAGATGCACGGCGCGATCGGTATTTCGCATTGGACGCCGCTTGCGGATCTGTACGCCGACATACGTACGCTGCGCTACGCGGACGGTCCGGACGAAGTTCATCATATGGTTGTGGGGCGCGCCGAGCTACAGAAGTACGACCTGTGGTGAGAGGAAGACATTAATAGTGGAGTTGAACGGAAAGGTCGCGATTATCACCGGCGGTACGGGCGGCATCGGCCAGGCCATGGCGCGCGCGTTCTTGAGCGAAGGCGCGGAAGCCGTCGTCATCGCTGACCTGAATGCGGCGACAGTCGAGTTAACTGCCGTTGAGATCGGCTGCGATGGAATGGCCTGTGACGTAACCGACGAGGCTCAGGTCATTAGCCTTGTCGACTTTGCGCTGCAAAAATTCGGCCGGGTCGATCTGTTCTGTTCCAATGCCGGCGCGGCGACCGGCGAAGGCGCACTGCTTGACGATCCGAATGCAGTTTGGCAGCGGCAGTGGGAGCTGCATGTTATGGCACATGTCTACGCATCGCGTGCATTGCTGCCCGGCATGATCGAGCGCGGCGAAGGTTATATCTTGATTACTGCGTCCGCGGCTGGGCTTTTAGCCGCACTCGGTTCGGCGCCCTACACAGTGACTAAGGCCGCCGCCATTAAACTCGCGGAGCTTATCGCGATCACGCACGGCGATGACGGCATTAAAGCTTCGGTGCTGTGCCCGCAGGGCGTCAACACGGCTATGGTGCCGCAGAGCCTGGGAGACGGTCAGACCGATGGCATCATTGAGCCGGAGGAACTGGCCAAGACCGTCGTGGCGACGTTGCGCGACGAGCGCTTTCATGTGCTGCCGCATCCCGAGGTCGAAGAATATGTTCGACGCAAGGGCAACGACATAGATCGCTGGATATTGGGTATGCGGCGATTACGACAACGTTCGCTCGACTAAGGAGCGAATGCGACAGATATCATGAGGCGGCATGAATCCTGAGAGTTCCGCGCCGGAAGGCTACAAGACCGGTGCCGTCGAGGCATGGGTTGCCGCCCATGTCGACAACTTGACGCCGCCGTTCGAGTGGATTCGACTGGCTGGTGGGCGCTCGAATCTAACGTATCAGCTGCGCGATCAGAGCGGCCGCATTGCCGTAATTCGGCGTCCGCCGCAGGGCAAATTGCTGCCAAAGGCGCATGACATGAGCCGTGAATGGGCGCTGATCTCGTCGCTGGGTCCGACGCCGGTGCCGGTGCCGGCCGCGTATGCGTTCTGCGAAGACCCAGAGGTTACGGGCGCCTGGTTTTACGTGATGGGCCATGTTGATGGCCACCCGTTGTATGACTCCGCTGACACGAACAAATACGTACCGGAGTCTGAACGGAAGACGATGGCTTATTCGTTTATCGATTCCCTGGCGGCTTTGCATGCGGTAGATCCGGTTAGCGTGGGTCTCGGGGAGCTTGGCAAAAAAGACGGCTATGTCGGCCGGCAGCTGAAAACCTGGTATCGGTCATGGACGTCTTCCATTGAGCCGGCTCAGTACGACGACACGCGTGCACATCAGTTGCATCAGTTTTTCCTTGGCAATATTCCCGAACAGGGCCCGGCGCGCATCGTGCACGGCGACTACGGAACGCACAATGTGCTGATCGGATCTGATTGTCGGGTCGCCGCCATCGTCGATTGGGAACTCTCGACTCTTGGCGATCCGCTCGCTGATCTGACCTATTCGCTCAACCAATGGCCAGATCCAACCGACGCAGAGCCATTCGATCCGAAAGCGGCTACAGCATTGCCGGGCTTTCCATCACGCAACGAGCTGGCTGATCGGTACAGCGATAAAACCGGACGCGTGTTGTCCGAGCTTGATTATTATTACGGTTTCAACCACTGGAAAATGGCTGCTATTTTGCACGGCGTGTATGCGCGCTACCGGCAGGGACAAAAGAAAATGGAAGGCGAAGATATGGACGAGTTGAAATCGCGGATTGATCGAACACTTGCGCGCTCCGAGCGTTCAATCGTGCATCTACTGAAATAAAAAACTGGGGATTTGCCAAATCCCTGTAATTTTCCCAAGGAACAGGGAAAATGACACAGAATCCGCGGCAGCAGCGTTCACTAATGATTCGCGGCTCCGCAAGCAACTAGGATAGATACATGCGCATCGACGCGATCGCTATTGGAAATGAGCCACCTGAGGACGTCAACGTCATCATCGAAGTCCCGATGGGCGGGCAGCCGATCAAGTATGAGCTGGATAAGGATGCTGGCGTGCTTGTTGTCGACCGGTTTTTGTACACGCCGATGTCGTACCCCGGAAACTATGGTTTTGTTCCACACACCTTATCCGACGATGGTGACCCAATCGATGTACTGATCTGCAATACGCGCGAGCTTGTGCCGGGTTGCGTCATCAACGTCCGGCCAATCGGCGTACTGATCATGGAGGACAATGCCGGCCAAGACGAAAAAATAATTGCGGTTCCGTCGCCATCGACGACGAAGCGATGGGAGCATGTCCACGATTTTACGGATTTACCGGAGATTACTCGTCAGCAAATAGAGCATTTTTTTGAGCACTACAAGGACCTCGAACCGGGCAAGTGGGTCAAGATTGGCGACTGGCACGATGCCGACGTTGCACGCCAGCTTATCGTCGAGGCGATTGAGCGAGCCTCTTAAGTACGGGTCTTGTGCGATAGGTGGAAGGCAGTGGATGCGATGCTTCTCATCAAAGTAAAGCGCAGCGCAGCGAGCCATGACGATGAGAAGCATCGCATCCGCAGCCGTCTACAGGCTGGCGTAAAACGCCTCCATTCTCTTTCGTTCTGCGGTGTTTGGCAGTCGGCCATGCGCCGCGCCTAGGTTGTCGTCGACATGATGCGCTTTCGTCATGCCCGGTATAACCACGGTTGATGCCGGGTGGGAGATCGCGTACTTCAGCAAGAACTGCGCCCAGCTAGCGCAATCGAATTCCGCCGCCCAGTCCGGTAGCGCTTGCTTGCCGACTTTGTCGAAAATA
>Ga0224508_10002917_pt1 | contig 14323 bp, 7 predicted proteins | sample SF_Jan12_sed_USG_4_FD_170157 | JGI IMG/M metagenome (GOLD analysis project Ga0224508, IMG submission 170157) | Sediment microbial communities from San Francisco Bay, California, United States - SF_Jan12_sed_USGS_21 | ecosystem: Environmental > Aquatic > Marine > Sediment | place: USA: California... | reverse complement strand
AAAGAGTTGGGTCCGTGTGGACGTGCGAAATTTTGGGATCTTGCCGCAGCAGCCGCACTTGTCGTTCGGTCAGGCTCGCTGCTGCGGCGCCGATGATGTCCAGACGGTGAGTGACCCGCCCGCCCGCCGCACGTACACGGCCGGCGGCGGTTTCCGCGTCGGCTGCCTGAACGATAAAGCTCCGAGCGTGTGGCGCATCGATCTTAGAAAGGATCAGGATCGCCGACACGATGACAACAACCGGGAGTGGGACCATGATCAAGGCCACGATCGATCGGGCACGGTTCATTCGCTTCTCCTTACTCGTCTTAACGAGGGGAGTCGCAGCATGCGCCGCCACGAAGATCCGTACGAACAGGCCCCCGGCCCCCCACACCCGATCCTACAGGAACGTCCTCACGAACTGGGGTCCTTTTCGTATTGTCCTAATTTCGTCACATCCCGTTGAACAACGGGGCGACGCGGGAAAGCCCCTCACATTCTCAGCAGATGGACAGTTCGGTGGCGTCCGCCTGGCAAACACGGTTGCGTCCGCCGTTCTTGGCCCGGTACATCGCCCTGTCGGCGAGGTCGAGCAAACTCTCGGCGGTGTCGCCGTCCTCGGGGAACGTCGCCACGCCGATGCTCAGGGTGACCTTGCCGAGCGGCTGGGTCTCTTCGTTCGGCATCTCGTGAGCCTCGACGGTCTGGCGCATCTTCTCGGCGAAATCCACCGCCCCGGCCTTGTCCTGCTCGGGCAATAACAACACGAACTCTTCGCCTCCGAAACGTGCGGCGACCGTGGTTCGGCGGCTGTCGTGGTGGATCAGCTTCGCCACGGTGCGCAGGATGTCGTCTCCCGCCATGTGGCCGTTCGTGTCGTTGAAAACTTTGAAATGATCGATATCCAGAAACATCAAGGAGAAAGGCCGGCCCGAGCGCCGCGAGCGACTGACCTCCGTTTTCAGCGCGTCGCGAAAATACCGGCTGTTGTAGAGCCCGGTTAGCCCGTCGCGCTGGGCCATGGCTTTCAACTTGTCGTTGACCACCGCCAGTGCCTTGTTTTGCGTTTCCAATTTCTTGAGTAGTTCGACGTTTTGCCACTGCATGCGGATTCGCTCGATCGCGCGCTCCGCGGTGGCCGCGATGATGTCGATATCCTCGAACGGCTTGATCAAAAAATCGTAGGCCCCGTCGCGCAGCGCCGACAGCGCGGACTCCACCGAGGCATGGCTGGTCATGACGATCACCTGGACTTCGGGGTCGATCGCCTTGACGCTCGACAGCAGTTGCAGACCGCTCATCCCGCCCATGACGATATCGGTGAACACCAGGGGAAACGGCTCGGCCTCGAACGCGGCCAGCGCCTCCTCACCGTTTGCGGCCTGGGTGACCTCCAAGCCGAGATCCTCCAGAACGCTCGACACGACGAGGCGAAGCGTGCTTTCGTCGTCAGCGACCAAGACCCGGAAGGGTCTTTTCTTGTCGCCCGCCGCGATCGGCTCCTGGTTCATCTTTCTCTCCCAAACACGGGTTCGACGGGCCTCCCACAGGCCTATCTCAAGGGTCGACCCTTTGGTGCAATCTCGGCCTTTCTCCGACATTTGTCCATAACAATTTCGTAATTGCCTCACGCTTTTTGGGACCCAACACTTATCTAAGGTCGGCGCGGTCGGGACCGGAGAGGAAAGGTTTCTGTCCGCGCCGCGGGAAGAACTAAAGAGGGACCTCTGTGGCCAAACAACGGGTTCTCGTCGTTGACGACGAGACAACGATTTGCCGTGTCCTGCAACGGTTTCTTACGAAACGGGGATGCGACGTTACCGGCGCCGGGTCGGTGGAAGAGGCTGTCGGCCACCTCGGCAAAGAGCCGTTCGCATGCGCCCTGGTCGATATCGTGTTGCCCGGACGCTCCGGGCTCTCGTTGCTTGCCGAGATCAAGGAACGGAGTTCCGACACCGAAGTCGTAATGATGACGAGCCACGCCTCGGTGTCCACGGCGCTCGAGGCAATACGGAACGGCGCCTACGATTACTTGACCAAACCGTTCGAGGAACTGGACGAGGTCTGGATCACACTGCGGCGCGCGTTGACCAATCGGGAGCTCAGGTTACGCAACGGCGAACTCGCCGCAGAAACGCAACTGCAAAATGAGCAATTGCTGATCGGGCTCAAGCGTCAGGCAGCGTTGATCGAAGCCGGCCGCGCGATGGCCAGCTTCGACAGTTTCGACGAGTTGCTGGACTTCTTCGTCGGTCTGGTCGCTGAGGAGTTGGACGTCGAGCGAGCATCGTTGATGCTGCTCGACGAGGACAGCGAGATCCTGAGACTCGTCGCGGCGCGCGGGATCGACGGCCCATCGGAAGACTTCAACGTAATGCTGGGAGAAGGCGTCGCGGGCAAGGTCGCGCTGGAGGGGAAGCCCCTTCTCGTACGGGACGCCAAGAGCGATCCGCGCATCGATCGTGAGCCCAGACCCGACCTTTCCGACTCGTTCGTCTGCGCTCCAATCAGCTTGACCGTTCCGATCAAGTCCCGCAATCGCGTACTCGGTGTGATCAACGCCACCAACCGCCGGTCTGATGCGGAGTTCGACGAAGGCGACCTGGACTTTCTCGCCGGTATGACCGGGCAACTGGCGGTAGCAGTCGAACGGGCGCGCCAGGTGGATCAACTGAGCAGGGCCTATATCTCGCTACAGAACGCCCAGGAGCAACTGCTGTTCTCCGAACGCAACAAGGCTTTCAGCCAGATCGCTTCGGGTGTCGCCCACGATTTCAACAACACCCTGAGTGTGATCGCCGGTCGCACGGAGCTGGCGATGCTCAGGCTGAAACAGGACGACACCGACACCGGTGAGGTAACCATGGACCTGGAGCTGATCGCCAAGGCGGCGATGCAAAGCGCCGAGACGATTCGTCGCATCCAGCAGTTCACCCGTCAAGAGCCGAAAAAAGACGGGCGTCTGGTCGCCCTCGATCGGGTCGTGCGGGACGCGGTCGACATCAACAGGCCAAAATGGGAAAGCCAGGCCGGCAGGATTCGAGCGCCGATCGAAGTGACGACCGCACTGACTCCCGAATTGTCGGTGCTCGGGGATCCCAACGATCTCATTCAGGCGCTCAGCAACCTGATCTTCAACGCCGTCGAGGCGATGCCCGACGGCGGCACGATCGCGATCCGAAGTGGCCGGGAAGACGGTGCGACCTGGGTCGAGGTCACGGATTCGGGAGTCGGCATGGACGCGACGCAGATCAAGCGTCTGTTCGAGCCGTACTTCACAACCAAGGAAGGCGGGCACGGTCTCGGCACGAGCATCGTCTTCGGCATCGTCGAACGCAACGGCGGAAAGATTCTCGTGCAGAGCGAATTGGGCCGGGGAACCACCATGAGACTCGAGTTCCCCAATCCCGACGAGACGGGTAAGAAAGCTCCTGAAAAGACCTGTGTCGCCCCCGAACAACGTCGCGTGGCGACAATTTTGCTGATCGACGACGACAGGCACGTGCGGGAAACGTACCGCTGCTATCTCGAGCTGCACGGGCACAAGGTACAGGCGTTCGCGTCCGGGGCCGCCGCACTCGAGTGTCTCACCGCCGACGGATTCGACGTGGTGCTGACCGATCTGGCGATGCCCGGTATGTCCGGTCTCGAGTTCGCCACCCAGGCCAGAGCGAAGAGCCCGAAGACTCCCGTGATCATGGTCACGGGCTGCGTCGACCCCATCAGCGCCGCGGACCGCGAGGACGCCGGGATCGATCGAGTCCTGGCCAAACCCTGTCTCAACGACGGACTGCTGGAAGCGATCGACGCTTGCGTCGAGGATCGCGAGACCGTCACGGCGAACGCCGACTAATCGATGTTTTTGAAGAGTTTAACCGCCCGCTAATGGGCACCAAGGGAGTTACGATGAAACGAGAAACGATGAAAATTGCGGTAGCCTTCGCGCTTACCGTGCTGCTCACGGGTAACGTGCACGCGGCGCTCGGTGACAACACCGGTACCGGTGACGTTGGCGGAGTCGGTGGCGCGCTGCTCGACTCGCCCGTCTTCAACTTGACGTCGACGGGCAACGTGTTGAATCTGCAAAAAAGAGCCTTCCAGGCCGACGGGACGCCGATCCCGACGGGCTCGGTCTTGCCCACGGGTAGCGTGGTCAAGTTCATGATCTACGTGAGCAACGACTCCACCGTTGGGATCAACGACGTCAGCGTGCAGGACGTGCTCGACACGGCCGTCGGCGCGTTTTCCTACACCCTCGAGTCGATCCAGATCGACAACACCGCAGCCAACTGCGCCGGGGCGGTCTGCACCACCGGTCCCGGGAGTGAAGAAGAGGCGATCTACACGGCGGTCAATGCCGCCACGGGAACCTGCGGCGCGGTCCCTTCGGCCTGCACGGACGCCAGTGACGCCGACGTGGCCAGCTGGGACGGCACCAACACGATCGACATAGGCGACTCCGTCAACGCGGGCAATGCTCAGTTGGACATCGCCGCCAGCAAGACCTTTGCCGTGTTGTTCACCGTCACGATGAACTGATCCGCGTGGTAACGGCCGCTAATGGTCGCGCTCCCACGCGGAGCCTGATGCGAGGACCCGCCTAGCCGGTTGGATTCGCACCCGTGCGCCCGTGCGCGCGGACATTCTCGGCCGATTGATTGACGACGCCCCGTCGGAGTACGGGGGGTGTGTCTTTGTCAGGAGCCCATGCGCCGCGAGGCGTACGGGGAAGGACATCGTTTGAAGGGATTGAGGACAGCAGCCCTCGCCTTGCTAGCGACGGGAATGCTCGTGTTCGCTTCGCCTCCCTCCGAGGCCGCGGCCAATGCCGCGCTCGGCGGAGTTGGTGGATTGAACAACGGCACCCTGGTCAACGGCGACGGGACCGGCGGCGCGCGTATCGAGTTGTTCTCGACACCGCTGGCGCTGGTCAAGCAGGCGCGGGACCTCACGGGAGCGGTGCTCCCGGGTGGTGCAGATGTGACTGCAGGGCAGGACATCTACTTCGTCCTCTACGTGACCAACACGACCGACTTCCCCGCGGCTGACCTACGCATCGTCGACCTGCTCGACGAGACCCAGTTCCTCTACATCCCCGGCAGTCTCGAACAGACCGTCGTTCCCGACACCAGCAACGACGCAGCGATCTGGGCCGGCCCGTGGACACCGTTGACCGATGTGATCGGTCTACCCGACGACCCCGGTTCGGCACAAGACTCCGGTGGTCCCGCGGGCGCGGATCGATTGACCTTCGGCACGGCCGTGGTTCAACCGAACACGACGCTCGATGCTCCCGCACACACGATCCGCGCTGTGCGATTCAGGGTGACGGTCCAATGATGCGAACCCGCACCATTCGGACGGTTGCGTGGCGATCGCTGATCGCGATGCTGCTTGTGTGGTTCTCGGCAGTCGGGCCACCGACCCTCGCCTCGCCGGTTCAGAACAACGCAACGGGCAACAACAACGGGACGGGTCTCGACCTGACCAACGCCAGCATCACGCTCAACCGCCTCAACGGTAGCGTGGCGGGTTCTTCGATCGCAGAGATCTCACCCAACGCGGCATTGACGGGAAGTGTGGGCAATCACTTTGTCCACGACATCCGGCCAACGATCACGACCGGTAACTCCGGGGTTCGGTTCCTGCGGGTGACTCCGCCTTCGGGTTGGACCAACGTGGTGATGTTGACCCTGGAGATCGACGGCGTTCCGTGGACCCAGGCTTGCCCGGCGACGACGTCAGGCGAGTTCTGCCCGACGGTATCGAGCGACGTACTGACCGTTGAACTCGGTTCGACGCTGGGCGTGGGTACACCGCACATTACGCTGGGATTCGACTGCGACGCTCCTCCCTCGCCGCAGTTGGCCACTCTCGTTTCCGAAGTCGGAGACGGCGTGGCGTGGGTCATCAGCGTGGCCGGCGATGCCGACGGGGATCCCCTCGACGACAACTCGTTGACCCTGGAGGCGATGCCCGGTCAGGGTGTCGTGCTGCAGATCGACAAGACCGCCGACCGGCGCAGTGCCGTGGTCGGCGAGATCGTCAACTACACGGTCGAGGTGCGCAACACCACGACCACCGACGTCACCCCGGCCCTGTTGTACGACCAACCCCCACGCGGCTTCCGTTTCGTTTCCGGAAGCATGCGTGTGGATGGCGCTCCGACTTCACTCCCGAGTTCGGAGAGCCCTCTGGTCGTCGATATGGTCATGATCCCGGCATGGGTCGATGTCGACGGCAACGGTGGCGTCGACCCAGGCGAGCCTGGCTACCAGGTCATCACCTACCAGATGGTGGTGACCACCGGCGCGGTGCCCGGTAGCTACGACAACCTCGCCGTGGCCAAGGACGTCTGCGACAGTTGCCTGATCTCCAACGAGTCTCGTGCGCGGGTGCGCGTGCGTCTGGACCCCACCTTCGATCTCTCTACCGTTATCGGTAAGGTCTTCGACGACCTCAACGGCGACGGCTTCCAGGATCCCGGCGAGCGTGGCGTGCCCAACGCGATGGTTGCGCTGGATGACGGCACGTATGCGGTGACCGACGCCCACGGGCGTTATCACTTCCCGGCCATCCGTCCGGGACAGCGGCTGGTCAAGCTGAACCGCCATTCGCTGCCCCCGGGTGGCCGCGCCACGGCCGGTGACAAACGCGTGCTGTCGGTCACGCCGGGCCTGCTCGTCAAGGCCAACTTCGGCGTTCGTTTCGAGTGGGACCAGGAGGGGATCGGCCGGCCGGGACTGCATGGGATCGCGGTCGACGCGAACCACGAACCGCTGCCGATCGAGGTCGTGGGTAGCACACGCGCTCTTAGCGTGGTGGTCAACGGCGAACTGTTACGACTGCAAAACAATGACGTGCAATTGACCGCCGGCCGCGCGGACGACGTCGTACGCATTAACGGTGGACGGCTCGACAACCCGCTGAACTTTACCTGGGAGGCCACCTCTCCCGACGTGCAGGGCTGGCGACTGGAGATCGTGGATACCGATGGTAGCGCGGTGCGTATGCTTGAGGCCGACGGAACGCTGCCGCCACAAATCGATTGGGACGGCCGAGCCGAGTCCGGCGAATTGGTCCAGGGTGGCCGGGTCTACCGCTACCGCATGACGTTGCGTTACCCCGACGGCGCCGAGAGCGCTTCACCGTGGCGTTCGTTCGGCGTCAACGAGGCCAGTTTCATTTCCCTGGCGCTGACGGGCGAGGCGTTCGAGAGCGGTTCCGATGTCCTGAGTCAGCGAGCGCGCGAGGTATTGCGCGACGCGGCAACGATCCTGCGCCGCTTCCCCGACCAGCGCGTGATCATCGCGGGCCATACCGATTCCGAGGGGTCGGCCGAGTCGAACGTTGGACTGTCCCGTCGCCGGGCCGAGTCCGCGAAACGCGAGTTGGTGGAGGTCCACGGGCTGCCTGCGGGCCAGTTCGTCGTGGAAGCCCACGGCGAGACGAGCCCGATCGCCGGTAATCTCCTACCCGAAGGCCGCGAGCTCAACCGTCGCGTCGAGATCCGGGCCGAGGTCACGGAGACGGAAGAGGCCGAACTCACCGAGCAGTACCGTGAGCCGCCAAGCGTGCGCTTGGCCGGCCGTGAGGTCGAGGTCGGTGAGACCGGGCGCTTCGCCGCATGGATCGAGGACGAAGGTGCCGCGGCCCTCGAGATCGAACTTTCAGACCGCCACTCGCGCGAGGTGCGCACCACGGTGGCCCTGCCCAGCCTGCAGGTCGACGCGCCCGCGACCGCCGGGATGGTCGGAGTCGACCAGGAACAGAACGGCTGTCGCCTCGAGGGCGGCAAGGTGCATTGCTTGCTGAGTGGCCGGACCGATCCGGGCAACCGCGTGGAGTTCGACGGCGAGCCGTTGCCCATCGACGTCGAGGGTCGTTTCGCGCGCGATGTCGCCCTGGCACCCGGGGACAACATATTCGGCCTGGTCGCGATCAACTCCGCGAACATCACGCGGATGATCAACGTGACCGTCGAGGTCTCTGAAACCGACGCTGAGGGTCGCCGCTGGGTCGTGCGCGATCCGATTCCCATGTTGTTCGTCAACCTTCCACCCTCCGGCGAAAAACTGAACGTCAACACGCTACGCATCGAAGGCCGCACCGACCCGGTCAACCGCATCGAGGTCAACGACACCGCGTTGCCGGTGAGCGCCGACGGCAGCTTCGCCGGTGTCGTCGAACTCCCTGCGGGGCCCAGCAAGTTGACCGTGAAGGCGATCGATCCCGACGGTCACGAGGGCGTCATCGAACGCGACGTCGACGTCTCCCGGCATCAGCTGTTCATGCTGGGCTTTGCCGAGGGCACCATCTCCCAGATGAAGACCAGCGGGAGTCTGGCGGCGGCCGACGACGAGGACTTGTTCGTCGATGGCCGTGTTGCCTTCTACCTCAAAGGCCGCGTCTCAGGCCGCTATCTGTTGACGGCGGCCGTGGATACCGGCACCGGTGGTTATGGCGACTTGTTCGGTGATCTCGACGCCGAAGAAGCCGAGCGGTTGCTGACTCATCTCGATCCGGACCGTTACTATCCGGTCTACGGGGATGACTCGACGGTCGTCCACGACGTCGAGTCGCGTAGCGGCTACTACCTGGCCCTGGATGGCGAGACGATTCGCGCAACGCTGGGCAACTTCGCCGTTGCTTGGAACGATACCGAGCTTGCGTCTTACCAACGCACGACCCACGGTGGTCGTTTCGAGTACCGTTCGGCGGCGAAGTCCGAGGATGGCGTACCCGACACGCAACTGGCGGTCTTCGTCGCGGATGCCGAGAGGATCCACGTTCGCGACGAGCTGCGGGCAACCGGCGGTTCGTTCTACTACCTGAGCCACCGCGACGTCACCGAGGGCAGCGTGCAGGTTCAGTTGCTTGTACGCGACAAACTCAGCGGGCTGGTGCTCAGCCGCCTGCCACAACGACGTGACGTCGACTACCGTGTCAAGTACGAGGAAGGCCGGCTGATCTTCTCGCGTCCAATCTCCAGTGCCCAGGCCGGTGGACCGCTGGTCGACGATACGGTCTTTTCCGGCAACCCGGTCTACGTCCAGGTCGACTATGAAACACGGGTGGACGGTTTCTCCGAGACGTCGGCCGGTGCCCGGGTGCGGCAGCGGATCGGTCCGGCGGCGATCGGCGCCACGGCAATCCAGGATCAGAACACGGGCGGTTCGTATGAGTTGGCCGCCGTTGACGCCGAACTGAATGTCGGAAAGAGCGCCAAACTGCGCGCCGAGTTCGCGGACAGTTCCGGCGCCGACGCCGCACGATTCGTCAGCGAGGACGGCGGCTTGACCTTCAGCCCGCTGTCCACCGACGCGACCGCCGAGGGGTCGGCCTGGAAGATCTCCGCCGAACTCGACATCGGCGCCTGGTTCGGCCAGTCCGGCCGGCACCAGGTCAACGTATTCCGCAAATCGGTCGACGCGGGTTTCGCCTCCAACGGCAGCCATCGGGACGAGGGCATCGAGCGTAGCGGCATCCGCGGCCGGTTCAAACTGAGCGACGCTCAGGAGATCCTCCTGCGCCACGACCTTGAAGAGCGACCGACAGGCGTCATCGCCATGACCGGCAACGACGAGTTGCGTCAAACGACCCTCGGCTGGTCGATCAAACGGCAGCGTTGGGGCGCCGATGTCGAACACTTCTCATCCCTGCTTAGCGGACCCGGCGGACAGACGCTGGCGGAAAGCACCATCGCCGCGGTGCGTGCCTGGTACCGGGTGGCGGAACGTCTTCAATTAGCACTGCAGCAACAACATACTCTCGACGGCCTCGCGACCGATCGCAGCACTTTGGAAGTGCGCTTCCAGCCGATCGATCGCCTGCACTTGGAAGCGCGCGTCAGCGACGGCGATCGAGGCCAGGCCACCGAGATCGGCGCGGCTCTGACGCTGGGTGAGAGTCGGGTCTACGTCACTGAGCGTATTGCCGAAGATAGCGTAGGGCGTCGGACTTCAACGGTGATGGGCACACGCCTACCGGCGGGCGAAGGCGGTGAACTCTATTCCGAGTACCGTATCGAGGACAGCAACGCAGGCGAACAGCGTGTACGGGCCATCGGCTTGCAGAAGCTGTGGGAGTTGGGCACGGGTTTCCAGGTACAGGTCAGCGGCGAAACCGCCCAGACCGAGGCCGCCGCCGGTGGAGGTGATAGGACCGCGCTATCGGCCAACCTGAGTTACACCGATGGCGACGGCCTGACCGCGGCGACTCGCCAGGAGATCCGCCGAGATCGCGGCACTGCCAACCGCACGCAGTTTCTCAGCGTCAACAAGCTCGACTACCGCATCGGCACCGACCTGACGATGAAGCTGCGTTTCCGTTACGGCAAGACGACGGATGACGCCACAAACCAGGCCGAGGCGCGGCTGGAAGAGCGCACCTTCGGCTTCGCATACCGCCCGGTCAAAAATGACCGCTTCAACTCGTTGGCCAAGTACACACGGGTGTTCGACTTGCGACCGTTGACGCCGTCCAACCCGGTGGGCAACGAGCGCGTCACCGACGTGATCTCCATGGAGACCGCGTATCGGCTGAACAAACGCATCGAATGGTTCGGCAAACTAGCGGCCCGCGACCGTTCGGAACGTAGCGCCGGCTTGCCTGCGGTCGACACCCGCACCGATCTGGTGATCCAACGCTTCAACTTCCGTCTCCCGCATGAACTGGTGCTCGGTACCGAGTTCCGCATGATGCGTCAGCGCGGTCTGAACAATCAGCGCCAGGGCTGGCTTGGCGAACTGGCTTACCCGGTGAAGGACTGGATGCGGTTCGGATTCGGTTACAACTTCACAGACTTCTCCGACGACGTGTTGATCCTCGACGACTACTCCACGCACGGCTGGTTCCTGCGTGTGCAGGGGATGTACTGATGGCCGGGCGCTTCGAAGCGACGGTGCGCGACCTTTTCGCCCGGACTGCGGAACTCGTGGTCTCGCTGGTGGTCGTCCTCGTTTGTTTCCTGGTTTTCATGACGATCCTTGGACTGAGCTTCCCCGAGGGCACCACGCTGGCGCAGCTCGTGGGCTCCAGCTCGTTCTCGCCACCTTCGGTTGGTAGGGAGATCGTCATCGAGACCGATGACGAGTCGTTCGTCGCAGTGCTCTGGCAGGTGGAGCGGCGTGTGCAACAAAAATCTCAGGACGCAATCGCCTGGGACAGCGCCGACATGGGCATGCCTTTGAACGATCGTCACGCGGTGCAGAGCCTCTCCGGCGCGTCCGCGACGGTGGTGTTCGACAAGAAGAACCGGTTGAAGATCGGGGAGAACACGTTGGTGGTGATTCGTCGCCTGAATCGGCAGCCGCGTCACGATCAGCGCAAGGCCACAGTGGTCGTGTTGAATGGGTCGCTGTCGGGTACGTTGGCGCCGGTGGACGGCGAGTCGACCACCGTTAACATCGTGACCGAGGCGGGGGAGATCAGCGTGCCCTCCGGGGGCAGCACCGAAGTCGATTTCGACTTGCAGGTCCACGAGGATCAATCCTCCACACTGTCGGTTCGCAACGGCGGAGCCGAGATTACGTGGCAGGGGCAGACGTTCCAGGTCGAGCCCAACAAATCCATTCGAATTTTCACCGACCGACCACCGGCTGTCGCAGATTCGCTGCCGGCGGCACCTCGTGCGACGGCACCGCAGGACGGAACCCGTTACGCCTACCGCGTTTTCCCGCCCGAAGTGCGTTTTGCCTGGGCGGCGGTACCGCAAGCCACGGGCTATCGCATCGAGCTGTCGCCCACCAGGGACTTCGCCAAGACGCTACTGGCACGGGAGACCGCGATGACCGAATTCATCCACGGCAACATGCCGGCCGACAAAATGTACTGGCGCGTGCAGGCCCTGAACGGAGATACGCGCGGGCCCTTCGGTTCGATCCGCAGCGTGGTGCTCGAACAGGATTCCGAACCGCCCACCCTCGAGGTCGCCTTCCCCAGCGGCAAAGTTGCCGCGGGTGAGATGCTCTTGCAAGGCACCGCGGAGCCCGGCATCGAGCTTTACGTCGATTCAACTCGTCACGAAGTGCACTCCGACGGCACCTTCGAGATCCCGATCCGTCTCGAACCCGGCGTCAATATTGTCGTGGTCGAGGCGCTCGATGCGGCGGGCAACGCCGCCTACGCGGCGCAGAGAATTCACGCGACTTCCAACGTAGCTTCCGCCACGCAAAGGAAGAGGTAGCCATGCGATACCGGTTCAAGTTCCCGATTCGGCTAAAGATCATGCTCTCTCTGCTGTTCGTCGTTACGGCGGTGGTGAGCACGATCACGTTCGCGATGGCGCAACTGTTCCACGAGGACAAGAAGACCTACATCCAGGGCCTGGTCTCCACCGCGGCCCAGAGTGCCGCCGACGAGACTCGATCGCTGGTCGAGAGCTACCGGGCACGCACCCTCGTTTACGCCCGTATTCTCGATGACCCGAACTTCGACGGTGAGAATAGGAACTTGCTGATGCGCGATTTGTTTACCGAATTCCCGCAGTTGATCGCGCTCTACGGACTCACCGATGACGGAGAAATCGTGTTCTCGGCGCAGAATCGTACGGCGTTCGAGGTCGCCGAGGTTGATCCGACCAAAATTACCGATGCCCTGGTCCTCGAATCGCCGGGATGGACGCCGGATGAGGAGCAGCGGGCGCACCTCATTAACTTCACCATCGACCCCAAGCTCCCGATGCTGGCCCTGACGGTAAATGTCCCGGGCAAGGCGGTCGACGACAACCTGCGGGTCACCTCGTTGGTCTCGCTGGCGGAGCTGGATACGGTGGCTTCACGCGTCCAGGGGCTGGAGGTGTTCATCGCGGATCGCGACGGGTTGTTGCTGGCCCACAGCGACTCGCAACGGACCGCCCACCGTGAGAAGGTCCATTTGCAAGAGGACGAGGTCACCCTAGCAACAGAGACGAGTGCCGGAATAGCGTTCGAGTTCGACGACGGCGACACGCCGATGGTGGGGGGCTACGCATCGGTGGATTTCGCCGGCCTCATGGCCAGCACGCAGATACCGCGCACCGCGGCTTATCTGGCCTCCCGCAACCTGTTGAAGCAGTTGATGGGGGTCGCGCTTGCACTCCTCGTGGCATCGACCGTGGTCGGCCTGGTCTGGGCCCGGCGTCTTACACGCAACGTCGAGCGACTTTCCGAAGCCGCGAGTGTGGTCGCCGGCGGCGTGTTCGACGTACGCGTCGACGTCCAATCGCGCGACGAGATCGGCGATCTGGCGCAGACGTTCAATCGCATGACCGGCGATCTCAAGGAACGCGACGAAGAGCTGAACGAAGCTCAGTCGCAACTGGTGCAGTCCGAAAAATTGGCCGCGTTCGGCCAACTCGGTGCAGGCATCGCTCACGAGGTCAAGAATCCGTTGGCGGGTATTCTCGGTTGTACGCAGCTCTCGTTGCGCAAGGTCGAGAAGGAAGGTCCGGTGTTCGAGAACCTCAGGCTGATCGAAAAGGAAACCAAGCGCTGCAAGGAGATCATCGAAAATCTGTTGCGCTTCGCGCGGCAGGAAAAGGCCGTGCACGAACCGGTCTCCATCAACAACGTGATCGAGGACGGAATGGCCATCATCAACCATCAACTCGAGTTGAACAAGATCAGCGTGACGCGCGACCTCGCCGACAATCTTCCGCTGATTCGCGGCAGTGGAAACCAACTCCAACAGGTGCTGATGAACCTGATGATCAACGCCCAGCAAGCAATGGAGGGTAGCCCCGGGACGATCCTCGTCCGTACCTATCTCGGTGACCACGGTAAGGTGGTCGTGAGCGTGAAAGATTCTGGCCCCGGCATCCCGATGGAAAACCAGGTCAAGTTGTTCGAGCCGTTCTTCACCACGAAACCCGGTGGAAAGGGAACCGGTCTGGGGCTGTCGGTCAGCTTCGGCATCATCGAAGATCACGGCGGCACGATTCGGATCGAGAGCGAGGTCGGCCACGGCGCCACATTCGTGATCGAGTTGCCAGCGAAGGCCGAATCCGTCCAATCGGCGGCCAAGGCGGGCAAGGAAAACTCAGCCGTGCTGGTCGGTGTCGAGTAGCTCCAAGAGGCGTCTATTATTAAATAGATACGATGATCGATCCTCTGCAGCCCCCTGGTGCGTTCTACCCCGGGGAGGATCCTGCCGACACGGACTCCGGTCGCGCGTGGCTGTGGCGATGGTGCGGCCGCCGCTGGGTCCGGAACTCGGCGCTACTCGCCGGACCGTTGCTCGTTGTCGCGTTGGTCGGTTTCGTTCTTATCGATCGCGGCATCGTCGACCGCTTCGAACAGCGCCGCTCGGCTCTTCCGTCGCGGACTTACTCGGCCCCATTCGAGATCGACGTGCGGGAGGG
>Ga0224508_10002916_pt1 | contig 14323 bp, 13 predicted proteins | sample SF_Jan12_sed_USG_4_FD_170157 | JGI IMG/M metagenome (GOLD analysis project Ga0224508, IMG submission 170157) | Sediment microbial communities from San Francisco Bay, California, United States - SF_Jan12_sed_USGS_21 | ecosystem: Environmental > Aquatic > Marine > Sediment | place: USA... | reverse complement strand
CCACCGCAGCGTCTCATCCAGGCTGGCAACGCCAAAGACCTCGCGCCAGACCACGTGCAACATGAATTGATTACGGTACCTGCGAAGCTGTGACTGAACGTCACCGACGCTGGCCTCACTGTTCCCGATATCCGCAACGAACGCATCAAGGTGATGTGCATCGGGTGCTTGCTCGAACGATGCGAGGTTTTCCGCAACCCACTGTTTCTCTCGCAACACAACGTTGCCGGCGAACTCGCTGCACGCAACGAGTCTCACCAGGTTTTGTGATTCATCGCTCTCGCCGTAACGCTCGAGCCAACGCGCAACGGGATCGCGGAGTATTTTGGGCAGGGTGTCGAGACTGGCGCTCATGGCGTGCAGTCTATCGAAAAATACGGTACCGGCGAGTTCTGTGTCCTGCGGGGCTGCCAGCTAACCGGCTGACGACTCCGCCTGCTCCGAGAAATCGGAAAGCACCGACTCGATGGCCGTGGGTTTGCCGATGGCGTGACCCTGTGCGTAGTCAACGCCCAGCGTCGCTACCAGTTCGCGTGCCTCTTCCGTCTCTACGTATTCGGCCACGGTCCTGAGCTCCATGACCTTCGCGACTTGCGTAATGGCCGCAACCATAGATTCCGAAATACGGTTCTCCGTGATGTCCTGAATGAAACTTCCGTCGATCTTGAGAATGTCGACTTTGAAGTTCTTCAGGTAGGCAAAGGAGCTCAGACCCGCCCCGAAATCATCCAGTGAAATCCGGCAGCCCAGTTCGCGCAGGCGATCGATGAACGCCTGGGCTTTGTCCAGGTGCGACACGGCCGCAGACTCGGTGATTTCAAAACTCAGACTGGATGCCGGGACGCCGCCGTGTTCGATTTCTTCCTCAATGAACTTGAGGATCTCATCGTCGCCCAGAGACTGTCCCGACAGATTTATTGCGAATGACGCATCCTCGCCCGCAACCAGCTCTCGTACTTCCGAAAGCTTGGAAATCGCCGTCGAGACGACCCAGCGATCGATCTGCGGCATCATTCGATAGCGCTCCGCCGCCGAAAACAGCGCTTTCGTCGGCACTCGCTCCCCTTCCGAGTCCCGCATCCGCAACAACACCTCGTACTGCGGAGAACAGTCATCGCCTGACAGACAGGTGATCGGCTGCGCGAGCAACTCGAAGCCCTCACCGTCGAGAGCCTGCTGGATCTCCGCGACGAGATGCATGTCGTCATAGCGCCTGACCATGCTCTGGTCACTGGCATCGTAGATCTCGATTCGATCACGGCCATGGTCCTTGGCGGAGTCGCAGGCCATTCTTGCTGCCGTTAGCGCGCTACTGTAATCGCCGCTGGCGTGGCTGCACTCGGCTATGCCCATACTCATCGTAACCTGCAACGATACGTCACCTTCAAGGTAGCGCAGGGACTCGCCTTTCTCACGTATGTTCTGTGCAAACTCAAAGGCTGTCTCCCCATCCGCGTGCGTCAGGAGCAGGCAAAAATCATCGCCTGTCAGGCGGGACAGGACACCGCTTCTTGGCAGGTCTTCCTCGAGAAGCCTCGAGAAGCGCAGGATGACAGCATCCCCGGCCTCGCGCCCAAAGCGATCGTTGATGAGCTGCAGGTTGTCGAGATCCATGTAGATCAGCTGATGCTGATCGTCGCCGGACTTCAGCGCCTTCCACGACTGGTGTAACTGGTCTTCGAATCCGGCCCGATTCATGAATCCCGTCATCGAATCGAATGACCGCTCGATGACGTGTTCGATCTTGCGCACGATGTGCGTCATGAAACGAATATCGCGCTTTGAGAATTCACTATTGTCCGCGCGACCGAGCTGCGCAAGAACGCCTTCGACATTGCCCTGGTTATCGAGCAGCGGGCTCAACAACGCCTGGTAGCCGTGATCGGCCGGTTCATTCGAGCCCTCCATCGCTGGAATCTGGAAGACGACAGGTTTGCGCTGGCCTTCCAGCTTGGGTAGCAGCTGTTCGACCAGGTAGCGATCAAGGATCTTTCGATTGACGTCCTTCCAGCTCGAATGCGTCGCGCTAATGCGAATTCGCTTCGACGGAATCAGTAACACGCTGTAGTTGATTTCCAGGAAGCGCCCGCTTTGTCCAACCAGGTGACCCAGGCTTGAATGCCGGGTCTTGGCGCCATGAATCTTCTCATCGACCTGGTAGACAAGCTCAAGCTCCCTCTCGACTTTATCTGCACGCGCCTTCGCGCTTGCAAGCGTACGATCCGAGACGAGACTCTCGCCGATAACTTCGAGAGCCGGCTCCAGAATGCCCTTGAGCAGGCTGGGATTGAACCAGGAAGATTTCCCGGCATTCTTCGAGAAGAGAGCGACCAGCAACCCCAGTCGTTCTTCATCGTCCCCGTAGGCAGGCAACGCCAGCACGGTCCGTCCGGATGACAGGGTGCGACGCATGACACCATCACCCCGGCTTATCTTCTCGATGATTTCCTCGGGAAGATCGCTGACGAAATTGTCGATCTCGTAGTCTTCCGCGCCATCACTGCTCCAGACGCACTCCCGGTCGTTGTCGTAGAAACAAAAACACTGTGCGCGCGGTACAAGCGAGTGCAGCAAGCCTTCAGCCTTGCTGATTTTTTTTCCCGCTTCCTGTTCTTTCAGGTCCTCGCTCATGCCGGCTCCGTTCCCAGGGCACACAATCAAGTGCCCACGATGCCAGCCACGCGCCTTCTACGCTGTGACCCAGGTCTCAGGCGCAGGCACTTTCCCGTGCTGATTCAGCAAATTACGGTGTTTTAGAGGCCTGACAGCCAGACGTCGTCAGAGCCCTCGTTGACACCTTCAAACAGCGGTGTGCTCAGGTAGCGCTCGCCCGTGTCGGGCAGCATCGCCAGGATGACCGAGCCTTGCGGTGCTTCGTCGGCCACATCCAGCGCTGTGGCCAGTGTTGCGCCTGATGATATGCCCGTGAAAATCCCTTCTTTCGCTGCCAGTTCGCGAGCAACCTCGATGGCGCGGTCGTCCGATATCGAGCGCAGCTCGTCATAGACCTCTCGACTCAGGACGTCGGGAATGAAGTCCGGTGTCCAACCCTGGATCTTGTGAGGTGCCCACTCGGCCCCCGCCAGCAATGATGCCGCGGCAGGTTCGGTCGCAACAACTTTGAGATCGGGCCGCGCGGCCTTGAGGATCTCGCCCGCGCCGGTCATCGTGCCACCCGTACCGTAGCCCGTTACCCAGTAGTCGAGACGCCTGCCTGCAAAGTCCGAGAGAATCTCGGGCCCCGTAGTGTTGCGATGAAATTCGGGGTTCGCAGGGTTCTCGAACTGGCGCGCAAGAAACCACCCGTGTTCGGCGGCGAGTTCTTCGGCTTTCTTCACCATGCCGGTGCCGCGTTCGGCGGCTGGCGTCAGTATCACCTTGGCGCCGAGGCCGCGCATGACCTGGCGACGCTCGACAGAAAACGAATCCGCCATCACCGCAACGAACGGGTGCCCCATGGCCGCACAGACCATGGCCAATGCGATTCCCGTGTTACCGGAAGTCGCCTCGATGACGGTCTGTCCGGGCTCAATCGTCCCTTTCTGCGTCGCATCGTTGACAATGGCGAATGCCAGGCGGTCCTTAACCGACGCCATCGGATTGAAGGACTCTACTTTCACATAGAGATCGACATGCTCCGGCCCCATGCGATTCACGCGCACGACGGGCGTATTGCCAATTGTTTCCAGAATGTTGTTATAGATCATTGCCTTGTCCTTGTTCTTATGACTTATCTACTGAGTAGCACAAAAGTAGCACGCGTGTGCCACGCCCCCGGCATCTTTATAGCCTAATGTTATAAGAATCTGCTATACGTTGCAGACAGCCCGCGATGCCGGGTGAAACTGATCGCCGGGCAAGTGGTCTCAATATCTAACGCGGGCATGCCGACAACAAGAACACGATGAAACTGCAGCAACTCAAGTACCTCCTGGCCATCGTCGACAACGGCCTGAACATCACGGCGGCAGCCGAGCGCCTGTATACCTCGCAGCCGGGTGTCAGCAAGCAGCTCAAACTGCTTGAAGAAGAACTCGGCATGCAGATTTTCACACGCAAGGGAAAGAGTCTTGGTGGCATAACGACCGCCGGCGAACGCGTTATCGAGCGTGCTCGCGTCATCATGCAGGAGGTCGACAACATCCGCAGTCTTGCTGCTGACTACTACGAGGAAGAAGTCGGCTCGCTCTCTATCGGCACGACGCATACCCAGGCGCGTTACGTACTGCCCGAGATCATTGCGGAATTTCGTGAGCGTTTCCCGAAGATCAGCCTCAACCTGCATCAGGGCACATCGGAACAGATTGCCGACATGGTCGCAGGCAACAAGATCGACTTTGCGATCGCCACCGGCTCCCAGGACCTGTTCTCTGACTTGTTGCTCGTCCCCAGTTACCGATGGGACCGCTCTATCATCGTACCAAAGGGTCACGCGCTCACTTCGATAGATCGCAAGATCACACTCCACGATCTCGTGGAATACCCGCTTGTGACCTACGTCTTCAGTTTCAGCGGCGAATCATCTTTGAAGCGCGCATTTGCCGAGGAGGGTCTTGAAGCCAACGTCGGTTTTACAGCGCGTGACGCCGATGTCATCAAGACCTATGTGCGCATGGGACTCGGTGTCGGCATCGTTGCCAGCATGGCCGCTGACTGCACCGACAAGAAAGATTTGCAGGTTCTCGACGCGGAAGGGCTTTTCCCTCGAAGCACGACCTGGATCGGCTATCGAAGGGACGTCGTAATGCGACGCTATATGATCGAATTCCTGCAGCTGTTCGCGCCGCACGTCAGCGCCAGGCAATTGGAAGACCTGCGCCGGGCCGGCACCCAGGACGCCATCGACGAACTATTCAGGGACCGGAAGCTGCCGCTCCGAGGTGGCTGTGTCGACAGTGTTACAGCCGTAGCATGAGGCCCTAGTAAATTCGGATGCCGCCGTGGCGCTTGCGACTGCGATAGTCCGCCCACCACAGACCGCCCAGCAGACCGACAACAAGACATACGAGGGTTGCGCCACCTACCCAGCTCAGCGGCACGCTCCCCTTGTATTGCTCTTTCATTCCCTCGATGGATGCGACCTCGTCCCGCAAGCCGGAAACCTCGGCCTGAGATGCTTCCAGTTGTGTCGTCAGAGCCACCGTTTCATTCCGCAGGCCTTCGATGGTCGCGGCAGGCTCGGCGAACGCCGCCTTCGATTGCTCGAGTTCGGCAGCCAGCGTATCACGCTCGGCCATGGTCTCCGCAACGATCAGCTTCGCGGGCTTGTCGTCGACAAGATAGGCGTTCTTGACCCAGCCCTCGGTCCCGTCAGGTAAGCGCACGTTGGCGTAATTGCGGTCACGAATCAGGATCTCCATTGCCTGGCCGCTTTCGAGATAGCGGAACGCGCGATCGCTCGTATCTTCGGCCGTGTGCAGTCCCAGCCTCAGATTATCCGTTACGTAAGCCGTCTCGGCCGCAGCCGCAAACGGCAGCAACACCAGGACCCCAATCAAAAGACGCATAGTCATTCTCCAATTCCCGCCGCGAGTGTACTACAAGCTGAATCAAACGCTTTGTGACCTACTGCTCGTACAGCCATCGCAGAAGTGCCTCCTGGACTTCCTCGCCCGGTCCGCGGTGAATGTCCTCGAAGTTGTGCAATACAACAACACTAAAACGGCGACCGGACCTGCCCTGGAGATAGCCGGCGATCGCGGTAACGTGATCGAGCGAACCTGTTTTCAGGTGGGCCTTGCCGACGAGGTCGCTATTACGAAAACGGCGGGACAAGGTGCCGTCCAGTCCCGTCAGTGACATCGATGCCAGGTATTCGGGCATGTAGGGCTGAGCCCACGCGAACCGCAGCATCGCCCCCATGTCCTTTGCCGTAGTGCGGGCCTCCCGAGAAAGGCCGGCGCCGTTCTCAAGGGCGAGTTTCCCGAATCCGAGCTTGTTCTTGCTTAGCCAGTCAGCGACAACCTTGCGGCCTCCCGCCTCCGTGCCCGGCGCACCGAGCACCTCGGCCGAAAGCGTGTACAGAATCTGGCGCGCCATGACGTTGTTACTGTGCTTGTTGACACTGCTGATCATGTCCACAAGCGGCGGCGACTCGAATGTGAGTATGGGCTCTGCCTCGCTGGCCAGTACGACGTTCTGCCAGCCGCCATTGATGGTGCCGCCCGACTCTCGCCAGAGCGAGGTAAGCAGCCCGTAAGCAAACGCATTGTGCGACAGTACGGTCCGGTCCATGGCATAGCGCTTGCAGCCGTTCGGGAACTTGCCTGAAAACGTCACCCGATCGTTGTCCTCGTTGTTTGTCACGGTGATGCCACGCTGAAAACCACCGCAATAACCAGGAACCAGGCGCAGTCGATTGTCGACCTGCAGGTTGTCGAGCTGTGGGTCGAGACGGACGCTGACCGACTGGCCCTCCGGCTCAAACTGGTATCGCACCACTTTGAAATTCATGAGTAATGCGTTCGGTGCCACGTTATAAGCCCGCAGCGGCTGGCGATCGAACGCGGCCGGATCGTAGTCGCCAATATCGAAGTAGCTGTCGTCAAGCAACAGGTCGCCGCTGATGTGATCGATTCCCGCGTGACGAATGCTTCTCAGCAATTGCCAGACGCGTTCGGTAACGAGAAAGGGATCTCCGTAGCCTTTGAGCAACAGGTCGCCGTCGAGGAAGCCATTGTTCACTTCGCCAAAGGCAAAGATGTCGGTCTTCCAGCGATAGGCGGGGCCGAGCGTATCGAGTGCTACGAGCGTCGTGAGCAACTTCATCGTCGACGCCGGGTTACGCGGCTCCTCCGCCTTCCATTGCAGGACGAGCTCTCCCGACTCGACGTCTTGAACAAAGATGCTCAGCGACTCCGCCGCTATCTCGCGCACTTCAAGGACACTGCGCACACCAACCGGCAACTGCCCATCACTTGCAGCAGCCACGGCGTGGACGAGCAGCATCGCGAGCAAGACAAGAAGACGTGTTTTCAAGAAATGCTCAGGCATTGTCGGAATCCAGTGGTGGCAAATGACGCTCAAGCGCGCGACTGGCCGCACGATGCATAACCCAGGTCAGCACGACAATTGCGACAAGTCCGATGCCGGCAATCCAGTAGCCCATCGCGGTCGGGGCGGCCGTACCGGACAGTATGTCACCGATATCACGTGCCAGGGTGCCGAGATAGACATACATTGCTACAGGAATGAGCATGCCGACGGCCGTTGCCACGAGATGCACGCCCGACCGTACCGACGTGCTCCCATACGCATAATTGAGAATATTGAAGGGTATGACAAGCGAGAGCCGCGTCAGGACCACAATGAGGAATGCCTCTTCGCGCAAGCCCGATTCCAGTGCTTCGAGACGCCGGTTGCCGGAGACCTTGCCCGCCACCCAGTCGCGCGCGACGAGTCGGCCCATGAGGAACGCACATTGTGCCCCAAGTGTAATCGCGAGCGCCGACGCCAGTGTTCCGATACCCAGCCCGAACAGGTAACCGGCGATCATCATTGAACCTGAGCCCGGTACGAACAAGACCGTCGCGAGAACGACGCAGCCGATATAGACGAGTACGCCCGCCACCGGACGCGCCTGCGCCCAGTCGACGAGGGCTATTACGGGTTCGGCTATTGGCACTACATACATGGCGTAAACCAGTGCCAGGAAGATGGCGACCATGACCAGGCGATTGAGCATCCCTCTGCTCATTTGGACGGTCGCTTGATTTCGTATGTGCGGATGCGGTCCGCCAGGGTCGTCGGACGTACGCCAAGTAACTCGGCAGCGCCGCCGCTGCCTGAGACCTTCCAGTTCGCCTGTTCGAGTGCCTTGATCAGGTTGGCTTTCTGGAAGTCGCGCATGTCCTTTTCGGACAGGACATCGTCACCGCGTGGTTCCGTAACCACCACTTCCTCGTCATCGAGTTTCAAGCCGGGCATGGACAGGTCCAGTCGCAGCGACTTGCCCGGTGAAAGTATGACGGCCCTCTCGATAACGTTCTTGAGCTCGCGAACATTGCCGGGCCAGCTATAGGCCTTCATATTGGCCGCCTGCGTGCGTGTCAGGGTCATCGGCTCACGTCCAAAATCCTTGCAGGTCTGTTCAAGGAAATGTTGTGCAAGCTGCACGATGTCATCGCCGCGCTCCCGCAAAGCCGGCACTTCCACGGGAAACACACTCAGCCGGTAGAAGAGGTCCTCGCGAAACTCGCCGTCGACAATCAGTCGTTCGAGATCGCGATTCGTCGCGGCAATAACGCGTACGTCGACAGATCGCGTGACATCGTCGCCGACTCGCTCGAACTCGCTTTCCTGCAGGACCCGCAGTAGCTTGCTCTGCAGCTCCAGCGGTATCTCACCGATCTCATCGAGAAAAATGGTGCCGCCGTCTGCAAGCTGGAAGCGACCAATGCGATCGCGATGGGCGCCTGTAAATGCACCTTTGACGTGACCGAAGAATTCGCTCTCGAAAAGCTCCTTCGGAATGGAGGCGCAATTAACCTTGACGAGGGGACCATCGGAGCGGGGGCTGCGCGCGTGAATTTCCCGTGCCACAAGTTCCTTGCCGACCCCGGACTCACCCTGTACAAGAACGCTCGCTGGCGTCTCCGCGACGGCCTCGACACGTTTCAACATTCTGCGCAGTGCCGGGCTGGTACCGACAATGCGACCGAAATTCAGTGCGTCATTGACCTCCTCGCGGAGGTAGTCGCGTTCGCGTTCGAGTTCTTCGCGTAGGCGGGCGTTTTCAGCCAACGTCCGGCGCAAATCCCGTTCGGCCCGGTTCCGCTCGGTTACGTCCTTCGACGCGACCAGCATGCGGTCAACTTTGCCGTCTTCGTCGCGATGTGAAATGGCTGACATGACCAGGTCGATCGTCTGACCATCTTTGCTCACCATCTGGCGTTCAAGGTTGTTGAAATCGCCCTCGGCAATAAGTTCGCGCAGGCCCCCGTCTGCATATTTCTTCTGGTCCGCCGCGCTCATGAAGTCGGTAATCGGGCGCCCGAGTACTTCTTCGCGCGTAAACCCCAGTTTGCTCAACCAGTGATTTGTAACGGTAATGACCAGACCATCCCCGTCGACCGTGTGCAGCATAGCCGGCGTCGCCCGGTACAGGGTGCGGTACTTGAAGTTCGCACGGGCCTGGTCCGAAAACTCCGAGTACATGGCCACGGTGCGCAGGTACTCGCCCCCCTTGTCGTACTCGACGAAGGCATTGGTAATGCAATCGACAATCTCGCCTGACGAAGTAACGAGACTTACCGGCTTGTTTTCGAGCTTGCCGCGTCTGCGCAACGCCGGGCGCAACTCGCTGACGATGCGATCCGCGGTCTCGGGCGTCGAGAAATCCTCGGGGCGGCGACCGACCATCTCCTCATGCGTGTACCCGAGGCGCTCGAGCATCGCGTCGTTAACGTCGAGGTACGCGCCGTCCTCGGCGATCGACGTGGTCATCACCGGCGCCTTGCGGAATAGCCATTCGTAGTCGTCCTGGGAAATCATCGGCGCATGATATACGAAATTTCGTAAACAGTCTCACGGTTTTTCGTAATTTACGAAATTTCGTAAGACCTTAATTTTCATCAAGTGTTTGTTTTTAAATGGTTTTCAAAGTTGGCACGGCTTGTGCAATAGCTATAGCGAAGCCTACTGTCTCTGCACTACCGCAACACAGAATTTTTTTAAGGATATATTGATGAAAGCCAAGAACTTTGAAAACAATCTCGCGCTGATCGGCGCGCTGATCGTTTTGGTAGGCGTTTCCTTTGCCGCCGAGGACGCTCTCGGCCGCGAAAACGCCGACATTACGACCACAGCCGTAGCCATTCACGACGCAGCGGCCAATACCCTCGCGGGCGCAGCCAAGGCCAACACCGACGCAGCAGCCCAGGCTGCTGAATCAGTGGCGCTGGATAACTGGATCGCCCTTGATATCAAGCTCGAAGACCGTACATCTACGTTAGTCGTAGACAAGAAGTAAGGTCTCGCAAGAACCCCCCTCCGGTTGCGGCCCCGACCAGGTTTCTCTCTCCCCCCGAAGACCTGGTTGTCGCTTCCGGAAAACAAGCCGAAATGACTTCGGCTGTAACGGACCTGGAAGGTCCGGCGGCAACCCCCAAGCCGCAAACTCTGGGGCGCCGGGTCTCCGGCGCCCCTTTTTTATTGGTGGACCAGCTGGCCGGCTAGTCCCCGGATACCCTGTCCCGGTGACTTTCAGCACGGTTGTTGAGGTTGTTCGAGTTCCGGTTGCTGATGGATTCACGCAGTCGCCTGAGCCACCCCCTGGCCCACGTGAATTCGATACTCAATATCGCGAGCCCCACCGGGATGACGACGAGTGCCGGGCCGGGCGTTACTATCATAACCACACCGATCAGAAGCACGGTGGCTCCAACAACACCTATGACGATACGGCGTGCTGCTTTGTACGTCAGATGTAATCCTCGTTTGATCACGCTAGGGTCCTGTCAACACTATGAGAGTAGTCCTTCGTTTTTGCCGCGCCGTATCGTAGCCTTAGGCCCATGAATCTCAAACTGGTTCCTATTCTAGCGCTGTTTGGCGCGGCTATTGGCATACCTTTTGCGCATGCTGACGGCAAGGTGACAATCTCCGCAAAAGACGCAGCAGCACACGTAGAGCCGCATGCGGCACGCTTGAAGCTCATCAACCTGCCCACACTTGAATTCAACCTGCACGCCTCGGTCAAGTGCTCTGGCGACGCAGAGTCGTTGACGCTGAGCGTTGCGGACACAGTCACCACCCTGGACAGCGAGGCACTCGCAGACCGGCAATCTGCAGAAGCCTCACTGAATGTCCCGGCTCGGCAGGTAGCACTGGCAGCAAGCAGTCACTTCTGCCTGGGGGACGATGCAAGCAGTGCGGATGAACTCGTAGTCCCCGGATTCATGACGGCGCACGCCTCACTACGTTGTGCCGATGAAGACGGTATCACCGCGCATTTCGCCAGCGCGCCGCTTCAAATCAGGCTCGTTTGCGTCCGTGGGACGGACGATGATCAGGAACCGTCCGAGGATAAGTGACGGCCAAGGAATTCCACCGTCTTGTTCCACGCGTCTGTCGCGGCATTAGCGTCGTAGTTCCTGCCCGTCGGGTTTGCGAATGCATGCCCTACGCCGGGGTAGATGTGTATCTCGTGTTCCTTGCGCAGTCGTTGCAGAGCGCCGCGAAATGCTTCAACTGACTCGACTGTGATACCGGTGTCGTCGGCGGCAAACAAACCCAGGATGGGTGCGCTAATCTCGTGCAGCTTGCCCTCGTCGTCCGTGACCTGGCCGTAGTAAATAACGCTCGCATCGAGTTCGTCAGGAAACAGCAGCGCCGTATTCAGCGACCAACCGCCACCGAAACACCAGCCCAGCGAGCCGACACGAGGCGCGCCAGCGGTCACCAGGAATTCATAGGCGCCACGAATATTGTCACGCGCCGTCTCCGGGTCTTCGACGACCTCGCGCATGAGTACCCGGGCTTCGGCCGGCGTACTTGCGGTCCGACCACCGTACAAATCGATGGCCAGCACCATGTAACCTTCACCGGCAAGACGGTCGGCCATGGCACGAACATTGTCATTCAGCCCCCACCACTCATGGATGACGATGAGTGCCGGAAGCGGTTCGAAGACGTCTGACGGCGCTGAAAAATAGCCGTACACATTCTGATCCCCGACTTCGACGTAAGGCATCTTCGGGTCCGAAATAACGGGCTGCGCTGGCGCAATCTCGGCAGCCGGACTTGGCTCGGTGGTATCCGCGGCGTGTTCGCGCGACATGGCTTCGACGTTTTCACGAGCTGCCGCCTTGTCCGCCTCATCGTTTGCGGGTGCGTCTTTTTCGCACGCGGTCAATAACAGGCTGCCGGCGAGCAGCGTGGCGAGCAGTCCTGATTTTCGAAACCTGGCTGTGAACATGCGTGCGACCTGTTGTACTTGGGAACGCCGTAGTGTAATCGAAATTCAGGCTATAACCCTAGTCAGCCCACTCGTCTTCGTCATCCCATTCCTTGAGCTTACTCTTGTCGACCTGCTCCCATTGCTGTTCACTTAGCCGGTTGTAGCTGATGACCTTTGCGATCGTATACACGATGATCACCGCAATCATGACAAGAATAAAAACAAGGCCTTTTGGCATCGCGCTATGCCTCTGGAAAGAGCATCCCGATAGCATAGCACCGCAGCCGGCGCATCGTCAGTGAGCGATACGGGTTCCAGCTGGCGGCGCGCCCGGTCGTTTGTTGCCAGAGCGCTGCAGGACAATGAGGAAGATTTTACGAGCGGACCCATCGGTCGTGCCCTCGGACTGCTCGCCATCCCGATGATGCTTGAGATGGCGATGGAATCGATCTTCGCGGTCGTCGACATCGCATTCGTGTCACGGCTCGGCACCGACGCCGTGGCGGCCGTCGGCATAACTGAAGCCCTGGTCACGGTTCTGTATGCCGTCGCGATCGGGCTCGGCATGGGCATCACAGCCATGGTGTCCCGGCGCATCGGCGCTGGCGATACCGACGGTGCCGCGCAGGTTACAGGCCAGTCGATCTGGGTCGGCGTCGTGCTTTCCGTCGGTATTGGTGTGTTCGGCGTCATCTATGCGCGGGACCTTTTGGTCATCATGGGCGCGTCCGACAGCGTCATCGAACAGGGCGCCGGTTTTACTGCTGTGCTGCTGGGTGGGGCTTTCAGCATCGTGTACCTGTTCGTCCTCAATGCTGCATTTCGCGGCGCGGGTGATGCCACCGTTGCCTTGCGCTCCCTGTGGATCGCCAACGGCATTAACATCATCCTCGACCCCTGTTTTATTTTCGGCCTGGGGCCCTTTCCGGAAATGGGTGTCACGGGTGCCGCGGTGGCGACGACGATAGGACGGGGTATCGGCGTCATCTACCAGCTCTGGTACCTCCTGAACGGCCGCGGGCGACTGGCGTTCGCCGCTCGGCACCTGCGCTTTGTACCATCGCTCGCGTGGCGCATGATTCGAATCTCGCTCGGAGGCATCGGACAGTTCCTGATCGCGACGTCGAGCTGGATCGTCCTGATGCGTATCGTAGCGCTGTTCGGCAGCCCGGCCATCGCGGCGTACACGATCGCTCTGCGCATGATGGAGTTTGTCTTTCTACCGGCCTGGGGGCTCGGCAACGCGGCGGCGACCCTTGTCGGCCAGAACCTCGGCGCAGGGCAGCCCGAACGAGCGGAGGAGTCAACCTGGCGCGCAGCGAAATACAACACCATATTCATGACCTCCACGGGCATATTCATCTTGCTCTTCGCGCAAACCATTACGGGCTGGTTTACCAATGAAGCAGAAGTCCTGCAGATCGGGACCAGCTGCCTGCGGATTCTCGCTATCGGCTTTCCGCTGTACGCAATTGGTATGGTGATCGTGCAGGCCATGAACGGGGCGGGTGATACGGAAACGCCAGCAACGCTGAACCTTATCTGTTTCTGGCTCGTGCAGATTCCGCTAGGCTTCGTCCTGGCAACGAAAATGCCGCTGGAAGCCAATGGCGTCTTCATCGCCGAGGTCCTGGCGGAATCACTGCTCACGATACTCAGTATCATCGTATTCCGCCGTGGCGGCTGGAAAGAACATGACGCCTGAAGTCCCACTGCTCGAAATCCGTAACGCGACGCTATGGCGCGGCACTACCTGCGTGTTCGAACATCTCGACCTGACCATCGAACAACATGAGCGCATCGCGATCGTCGGGCCCAATGGCTCGGGCAAGACGACACTGCTCAAGGCGATCAACCGCGAACTGTATCCCGTGGTCCGTCCGGATTCGGTCTTCAGAATCCTGGGGAAAGACACCTGGAACGTCTGGGAATTGCGCAAGCACATCGGCGTCGTATCGCAGGACCTGCAGCAACGCTACACGCCGACCACGACGGCGCTGGAAGTCGTCGTCTCGGGCTTCCACTCGAGTATTGGCGTCCACGGAATGCTCGCCAACCGCATCGACCAAAAACAGCTGGATGCCGCGCGCGCCACACTCTCGGATCTCGGCATCGAATCACTCGCACGCACGCCACTGCGATCCATGTCAACCGGTCAGCAGCGCCGCTGCATCCTGGCGCGGGCCCTGGTCCACAAGCCAAGTACGCTGATACTCGACGAGCCGACGGCCGGCCTCGACTTCGCCGCCAGCTTCGACTATCTGCAGCGCATCCGGCAGCTATCCGCAGCCGGGCGCAATATCATTGTTGTCACGCACCATCTCAATGAGATCCCCCCTGAGATCGATCGCGTGGTCCTGCTGCAAGATGGCCGCATCGCCGCCGACGGTCACAAGAACGATGTCCTGACCGAGGAGAAACTCA
>Ga0224508_10002915_pt1 | contig 14340 bp, 13 predicted proteins | sample SF_Jan12_sed_USG_4_FD_170157 | JGI IMG/M metagenome (GOLD analysis project Ga0224508, IMG submission 170157) | Sediment microbial communities from San Francisco Bay, California, United States - SF_Jan12_sed_USGS_21 | ecosystem: Environmental > Aquatic > Marine > Sediment | place: USA... | reverse complement strand
TACGGAGAAAACGTCATGGCATCGAACAAAGTCGCTGTTATCACCGCCGGCGGCAGCGGCATGGGTGCAGGTGCGGCGCGGGCGTTGGCTGCGGATGGTTTCGACGTCGCCGTGCTTTCCTCCTCGGGCAAGGGCGAGGCGCTGGCCAAGGAGCTCGGCGGCATCGGGGTGACCGGCTCGAACCAGTCGAATGACGACTTGAAGCGTCTGATCGACGCGACCGAAGACAAATGGGGGCGCATCGACGTGCTGGTGAACAGCGCCGGCCACGGTCCCAGAGCCCCGGTCCTCGACCTTACCGACCAGGACTGGCATCAGGGCATGGAGGTGTATTTCCTGAACGTCGTCCGCCCGACCCGCCTGGTCACGCCGATCATGCAGCGGCAAAAGGCGGGCGCGATCATCAACATCTCGACCTTCGCCGCCTTCGAGCCCGATCCCACCTTTCCGACTTCAGGCGTGTTCCGCGCGGGCCTCGCCGCCTTCACCAAGCTGTTCGCGGACAAATACGCAGCCGAAAACATCCGCATGAACAACGTTCTCCCCGGCTTCATCGACAGCCTGCCGGAACGGCCCGCCTTCAAAGAGCGCATCCCCATGGGCCGCTACGGCAAGACCGACGAAATCTCCAAAACGGTCGCCTTCCTCGCATCCGACGGTGCGGGCTACATCACCGGCCAGAACATCCGGGTCGACGGCGGCATCACCCGCTCCGTTTGAGGGGGACGCCCCTCGGCGTTGACTTGCCTGACACGGACATGAAGGCAGGTGATAAAATCGGCTTGCGTCGTGCCTCGTTCGGGGCTAATGCTGCATCCATGTCGACGATCATCACCATACGTCTCCGACGACGTACACGACGACGCCTGCAGGGCTGATCCTGCCGAGCGGCGCCGTTCTGCGCCTTTTGTCGACCCGCCGGCCCTCTCGAACCTCCGGCAACGTGATGATCGAAACCGATGTCTCCGAATTCTGCCGCTGACCTGACTTCCAGATTCGAACTCCAGCCTGCGCGCGCACCGAGCCAAGTACGGCCTGTCCGCGCCGCGGACCGACGAGCCTCGATCAAAGCCATCTCGATGATCGAAGCTTCTGGAGCCGTTGCGATGCCAACTGTCCGAAAACTGACCGCCAATGATGCCAATGCCTTTCAAGCGCTCAGGCTCGAAGGTCTCGCGGGTCATCCCTGCGAGTTCGGCACGGCCTATGAGGAAGAGGCGCGATTGCCGACCCCGGAGATCGAAAGGCGGCTGAAGGAGGGTCAGATCTACGGCGCTTTTCTCGATGGCGAGCTCGCAGCGATTGCCGGCTTTCGTCGCTATGACCGCATCAAGAAGCGGCACAAGGGCGAGTTGTTCGGCGTCTATGCCGGTCAGGGATCAAGGGGCCTGGGGCTGGGCGAGGCCGTCGTCCGCCAGGTGATCACGGTCGCCCGAGGCGAGGTCGAACAGCTGCTTGCGACCGTGGCCAGCCTCAACCTGCCGGCCAAGGCGCTCTACGCCAAGCTCGGTTTCGAGGTGTTCGGTCGCGAACCGCGCGGACAGAAGGTCGGCGATCGCTATTACGATCAGGAGCATCTGGTGTTGCTGCTGCGGTGAGCCTGCTCAGGTGACTGTCGTGGACAGGAGAGGCCGGCTCGTCAGCCGATCCGACGATGTTCCACACGCCATCTGGCCGCAAGATCGGCGTCGTGCTCATCCCGCCGTTCATGCTCGCGATCCTGCTCCACCCTTGCGCCGCTCAGCGCGTCGATCGTCGAGCGCGTGTTGGCGGAAACCCGGCTGACCTCGAAATGCACGCTGCCGAAATGGCCGAAATCCACCAGCTTCGCCAGGTGGTTGCCGCATCCGGTCAGGATATCGTCGATCAGCTCGCTTGCCCCCTCTGGCAAATCGTCGACGACCGAGGCGAACACCGCGCTGATGTTGCTGACCCCGTAGTCCGAGTTATCGGCAAGGATGAAGGACTCGTTGTCGAGCGCCTTGAAATCCAGCCGCGCGAACGGCACGTCGATATCGACGGTGACCGTGCCGGTTTCATTGCCGATGGCGCAGTAGCAGGCGAGTTGCTGATCATTGGCGTCATAGGCGAAAATCAAAGCGCCTTCCGCGGTCTCGCCATCGCCGAAAAGGTTGGTGATGGTGACCTGACCGCCGATCACGTCGCCTGCGGTCGACGGCAGCTCGAAGGTCAGCGTCTCGCCGACTTCGAGACGGACCTCGTTGTCCCCGGAAATCGAGCCGCTGACACCGAACGCGCCGTCCTCGCCCAGCGCGACAGCACCGCCGCCAACCACCGTCGATGCGCTCAGGTTCTCCGCAAGATCGTCGCCGCTGAAAACCACGGTCTCGATCTCGATCGTGACCTCGCCTTCGGTTTCGCCGGCGCCGTCATGTTCAGTCGTCACGCCCTCTATGGTGATGCTGGTGGTTTCGGTGTCGCCATCCGCCTGTTCGCGTGCGACCTCCAGCGAAATCGAGAAAGCATCGGCATCGTCGTCGGATGCCCGATCTTTACCACTCTTGCCCTTGTTCGGGCTGGGGGAAAGTGAAATGGCGATTGTTGCAGAATCCATGGTCACCGGACCCGACTCCGACGAAATTTTGACAAATCGATGCGAATTCATAACCCTCGGTCAGGGCATGTTCGACGATCATGTCGGATAAATTCCGAAAACTTCGAAACCTTGGGAATCATGAAGTTAACATTGAAATTTATTCTTCACTTTTAAGTTGCAATAACTGAGATTTCACTGGCGGCAATCTTTGAAAATGGATGTTCGGGCTTGGAAAAAGGATGTTCGGGAGCGATGGAGGCGGAAACACAGCGGCCCTCGGCCGGGAGGACATCGGATAGCGGCGCGTCGCCGCGATCGACGCTGGACGAGCTGTCGGCGCGCTCCGATCTGCCCAAGCCGAGCACAGGCTATCTCGATGCCGCCGATGGCGTCCGGCTGCGCTACGCCCATTGGCCAACGCCGGAAAAGACGCGTCAAGGCACGGTCCTCTATCTGAACGGGCGCACCGAGTTCATCGAAAAGACCATGGCGGCCTATGCGATCCTCTGCCGCAGCGGATTTGACGTCTGGACCTTCGATTGGCGCGGTCAGGGCCTGTCGACACGCGCGCTTGCCGATCCGCAAAAAGGCCACATCACCGACTATCAGCTTTTCCTCGACGATCTGCATCAAGTGATCTCGGAGCTGATCGACCTACCCGATGGCCATGGCAAGACCATTCTGCTCGGCCATTCCATGGGCGGGCATCTCGGCCTGCGTTACCTGCACGATCACCCCGGCCTGTTCGATGCCGCGGCGTTCAGCGCGCCGATGATCGACATTCCCGTGAACGGGGCGCCGCTGCGCGCGCTCAATGCCGTCATCGTCGGCCTCGGCTTCGGCGAAAGCTATGCGCTCGGCACCGGCCGCTTTCGGCCGATCTACGACAACCCCTCGGACCCCGCCGACAACGGCGAGCTCGAAGACTATCGACGCCTGATCGACAGCTTCGAGGCGCTCGGCAGCGATGCCAGGAAACGCATGGAGATCGAACGCTTGGTGCGTGACCACCCTGCCCTGGCTCTGGGCGGACCGACCGCAGCCTGGTTGGGTGCGACCTTCCGCTCGATCAACCTCACCTGGACCCCAGGTTATGCCGAAGCGATCGAAACGCCCGTGCTGATGGTCAGCGGTGGCCGCGATCGGGTCGTGATCGCGGCCAGGCAGGAAGCGATGGCCAAGCGTTTGCTGAACGGCCGGTTTCACCAGATCGACAAGGCCGCGCACGAGTTGCTGGTGGAATGTGATGACGTCCGCTTCGCGTTTTTCGAACAGGTCGCCGCGTTCGTCGATGTCAGGATCGATCAGCCGGCGATCGACATGGAAGGCTGCATTCGGCGCTGACCACCGCGACGGCTTGTTTGCCCATGGGGTGATGCGTTTCTACAACAAGAACAGTTCACAAACTCTGCAACAGACAAGCCCATCTTATTGACAGAGAACAAGAATTCCGCCGTCGAAATCGACTGACACGGATTTCCTTTCACAACTACAGGATGGTCATCGAGGAAAAAGCACATCTATTCTCTGTTTTTCCACCAAAACTAAAACCCGGTGGTTTTTTTTGGCTTTATTTTATTTCTTTCTGGATGAATTCCACAGCCATGAGTTGATGATCTTTCGTTTGATCGTGATGTCTTCCTCCGTACAGTCCGGCGACGACTTCACCCGCCCCACGGCATTGGCTTTTGTCGAGGTTGATTGTCACGGGCGGTCAACGCAGCGATTGCGCCAACGAATATCGGAGGGAAGCCATGTTCCGCAAACTGTCCATTGCCCTGTTTGGGGTGTTGATCTGGCCCGTTTCAACGATGGCGCAGGATACCCAAAGTCGAACGAGCCCGTTTTATATCGCCGGCGCCGTCGGCCAATCGACATTCTGGGATGTCGAGCTCGACGGTGGCGGCGATCTCGAGTTCGATCTGCTGGCGTTCTTCATTTCCGGGGCGGTCGGCTACCGCGTCAGCCCCAACCTTCGAGCGGAAGCGGAGTGGCTGTTCGAGTCTGCGGACATCGACGACTCATCCGCGGAAATCGAGGTGATCCGCGGCACCATCAGCGGCTATTACGATCTTGCTCAGACGTCCATGATGGGCTTCTCCAACATCACGCCCTATGTCGGCGGTGGAGCGGGGTTGGCCAATGTCGAGGTCGTGGACGACGAAAACGAGCTGACCTTCCATGCCGAGGCCGGTCTCTCCATGCCGATTACCAGCAATATCGACTTCGTCCCCGGCGTACGCTTCGAGTACATCTTCCTGGATGACGACGACGCCGATGATGATCTCTGGATCACGCAGCTGCGCGCAGGCATCCGTTACTCCTTCTGATACGAGGTCACCGGCTGATACCACATCACCGGAACGCCCGACCCTGGATGATCCGACCGCACGGTCTGGACACGCCATCGGTCGGGCGTGCGCGCCTGCCGGAGAGGCGGGTTTTCCCGATCCGCGCAGCAAAGCCACATCCGGCCGACGATCGACGCCATGGCGAACAGGCCGGCATTGAAAAGAACTACAGCGTGGTTTAGGGGTTAGGCGTCATCATCTTGGGAGTGTCTGATGAAGCGTTCGGCAGTCACTTGCGGTTTTCTCGCGTCACTCGCCGCCGCGGCCTTGACGCCCGGCACGGCCTCAGCACAGGGCGTCGGGGATCTCTATTGGGGCCTGTTCGGCGGCGCCCAATTCTACAGCGACAATGAAATCGGCAATGCGGATATCGACTTCGATCCCGGCTGGGCGGTCGGCGGGCAACTCGGCTACATCTTCGGCTCGGTGCGCGCCGAGGCCGAGATCGAATATAACGAGTCCGACGTCGATAGCTTCGGCGGCGGCGACAACGACGCTACGCTCTCGGCGCTGCGCGGAACCGGCAGTCTGTATTTCGACTTCGTCGGCTTTAGCCAGTCGAACATTCTGCCCTATGCCGGCGCCGGCTTTGGCATCGGTTCGCTGGAGTTCGACGGCGATGATCTCAATGACGACGAAGTCGGCCTGACCGCCCACGGCGAGATCGGCGTGTCCTTCGCCGCGGCGACCAATTTCGACGTGGTCTTCGCCTATCGCTTCGAGTGGTACGACACCGAGATCGAGGACGTCGAGGACAACATCACCGCCCATCAGGTACGGGCCGGCATCCGCTTCTTCTCGACGGGCTGCTGCTAAAGGTCGTCTAGTCGGACGGCATCTTCAGCCATGCCAACAGCAAGAAGCCGGCGATGAAGAATGCCAAGATGGTCGCCATGCCCGCGCGTTGGTTGCCCGCCCAAGCGGTGACCACGCTTAGCACCAGCGGGCCGAGGAAGGCCGTGACCTTGCCGGAAAGCGCGTAGAGGCCGAACATCTCGGTCTGCTGCGCGGGCGGCGCCAGTTTCGCCATCAGCGTGCGGCTTGCGGCTTGCGTCGGTCCGACGAACAGGCCGAGCAGGCCGCCGACGATCCAGAAGACGGTGACCGACGTGGTGACGACCGCCAAAAGGCCGCAGATCATCAGACCGACAAGCGCGATCAGAATCACCCGTTTCGAGCCGAACCAGTCGTCGAGCCAGGCAAAGCCGAACGCGCCGATGCCGCCGGTCACGTTCAACAGAATGCCGAAGGTGATGACCTCGGCCAGCTCCATGCCAAAGGTGCCGGCGGCATAGATGCCGCCAAAGGCGAAGAGCGTGTTCAGTCCGTCGATATAGAGCATGCGCGCCAGCAGAAACTGCCCGACGGTGCGATAGCGCCTGATGTGGCTGATCGTTTGCCGAAGTTGGCCGAGCCCTTGTCTGATCGCCGTCAGGGCGGGCTTCCCCGAGCTCCGTCGGTCAGGGGTCAGGAGGAACAGCGGCAGGCTGAACAAGGCGAGCCAAAGCGCCACCAGCGGGCCGGTGGCGCGCGCATGCTCGGCCTGATCCTTGTCCAGGCCAAACAGCGGCGTTTCCGTCTGCACGAAGGCAAAAAGGGCGATCGTCAGACAGCAAAGGCCGCCGAAATAGCCAAGCCCCCAAGCCCAGCCGGAAAGACGGCCCATGCGCTCCTTGGGGACGAGGTCGTTCAACATCGCGTTGTAGAAAACGCCGGCCATGTCCAGGCCGACATTGGCGATCACCACCAGCACCAAGGTGTACAGCACCCAATCGGACGAGGGGGCGGCGTACCAGAGCAGCGCGGTCGCGACCACGCAGAGCCAGGTGAAAGAAAAAATCCAGGGCTTGCGCCGGCCGCCGGCATCGGCGATCGCGCCAAGCGTCGGCCCGAGAACGGCGGCGAGCAGCGCGCTCACGGTCATCGCCCGGCCCCATTGGCTGGTGCCGGTCACCGGGTCGACGGCGATCGCTTGGCTGAAATAGGTGGCGAACACGAAGGTGACGATGACGGCGGAAAAGGCGGAGTTGGCCCAGTCATAAAGCGCCCAGGCAAACTGCCCGCGGGCGGGGCGGTGGATCGACGCCATGGCCGGATCGCTGTTCATCAGAAAGGCTGCCCTTGCAAAATTTGGCGTTGCGAACGCATCGATTGGACCCTGCCTCTCGCCAGCCCCCGTCCGCCGCGTTAGGTATAGTGCGCCGTCGTCGAAATGGCACGGCATCCCGGCTTGAAGTCACATCTTTGGTGGAGGGAAAGTGATGGCGGCGGAAACCCCGATCTGCAATTTCGGCGAGAAGGCCAAACCCTTCGAGCTGCCCGCGACCGACGGCAAGAGCTACACGCTCGGCGACATCAGCGGTCCCAACGGCACGCTTGTCATGTTCATCTGCAACCACTGCCCCTACGTCAAATCCGTGCTCGATCGCATCATCCGCGACGTCAAGGACCTGGAGAGCCACGGCATCGGCGCCGTCGCCATCATGTCCAACGATACCGTGACCTACCCCGATGACAGTTTTTCGAACATGAAGAAGCTCGCGGCAGCCAAGGACTTTCCCTTCCTTTACCTGTTCGACGAAAGCCAAGAGGTGGCGCGCGCCTATGATGCCATCTGCACCCCCGATTTCTTCGGCTACAACGCCGATCTCGAGCTGCAATATCGCGGCCGCCTCGACGCATCCAAGACCACGCCGATTCCGAACGCCGTGCGCGAGCTCTACGACGCCATGGTGCAGGTCGCCGAGACCGGCAAGGGGCCATCCCATCAGATCCCGAGCATGGGCTGCTCGATCAAGTGGAAGGCGGCTTGATTTCAGATGCCGTTTTCGAGCCTTCGCGATTTCATCGAGCGGCTGGAAGCCGCGGGCCGTCTCGTCAGGGTGACCGCCCCGGTCTCGGCCAAGCTCGAAATCACGGAAATCCACACCCGTCTGCTCGCGGACAACGGTCCGGCGGTTTTGTTCGAGAACGTCGAAGGCAGCGACATGCCGCTCTTGGCCAATCTGTTCGGCACGGTCGAGCGCGTGGCCTGGGGCATGGACCGAGAGCCTGACCAGCTCCGCGAGCTCGGCGAGATGCTCGCCTTTTTCAAGCAGCCGGAGCCGCCCGACGGCTTCAAGCAAGCGATGGAGATGGCGCCGCTGGTGAAAGCAGCGCTTTCGATGCGGCCCAAGAGCACGAGCCGTGCCCCTTGCCAGGACGTCGTGCTAACCGACGAAGAAATCGACCTCGGCGTTTTGCCGATTCAGACCTGCTGGCCGGGCGAGCCGGCACCGTTGATCACCTGGCCGCTGGTGGTGACCAAAGGCCCCGGCGATGACAAGACCAACGCCTTCAATCTCGGCATCTACCGCATGCAGGTGCTCGGTCGAAACAAAACGCTGATGCGCTGGCTCAAGCATCGCGGCGGCGCCCAACACCACCGCCGCTGGGGGGCGAGCCGCCCCGGGGCTTTACCTGCTGCAGCTGTCATCGGCGCCGATCCCGGCACGATCCTGGCCGCGGTCACGCCAGTGCCGGACACCATGTCGGAATATCAATTTGCGGGCCTGTTGCGCGGCAAGCGGGTGGAGCTGGTCGACTGCGTCTCCCAGCCGCTCAAGGTTCCGGCAACTGCGGAAATCGTGCTCGAGGGCGAGGTCAGCCTCGAAGACTATGGTGACGAGGGGCCTTATGGCGACCACACCGGCTATTATAATTCGGTCGAGCGCTTCCCGGTGTTCACCATTACCGCGATGACCATGCGCCGGGATCCGATCTACCTCTCGACCTTCACCGGCAGGCCGCCGGACGAGCCCTCGGTGCTCGGCGAAGCCTTGAACGAGGTTTTCTTGCCGCTGTTCAGGCAGCAATTTCCCGAAGTCGTGGATTTCTGGCTGCCGCCCGAAGGCTGCTCCTATCGCGTGGCCGTGGTGAGCATCAAAAAAGCCTATCCCGGGCACGCCAAGCGCGTGATGCTCGGCGTCTGGTCCTATCTCCGCCAGTTCATGTACACCAAATTCGTCATCGTCACCAACGACGACATCGACGCGCGCGACTGGAAGGACGTAATCTGGGCGATCTCGACCCGGGTCGATCCGGCGCGCGACCTCACCATCCTCGAGAACACGCCGATCGACTATCTCGACTTCGCCTCGCCGGAAAGCGGTCTCGGCTCCAAGCTCGGCATCGACGCCACCAACAAGTGGCCGCCCGAGACCAAACGCGACTGGGGTGATAAAATTTCCATGGACCGTGACATCGTCGACCTAGTGAGCCGCCGCTGGTCCGACTATGGTCTGCCCGGATTGGGCAATCCGATTTGGAGAGACGGGGAATGAGCCTGGATGGTCCAGGTCTGCTGAGCGCTCTGCTCGACAAGGCCAAGAAAGCCGGTGCGGATGCGGCCGATGCCATGTTGGTGGAAAGCCAGAGCCTGAGCGTCACCCAGCGGCTCGGCAAGCTCGAGAATGTCGAGCGCTCGGAGAGCGCCGATCTCGGCCTTCGCCTGTTCATCGGCAAACGACAGGCGATCGTCTCGACCTCGGATCTTGCCGGCGACAGCCTCGATCGGTTGATCGAGGGCGCGGTCGCGATCGCGAAATCGGTGCCGGAGGACGCCTATGCCGGGCTTGCCGATCCGGAGCGGATCGCGACCGACATGCCCGAACTCGACCTCGACGACGGCGTCGATCATGAGACGCACCACCTGGCGGCGATGGCGGCCGAGGCCGAAGATGCCGCGCGACAAATGCCCAAGATCAGCAATTCCGAAGGGGCCACGGCCGGATGGTCGCGCACGCGCTCGACGCTGGCCGCCAGCAACGGCTTCGTCGGTGAAAGTGCTCGTTCCGGCCACAGCATCAGCGCCTCGGTGATCGCCGGCGACGGTGATGGCCCGATGGAGCGCGACTACGACCATGCCAGCAGGGTGAGGGCCGCAGACCTGCCCGATCCCGCCGAAATCGGCAGGAAAGCGGCGGAACGCGCGGCGCGCCGGGTCAATCCGGTGAAGGTCAAGAGCCAGTCGGTGCCGGTGGTGTTCGATCCCAGGGTTGCCGGCAGCATCATCCGGCATTTGATATCAGCGATATCAGGCCCTGCGGTCGCGCGCGGCACCACTTTCCTGAGGGGGCGTCTCGGCGACGAGGTGTTCGCCCAGGAAATCTCGATCGTCGAGGAGCCCCATCGCCCGAATGGCCTGCGCTCGCGCGCCTTCGACGCCGAGGGACTGCCGGCGAGCGCCGGCAAGCTGATCGACCAGGGCAGGCTAACCACCTGGCTCCTGGACTGCGCTTCCGCCCGCCAGCTCGACCTCGACCCGACCGGCCACGCGGTGCGCGGCGTTTCCTCGCCCCCCTCGCCCTCGCCGTCCAACGTCTATCTGGAGCCCGGCGCGCTCAGCCAAAAGGACCTGATCGCCACCATCACCGACGGTTTCTATGTCATGGAAATGCTCGGCATGGGCGTCAACGCGGTGACCGGCGACTACAGCCGGGGTGCTGCCGGCCTTTGGATCGAACATGGCGAGCTCGGCTTTGCGGTGAGCGAGGTCACAATCGCGGGCTCGTTGCCCGACATGTTCAAACACATCACCGCCGCCAACGATCTCGAGCACCGAACCGGCATGGACGCGCCAACGCTCAGGATAGACGGTCTGACGATCGCCGGCGAATGACCGTAAAACCCGACGACATTTGTGATAAAAAAGACACGCATGCGGACGAGCCGAGCGCGGAATCCGGCGGTTTCGCCGCAGATCGCGCCCTGTTATCCACGGCGATCGCCGAGGCGGGCGAGATCGCACGGCATTATTTCCAAGGCGATGCGAAGCCTCGGTACAAAGGCCCGGGACAAATTGTCACTGAGGCCGACATCGCCATCGACCGGCTGCTTCACGACCGTTTGATCGGCAGCCGCCCCGGCGACGGCTGGCTTTCGGAGGAACGGGACGACGACGGCTCGCGCAGCACCTGCCGCCGCGTCTGGTTCATCGATCCGATCGACGGCACCCGATCCTTCGCCGCCGGGATCGGCGAATTCACCATCAGCGCCGCCTTGGTGATCGACGACGCGCCGGTCATCGCCTCGGTATACAATCCGATCACCTCGGAACATTTCCAAGCGCTCAAGGGAAACGGCGCCACGCTCAACGGCAAGCCCTTGGTTCCAAGCGTCCAAGCGAGCGTGGAGGGCGCGTCCCTTCTGGCGTCGTCGGGCGAGATGAAAAAGCGCCGCTGGCCGGAATTCATGCCCGATGCCGCCTTCACCACCATCGGCTCGCTCGCCTATAAGCTCGCTCTGGTCGCGGCTGGGCGCTATTCCGGGTTGGTGTCGCTCCGTTCCTGCCATGATTGGGACATCGCCGCCGCCGCCCTGCTTCTCGAGGAATCCGGTGCTTGGCTCGGCGATGGCGAAGGGCGCCCCATTCGGCTCAATCAATCGACGCTACGCCATGGCGGGCTGGTAGCGGCAGGCGCCGAACCCCTGTATAATGCTTTGGTTAGTCGTTTGGCGACGATCGTCTCATCCGAGCGGTGATCGCGATTTATCCCCAGAGGGCTCGACGCGTTGTTGCATTTCCGTCACAGCAGGGTCTGAAGTGCAACGATATGACGATGAAAACCGCATAGACGGGAATAGACTGGATCTCGGTCTTGTTGGCATGACATGAGCGGCAGTTTGGTGATGCGTCACCGAGTGCTGATGTTCAGGAGAGTATGTCACGCCCATGACCAGCTTTGAGGAAATGGAATCCATGGGCGAGCCTAGTACCGAAGACTTGATTGCGGAACAGATTCCGCGCCTAAGACGGTATGCTCGCGCATTGATATCCGATCCTGTTAAAGCCGATGATCTGGTCCAGGACACGCTGGTGAGAGCCTTGTCGCGCAGCCATCTTTGGCAGCCCGGCACGGATATCAGAGCATGGATGTTTACGATTCTGCATAACATTCATGTCAATCATCAGCGTCAGCGTTATGTCCGCGCCGAGCATCAAGAGCTGGTCGATGATCAACCCGAGATGGCCTCACCCGCCTCTCAGGACCATCATCTCCAGGTTCGCGACCTTGGGCGAGCGCTCGAACTATTGCCGGAAGCACAACGGCAAGTCGTGTTGCTCGTCGGTCTGGAGGGGATGAACTACAAAAAGGTCGCGGCCGTCCTCGAGATACCTGTTGGGACAGTCATGTCCCGCCTGCATCGCGGACGCGAGACCCTGCGCCGACTCATGGCGTATGGCCCCGCTTCCGGTGGCAGCCGGGACCTAAAGAAGCAAGCATCGCCATGACGACACATATCCAATCGATCGACGAAGACGACTTTCAGGCATTTGTCGACGGGCAGCTCTCGCCCGAGGCCTGCAGGACGGTCATGACCTATCTCGCCGCCAATCCGGACGAGTCGGAGCGGATGAACGAGTATCACCAGCTCTCGGAGGACCTGCATCAGCGGTTCGACGAGGTGCTGTACGAGCCTTTGCCGAAGAGGCTAAGGGTCGATCACTATCGCCAGAACCTTTCGCTCGCCGAGCGGGTCCGATCCTGGTTCGATATCGACATGCGCACCTTCGTGCCGCGTTTTGCCGCCGTTGCCGTGTTGATGACGGCCAGCGTCGGTGCCGGCTGGTGGTTGAAGGCGGGTGATGTCGAAGACCAGCGGGTGACGCCGGCGATGAGCTTCGCCCGGCAAGCGGCCAGCGCGCACATGCTGTTTGCACCGGATTTACGCTATCCGGTGGAGTTCGGCGCCGACCAGCAGGACAACCTCCTGCTGTGGCTGACCGAGCGGCTTGGCGAGCAGGTGCATGCCCCCTCGCTCCAGGACATCGGCTTCGTGCTGGTGGGTGGACGTCTCCTGCCGGCGGCCGAGCAGGCTGCGGCGCAGCTGATGTACGAGAACCCCGACAACCGTCGGATCACTCTCTATATCCGCGAGCGTTGGCAGGCGCCTTTGCCAGCCGCCAAGGACGGTTCGGTGAGCTATTTCGGTGAGGGCGGTCTTTCCATGGTTTACTGGATCGAGGGACCGTTTGCTTACGCCCTGATCGGCGAGATGGATCGCGAGCAGCTGTTCGCCACCGCCAAGACCATCCGTCAGCAGGTCGAAGCGCCGGGCATCGCGCCGGTGATCGAGCAAACCGCCGACACCGACAAGGATGCGACCTGAGCCCTCGTGCAATTGTCTGGCTCGGGGACCTTATGACCCTCGAGGATGCGTTCAAGGCAACCATCTCCCCGAGCCCGCCAGTGCCGGCTTCCATTCCAGAGCGTGAAGCCGTGGTCGCCTTGATCGTCTGAGCGACGATCATCGACGTACCAGTCCTCGAGGATCGACCCATACGACGGGTTTCGATCACGTCAAAGAGCCCGGGAGGAGATCCTCCCGGGCTCTTTGCTATTCCTGATCGATAAAGAAGGCCAGGCCCCAAGGCAGGCTGGTCGCCAAGGCCCGCCCGCCCGCTCTTGAACCGCCCGCCCCCCTCTTGAACCGAAGGGGGCGGGTGGATCGATCAGTCGGTCTTGCGCACGAAACGGTTCCACCAGCCCCGGCGCGGCTCGGCCGGCTCGGAAACCATCGCGGCCTGCTGCATGTCAGCGTCGCTGTCAGCCGCGATGTCACGGGCCGGGTCGCTCTGGCCATGGTCCGGCGTCGGCCGCTCCTGCGCGGTGACGGTGACATCGGCCTCCTGAGGGGCCTCCCGAGGGGCCTCCCGAGGGGCCGACGTCTCGGCCATCATTGCTGATGACAGCGTCGGTTCCGCCAGACCGGCAAGCTCGGGCGGCAATGAAGACCTTTCCGCCGACGCGCTGGCTTCGGGCTGACTGTCGTCCATCAGCGGCATGATGGCCGCCGGCTGAGGGCCGATGTCCGGCGCTGACGACGGCGTTCCGCCATGCTGCCTGGCGGCGCCATTGGTTCCGACCGCCGGCTGCGACGTGCTCGCCGCTCTCGATGATCCGCTGCGCCGCCGGCCTCTGGACGAACTCCGGCGGCGGCGGCGCCCGGAGCGATCGCCTTCTTCCGCAGCGGCGGCTTCATCGGTCTGAACCCCTTCGCCTGCCTCAACACCGTCGCTCGCGTCGCCTTCGGCAGTGGCGGCGGACGGCTGGCTGGAGGGCTGCTCGGAAACGTCGCTGCTCGTGCTCGACGCCGATGCCTCCTCACCCTCGCCGGAACGCCGCCGACGACGACGGCGGCGGCGGCGCTTGCGCTGCCCATCCTCCTCGCCCTCGGCCGCCTCGGCGCCGGCGCGATCGTCATCAGTGCCTTCGCTTTGACGACGCGCGCGGGGAGCCGGCTTGCGCTTGGGCTCAGCTGGCTCTTCCTCGGCCTCTTCGACCGGAGCAGCAACGGTTTCGATCTCGAAATGGCCGGCGATCAGCTCGTCGCTGACCTTGATCTCGAGCCTGATGTCGTAGCGCTGCTCGAGCGAGACCACCTGATCCC
>Ga0224508_10002914_pt1 | contig 14341 bp, 13 predicted proteins | sample SF_Jan12_sed_USG_4_FD_170157 | JGI IMG/M metagenome (GOLD analysis project Ga0224508, IMG submission 170157) | Sediment microbial communities from San Francisco Bay, California, United States - SF_Jan12_sed_USGS_21 | ecosystem: Environmental > Aquatic > Marine > Sediment | place: USA... | reverse complement strand
CAGATCGCCTTCTTTCAGCACCTGTCGGGAAGCGATGCGCGCCGGCGTAGCAGCCGATTGCAGATACGCCTTGGGCTGGCGCTGCTTGCTGTAGCGCTGGACGCGTGGTGGCTGCGGATGGGTAATCTTGCCGTGCGCGCCGGCGCCGATGCCAAGATAGTCGCCAAATTGCCAGTAGTTCAGATTGTGCCGGCTGCGCCGCCCCGGTTGCGCGTGCGCGGAAACTTCGTAACGAGAATAGCCAGCCCGGGTCAGCTGCAGCACTGAATTCGACTCGATCTGTGCGATCGACGCTTCGTCGGGCAGTTGCGGCGGGTAGCGGTGGAAATAGGTGTTGGGTTCCAGCGTAAGCTGGTAATAGGACAGGTGCTCGGGACGCGCGGCGATTGCACGTTCGATGTCCCGCTCCGCGTGCGCGAGCGTTTGCCCCGGCAGCCCGTACATCAGGTCCAGATTGAGATTGTCGAATCCCGCAGAGCGGGCCCGTTCGATCGCGCGGTGCGCCTGTTGCGCGTCGTGCACCCGCCCCAGTGCTCGCAGTGACGCGTCATCGAAACTCTGCACGCCCAGCGACAACCGGTTGATACCGATCTCGCGGTATGCGGTAAAGCGCTGTTGTTCACTGCTGCCGGGATTCGCTTCCAGGGTAATTTCCGTGTCTGCGCCCAGATTCAGCCGCGCACGTACCCCGCTCAGCAACTCGGCCAATGCGGCTGCGTCGAACAGGCTCGGCGTGCCGCCACCAATGAACACACTGTGCACGCGGCGCCCCCAGACGTCGGGCAGTTCCTGGTCGAGGTCGGCCAGCAGCGCGGCGATGTACTCGCGTTGCGGCAATGCGCCGCGAGCCTGATGCGAGTTGAAATCACAGTAGGGACATTTCCGCTCGCACCAGGGAATGTGCACGTACAGCGAGAGTGGCGGCGGGGTGATCGGCACGGCAACACTTTAAAGTCGAATACGCTTGTAGCGCAATGCTAGTGCCTGTCCCATCAATAACCTGCCATTTTGAGCGTGTGTCGCGTCCCATGGCTGTGTTGCGACGGTTTGAAATATGAGGAACTATTCCTGCACCGTGGACGCCTTGCCCTGGAACGCGACACGCGCTCAGAATGGCAGGTTGACACGAGTCCGGCAGAGAATAGGGAGTAAGCAGGTCATTTCCGCACACGATTATACTGCCCGCCTGCAGGTCGCAACGTCACCGCAACGTGGTGCGCGCATTGTCGCCGATTGGGTGGCGCACGAATTCGAGCGCTTCTACGAAAGCTTTCAACGCGTGCCCGGCCTCGCGCAGCAGGCGTTCGAGAACAGCGACCATCCGCGTTCACTGCAGCTCAGCAGTCAGCGGCTGTCGCTCTACAGCAGCAGCATCATCGCGCTCGGAGACGCGCTGAAGGACGTGTTCCCGGGCACTGCCGATGATCCCAACGTGTGGGACGCGATCGGGGCGTTCTACACGTTGTTGATCGAGAACCTCTACGAGGCGGATATCGCCATCGCCTACTTTCATTCCGTACGGCGGCGCGTGTACCAGGGGGAGTGGTGGCCGGTGGAATACTCGTTCGGCTCGCTCGAGACCGAGGATGCGTTCTCGGCGCGCATACTGCGCGTGTTTCCCGGCGGCCCCGTGATGTCCACCTCGACGATGATAGAGATTCTCGGGATTCCCGGGTTCGGCGTACCGTACCGGGACTTGAGCGGTGACGCGGCGGCGGTCGCGAAACGTTTCAACGACACGCTTGCCGCGCTGCATCAAGACGGCTTCCGCCGGGTGGAGATGATCAACGCCGGGTTTTTCCGCAACCGCGGTGCTTATCTGGTAGGGCGTACGGTGCTGAACGATGACACTTTGTGGCCGTTCATCGTGGCACTGCTCAACGAAGCGCGTGGCATCTACGTCGATGCGTTACTCACGGAGGAAGCGCACGCACACAATATATTCAGTTCCACGCTGGCCAACTTTCATGTCACCAGCAGCAACTACCATGAGTTGTCCGAATTTCTACACAGCATCATGCCGGAACGGCCGCTGGGCCTGCACTACTCCACCATCGGCTACAACCATCTCGGCAAGGTGGCGGTGATGGATGAGCTGCGCGCGGAGTTGTTCGAACACGATCAGTCGTTCCAGGAGTCCGAAGGCTACAAAGGCACAGTGGCGATCGGATTCGCCGCACCCAGGACCGCCTATCATCTGAAGGTAATACGCGATCAACCCACCGAAGGATACAAGTGGGGCGAATTCGAAGGGCTGGATTCGGTGTTGAGCAAATACAGCCGCGTGCATGAAATCAATCGCACCGGCAGCATGCTCGATAACATCATTTACCACAATCTGAAGCTCGACCAATCCTGGTTCGATCCGGTGATGCTGGACGAGCTGCTGGAGGACGCCGGCAGCTCCGTGTCGTTGCAGGATGGCTCGCTGGTATTCAAGAATCTCATCGTGCAGCGGCGTCTTACGCCGCTGCCGGTGTTCCTGGAAACCGCCAGCGAGGAAGATGCGCACACCGCGATCGTGAACCTCGGTTACTGCATCAAGAACAACGCCGCGGCGAATATCTTCAACAAGGACCTCGATGCGCGCAACTACGGCGTCAGCCGTCATTTGAAGGTATATCTGTATGACTACGACGCCCTGGAGCCTTTCGTCGACATAAAGATCCGCTCCAACGCCGACCGCGTCGACGGTGAGGAGGACGTGCCCGACTGGTTTTTCGAAGACGGCGAGATATTCCTGCCGGAAGAAATCGAAGTCGGGCTGCGCATCCAGGACCGGTCGCTGCGGCGCCTGTTCCGGCACGCGCATGGCGATCTTTTTACCGTGGACTACTGGGAACGGGTGCAGCACGAACTGCGCGAGGGCAAGGTTCCGGGCGTGCGCATCTATCCCGAAAGCAGCAAACTGGAGGGCGCCGATTGAGATCGAGCTGCAGGGTTTTTTTCGCACGCAGTGTTTTATGCTCTGCCCGGCACACCGGGTGGTTGACGGTACGCAAAGATGACCGACGATATAATGGAGAACGGCCTGCTCATCGGGTTTCCGCTGGAGGTTTGGACGCCGCCGGCGCGCCCGCCCAACGAACCCATGCAGGGCAGGTATTGTCGCGTTGAGCGGCTGCACATCGACACGCACGCGGCTGATCTGTTCGCCGCCAACAGCCTCGATACCCGGCACATCAACTGGATTTATCTACCCTACGGCCCGTTTGCCACGTTACCGGACTACTGTGCGTGGATTGAGAGCGTTTGCCTGAGCGACGATCCCCTGTTTCATTCCATAGTGGACCTCGCCACGGGACGCGCGGTCGGTGTCGCAAGTTATCTGAACATCAACCTGCAAAACGGAACGATCGAAGTCGGGCATATCAACTATTCGCCCGCACTGCAGAACACGCGGGCGGCGACCGAAGCGATGTACCTGATGATGAAGCGTGCCTTCGAACTGGGTTACCGCCGCTACGAGTGGAAGTGCAACGCGTTGAACCGCAAGTCGCGCGACGCGGCGCAACGCCTGGGTTTCAGCTACGAAGGCGTGTTTCGCCAGCACATGGTCACCAAGTCCCGCAACCGCGACTCGGCCTGGTACGCGGCCATCGATTCGGAGTGGCCGGCTTTACAGGCGGCTTTCGAAACATGGCTGGCGCCGGAAAACTTCGCTGCCGACAGACAACAGCGCGAGGCGCTCTCGCGCCTTACCGCGCCGCTCCTGGTGGCCCGGCATGGAATCAGCTGAGCCACCACGCGAAGTGGTGGTCAGCGCGAACCACTGGCGCGCCATGCGCGAGCATGCCATTGCCGGCAGCCCGGAAGAAGCCTGCGGAATCCTGGCGGGCTGCAGTAACCGCTGCGTTTCCGTTATCACTCTCAACAACGCTTTGCACAGTGCGACACGCTACGCGGTAGCTCCTGAGGAGTTGTTCCAGGCATTCACTACGCTGGATCGCAACGGCTGGGAACTGCTGGCAATTTTTCATTCTCACCCGCAGGGTGAGGCGTGGCCTTCGCCAACCGACATCGCGAACGCGTATTACCCGCACAGCGCTTACCTGATCCTGGCGCCCGCCGATCACGACTGGGTGTGCCGCGCTTTTCGTATCCAGAGTAACGAGGTGTCGGAGATACCTTTGCACGTGACATGAGCAAAACAAAAACCATGCAGGAGTGCGATTACCGGTGATGATGCTCGCCGACAAAGCTTCCGATCGGATTCTCGGGCGCAATCCGCTGCCGCCCGAGGAAGCTTCATGGTACGTCGCTCCGGAACATACCACTCGCCAGCGATGAACATTAACTGCCCGGTTAATCGAGTCTTGTGTTTACAATAATGCGACCGCCAGAGGAGATGACCACGTATGCTGAAAATTCTCGGTCGCAAGACGTCTTCCAACGTCCAGAAAGTGCTGTGGGCCTGTGACGAACTGGGCCTGGATTACGATCGCGAGGACATAGGCGGCTCGTTCGGTATGAACCGCGAGGCGGCGTATCTCGCGCTGAATCCCAACGGGTTGGTGCCGACACTGATCGACGACGGGTTCGTGCTGTGGGAGTCGCATGCCATCGTGCGCTACCTGGGGCAAAAACACGCGCCCAACGCGCTTTACCCGACAGAACTGCAGCAGGTTGCGCTGGCCAACCAGTGGATGGACTGGTGCCACACAACGGTGAACCCCGCGATCAGGGCGATGTTCTGGGGCCTGGTGAGAACGCCGCCAGAGGAGCGCAACCTGGATGCGATCGCCAGATCCCGCGACGACACCGAAGTGGCGATGGGCATGCTCAACAAGCATCTGTCTGCCGCGGCTTTCGTGGCCGGCGACGATTTCAGCATGGGTGACATTCCGCTGGGCGTGATGGCTTATCGCTGGTTCGAGATGGATATTGAACGCCGGGAATTTCCACACCTTGCGCGCTGGTATCAGAGACTGATGGAGCGCAGCAGTTTTGCGGAACACGTCATGATCGGTCTGGGTCCGGCTTAGAAACGGCATGGGGCGGGCCTCGCAGCCTCTGGCACCGGTCACATAATCGCCTGAGTGCGAATCCCACCTGAAATCGCTTACGCGCTGGTGTCTCTCACCTGCCTGGGCGTCAGCGACTTTCTGTATCGCTGGGGCCATCGGTCGGGTCTCAAGGGCGCGCCCTTCATGTTGTTGCAGAATCTGGCGTACATTCCCACGGCAGTGGGCATGGCGTTGCTCCGCGACGAGCTGGTACTCAGTGGCGCGCTGGGTTACGGGTTTCTGAACGGCTTGCTGGCGTTCACCGGTTTCCTGTTGCTGCTGTACGCACTGCGGCTCGGTGAAGCAGTAGCCCTGGTACCGATCGTGCGCCTCAACTTCGTGGTGACTTCGCTGCTCACCATTTATTTTGTCGGCGAGTCGTTGAGCGCGACCAAAGCGGTCGCAATAGGTCTTGCCGTATGCGCCATTATCGCGGGCGGCGCAAGGGTCACCGCTGCCGCCCGGCACCGGCGGGAGCTCGCGATGGCCATCGGCGCGATGCTGTGTTTCGGATTTATCGGTCTGTTCTACAAGCTCGGGCTGCGATCCGGCGCGACGCCGACCGCGATGGTCGTTGCGCAAAGCCTGGGGACGTTTGCACTCGCACTGCCGTTTGCGATTTGGCGTCGCGACCGCTTACCGCGACGCGGTGTGCAGTTGTGGTTGCCGCTGATCTGCGGGGTATTGCTGTCGGCGAGTTACGTCGCGTTGTCCATCGCATTCACGCACGGCGAAGCCGTGGTCGTGGCGCCTATCGCCCAGCTCAGTTTCGTGCTGACTGGCGTTCTCGCGGTGCTGCTGCTGAAGGAACACCTCACACCGCGAAAACTTGTCGCCGTGGGCTGCGCGAGCCTGGCCGTATTTGTTTTCGCGCAGGGCCAGTAAGGGAATCTATCCCAATTGGGGACGGTATACTTATTTCAACTGGTCGGCCGTGGAATGAACCGCCTGTTACGGTGGCAAGGTGAGTTTGTCGAATATACTTGCTAAGATTTTCATCCCGCACTTCGTTCAGGGAGGAACGCTATGGCAAGGATTGCCGTGTTGTTCTTCCACACTATCCACACCACGTCACTCAGCGTGGCAATCGTTGACAGCAAGTGTTTTTCTGCAATTCAGACTATCGCGCCTACCTGCGACTGTTAGCCGACAGTTGTGAGCGAGCGCACACAGTATGTTGGGCGTATTGCCTGATGCCTAATCACGTTCATCTGGTATTGGTACCCGAGACATCCGACGGACTTCAGCGGTCACTCGGAGAAGTACACCGGCGCTACGCTCGGTGTATCAACGCCCGGATGTGCAAGAACGTTTCTATTCTTTTCCGATGGATGAGACGTATCTGCTGGCATGCGTGCGGTATGTGGAGCGAAATCCAGTTACCGCCAGCTTAACTTCGCGAACCGAGGGGCAATGCAACATCACTCGAAAAATGGACGCCCGTTGGGGTCGGAACATTTCGTGGACAAAGCCGAACGCATCGCAGGACGAATACTTCGTGCACGGAAACGCGGCAGGAAATCACGTGCAGAAAGCCGCGCTGAATGAAATAAGTAGACTGTCCCCTATTTCCATGCTGTACCAGTGGCTTTCAAACCCGCAGACAGTATAGCGCTGTATCCCGACGAGCTGGGGGAGAGTCTGTAGGGAAACGTCTGGTTTTCAGTCCGGAACGATGCGGGTGCCGGTCTCACCCGCCAGCGCCCGGCCGATGTTAGGCGGGTTGGTAATCAGGCCGCTGTGCCCGGTGCGCTCAACGAAGCGCATGATCGCGCGCACCTTCGGCGCCATGCTGCCCTCGGCGAACTGCCCGTCAGCGTCGTGCCGGTGGGCCTCGCTCAGCGACACCTGGTCCAGCCATTGCTGCGCCGGTGTATTGAAACCGATCGCGACCTGCTCGACTGCCGTGGATACGATGAACCTGTCGGCGCCCAGCTCGGCTGCCAGCAGGCCCGATGCGTAGTCCTTGTCGATTACTGCCTCGATGCCGATGAGCTGACCGTGTTCGTCCTCAATCACGGGGATGCCGCCACCGCCGCAGGCGATGACGGTGTAGCCGGCGGCGAGCAGATCCCGGATTGCAGCGAGATCGACGATCGACCGGGGCTCGGGCGAAGGCACGACGCGGCGCCAGCCGCGTCCGGCGTCCTCCATCACCGTCCAGCCGAGTTGCCGCTTGCGCAGCTCGGCAGTTTCCGCGTCCATATACGAACCGATCGGCTTGTTCGGGTGCGTCATGGCGGGATCGTCGCGCGCCACCAGCGTCTGGGTCACGACCGCGATCGCGCGTTTGTCGAGCCGGCGCTGGTGGAATTCGTTGTGCAATGCACGCTGCAGCATGTAGCCGATAGCGCCCTGCAGGTCGGCACCCGCATAGTCCATGGGCACGGGGGGTACCTCGGCCAGCGACAGCTCCGAGCGGCGCAGAATGAAACCGATCTGCGGGCCGCTGCCGTGGGTGACCACCATGCGCCATCCCTGGGCAACGAGTTCCGCGATATGGTGCGCGGTTTCCTCGGCGGCGTCCGATTGATCGGGTATCGACTCGTGTTCGCTGTCCGCAATCAGCGAGTTCCCACCAACCGCGAGCACCGCGACTCCCTGGTGGGATTCGGCTGTCATCTCAATCGCCGCCTGGCGAGGAGTCTGCTTCCAGCGATTCCGCCAGGCTGACCACCGCTTGCGTAAAACACGCCAGTGGTGCCCGCGTGATCCCCGCACCGATCTGGCCAACGCCCGGCTCGCGGTGTGCGATACCGGTATTGATCACCGGCGTGATGCCGGTGTCGACCACCTTGCGTGCGTCGATGCCGGCGGGCGTGCCGACAAAGTCCAGCGGCGGCAGCGTGAACGCTTCGTTGCGGCCCAGTGTAATGTGCGTCATCTCATTGGTGCTGGAGATAGCGTCGTCGGGGCTGCCGCCAACGAACTGTACGATCGCCGGGGCGGCCGCCATGGCAAAGCCGCCCACCCCGGCGGTTTCGGTGATACTGCTGTCGCCTAGGTCGGGCGCGGCGTCGGCGGTCGAGTAGCCGGCGAAGTACAGGCCGTCGACCACCGGCGCGGCAGTGGTGAACCAGCGGTCACCGCAGCCGCTCAGGCGAATGCCGAACTCGACCCCGTTACGCGCCATCGCAGTCACCAGGCTGCTGCCGGCGACGCCCGATGCGGCATCCAGCATGGATTTGCACGCGGCCATCGAAATGTTGAGAAAGAAGTGGTCGTTGCCGGTGATGAAGTCGGTAACGGCTTCGAGTTCTTCGTGCGCTATGCCGCTTTTCAACGCCGCGGGCATCAGCCGGCGGAACAGCAGCGAAGAGGCGGCGGCGTTGCGGTTGTGGATCTCATCGCCCATGTGCAGCGCCTGCGCCATCAGCGGCTTCAGTTCGAGCCCGCCCATCTGCTCGAGCATGCGCGCCAGTGCGGGGCCGAGAACCGTGCCCATCCAGCGCAGCCGGTCAAGTACCTCCGGGCTGTTGGCACCGAAGCGCAGCACCTTGCCGAGCCCTTCGTTCAAATTACTGTAGGCCTTGTTTCCGTGCGCGGTGTTGGTAACGATCCACACCGGCATCGACGGGCTGATGATGCCCGCCATGGGCCCGACCGCACCATGCTGGTGGCAAGGCTCGAGCACCACTTCGCCGCTTTCGATCAACGCGTCGGCGCGCGCTGCGTCGGCGGCCCAGCTCTCGTAGAGTACCGCGCCGACAATCGCCCCGCGCACCGGCCCGCACATGCGCGTCCAGTCGATCGGCGGCCCCGAGTGCAGTATGGTTCGTTCTCCCATGCCAGGCACTGTTTCGCCGGCTGCGGCCACACCTTCGAGCACTGGCTGTGCCCCACGGTAGCGCGCAAAAGCGGTCTGATTGCCAGCTTCCACCGACTCGCGATTGATCAGCGTGGCGAGCGCGCGCGCGACGTCCGGGTCGCCGTCTCCCGGCGGGCGCCATTCGAGATTCACCGCCGGCGCACCGCTGGCGCGAATGTTATCGGCGAAGGCGGGTATCCCGACGTTGATTACTTCGAGGTCCGCGCCGAAAAAACCACTCATCGCAATGTCCCGGTCATGTGTACACTTGTTTCTCGCGAGCGGCTATCCGTGCAGCCGCCCGGGCTGCAGCGGCATTGCTGACGGTGAGCACCACGCCGGCTTCGCGCAGAGCGGATTCCTGCCCTTCCAGCCCCTGCGGATCGGCGCCGGTGCCGCACACTGAGGCGACGAACGCAATCGCGCGCCCGTCCCGTGCCGCTTTGTCGCGTGCGGCGTTGATCGAGGCCGCCAACTGTTCGGCAGGATCGTCGTGCGCGCCGTGGCCCAGCACGAGGTCGAGCAGAATTACCGCCACGCCGGGATCGTCCGCTTCGCTGACAATGCGTTCGTTTCTCAAGGTGGGGTCGATCATCGGGTGGGCCCGGCCGCGGGTGAACGCATCGTCGCCGAGGTCGACGAGCGTATGTGCCTCACTGCGCCACAGATCGCTGAGTGCGTACTTCGCGTCCAGCGGCGTGTTCGAATACACCGGTCCCAATGTTTTTGACAGCAGCAGCAGCGCCTCGTAGCAGAAGGTGCCACCGGTGAAGAGACCACGCACATACCGTTGTGTGGATGCGAGCTCGGCGATCAGCGTGTCGATCGCTGGCTCGTTCGGGGTGACAGAATCGCCAGCCGGGCGTGGCTCATCACCGTCGACGAGGGCAACGGCGGCGGCAGCGGCGTCCTCGAGGGTCTGTGCCAGATATACCGCCTCAGCAGGTCGATCCTGCAACGCGGTGCCCAGGAAGTTGACGACCACCGGTTTCGGAATGTCGGCCGCCTGCTCGAGAATACGTGTCGCGACCTGTTCGGCAGGTGGCTTGGAGACCAGCACGATTACTTCGGTGGCCGGGTCGCGGGCCAGCGCCTGCAACCCACGCAGCATGGTCGCGCCACCGACTTCGGTTTTCAGATCACGCCCGCCGGTACCGAGCGCCTGTGATATGCCCTTGCCGCTGCGGTCGATCAGACAGGTCACCTGCTGAAGTCCGGTGCCCGACGCAGCGACCGCGCCAATTGCGCCGCGCCGCACCACGTTGGCGAAACCGAGCGGCGCACCATCGACGATCGCGGTGCCGCAATCGGGTCCCATCACCATCAGGTCCCGGTCCGCGGCCAGCCGCTTGAGTGCGATCTCATCGGCGAGCGTCACGTTGTCGCTGAACAGCATGACGTTGAGACCCAGGTTGAGCGCTTTGCGTGCTTCGGCGGCCGCGTATTCGCCCGGCGTAGAGATCAGCGCGAGATTCGCTCCCGGTAACTCGTGCAGCCCCATCTCGATTGAGCGCGGCGCGATCGGCGTTGGTCCCGAGCCCGAGTGTGCCTGCGACTCGCGCGTAAGTAGTGACTCGGCGTCGGCGAGTGCGCTCTCCACGACGTCCGCTTCGCCTTCTACCACGATCAGCAAGTCGCTCGCGCCGTGCTCTCCACCCGCGTCGCCGTCGAGCAGGCCAGACTCGCGCAGCAGATCGATATTACTCGCGCTTGCCATCACCGCCGAGGCCTGCGCAACGCCGGGGCGATCGGCCAGTGCCGCCGACACCTGCATCAACGACACCGAGTCGCGGTACAGGTTGTGAAAGACTTTGCTGACTTTGACCATGTTTCGCGCGCCGCTGCTCAGTTCCAGCAGGCCATCGCGCTGAGTAGCCCGCGCACGCCGTCCGTGCCCGAGGTTGCGCCTACCGCGAGGGCCATGCCCGCGGCAGCCTCCACGTGACGCGCTTCGACACCTTCGGCGATGCAACGCGCCAGGTTGGCTAGCGGTTCGGCGAACGCCCCGTCGCTGGCGTGCTCGAGATAGGCGCGGCTGATCGCGTTCGTGCCGGTCGCAGCACCACGTACCGTGGCACTGAGCTCGGCAAGAAACGCCTGACGCGAGGCGCAGTTCCCGGCGCTGGCGCGCAGCCCGGCGAGAAACCCGACCAGCAGATCGTCGCCGGCAGGAGTGAGGCCAGGCCCGCAGCCGACCAGGCGCACGACCGCTGTTCTGGACGCGTGGCTGCGCAGTGCACCTACAGCATCCGGAAGTGCTTTGCGGCGCGCGTGCGGCAGGTTCAGGCCGCCCTGCGCATGGTCCCGTGCGTTCAGTTCCATGACCAGCTGGGTGAGTTGCCAGGCGGCTGCTACCCGCGGCAGCCCGAGGTCGACAGCAAGCTGGTCCAGCTCGGCATGCCAGCGTCGTGCGCCGCTCAAACATACCTCAAGCCCGGCCTTGGCAAAGCGCGCCACCCCGCCACGGCAACCGACCCGGTCGCCCGTGCAAAGCACGCGATCGAATGCGAAACCGGGCGGCGTGTCGAGGCGTGCGCCGTGGGGTACGTTGCCGAACTCGGCCGCCAGCAGCGTGAGCATGCCCCCACCGTCCAGGGTGATGTTGCAGGCGCGCCCGAAAACGCTGTGCACCGAGCCGGTAAAGTGCCCGGTCGCCATCCGCGAGCCGGTACTCAAGGCGTGCAGAGAGGTCATGCGGCCTCGGGCTTGACCTTGCCCAGCGCCGACACCGCGGTGGCCGAATCGGAGACCCAGCCGAAAATGCCGCCCTGCGCCTTGATCATTTCGAGTGCCACACGCTGAAATTCGGGGAAGTAAGACCCGACACAGTCCGACAGCACGACGCACTCGTAGCCCCGGTCGTTCGCCTCGCGCACCGTCGTGTGCACGCAGACCTCGGTGGTAACGCCGCACACGATGAGCGAGGCGATGGAACGGTTCTGCAGGATCAGGTGCAGATCGGTTTCATAGAACGCACCCTTGCCGGGTTTGTCGACCACCGGTTCGTCACCCTGCGGGTATAGCTCCGGGATGATGTCGTGTCCGTGCTCGCCGCGCACCAGCACCCGTCCCATCGGACCCTGTGCGCCGATGCCGACCTCCAGCTTGCCGCGCGCCAGTTTGCTGGGCGGCGCGTCGGTCAGGTCCGCACGATGGCCTTCACGGGTGTGAATGATCGAGATGCCCGCGGCGCGCGCGGCTTCCAGCACACGCTGGCAGGGCTCGATGGTCGAGCGCAGCAGCGAAACGTCGTTGCCGAGCATTTCGCCGAAACCGCCGGCCTCGACGAAATCGCGCTGCATGTCGATCATCAGCAGTGCCGTCCTGGCGGGATCGAATTCAAGCGGGTAGGGTTCCGCGTCGATTGTAATCTTTGCCACGTTCGTCTCCGTTGGTCTGTCACTTACCGGATGGCGGCGCGCAGCCAGCCGCGGCCACGTAGGCACGCCAGCCGCCAAACTCGGAAATATCGCGATGCCGGCCCTCGGCCAGCTCGCGCGGGTACAGGATGCCGTACAGCTCGCGGCCGTCATCCAGGCGCACCATGCCTCGATATAGGTTGGGCGGTTCGCCGGCTTCGACCCGTTGCCACACCTCTTCGGGCATACGGTAGACCTCGCCTGCCACCGCCACGCCGCCTTCCTCGACTTCGAACATGCCGGGATGCAGGTCGTCGATGGAATAGACGCGGTAACCGGGCACGGTACTCGCCTCGCCGAGAAACTCCGCGCCCGCCAGGTTCGCGTGCAGTGCCAGCCCGCGCATCAGCGTGCCGTTTACGAACAGATCAAAAGCCATCGCTGCTCCCCATTGGCATACCGCTGGCTAGTCATCATCGTCGTCGAACGCTGGCGGTGGCTCGTCCTTCTGCGTATAGGCGACCAGCAAACAAGCCGCCGCAATGAAAACATAGCCCAGCGCGACGGTCGGCTCCGCTGCGACCGCCAGTACTTCGGCGTGAATAAAGCCGAAAAACGCTAGTGCCGCCGCCGCCAGCGCGTAGCCGGCCGCCCAGCGGAACTTGTGGTCGATGATGAAAGCGGCGATTGCGCCCAGCATCAGGCCGGCGAGCACCGCGCCGCCGGCGACCAGTTCCATGCCCTCGTACACCACCCCGGTGGCCAGTTTGTCGTAACCGACCTCGACCGCGTTGGTGCCCGCCGCGCCCAGCGCGCTGTCGACCTGGGTCTTGCCCCAGATGGCGATGTTCGGCACCAGCGCCAGCACCACCGCCGGTGCGTGCCGTTTCGGCGACGCCTGGAACGCCTGAGCGCCGATCACCAGACCGATGAACAGCAGGATCGGCAGGATCGCCACCAGCGGAATGATCGCGAGAAACAACGCCGTGAGACCCAGGAACAGCACGATGGCGATCACCACCCCGGTCGCCAGCGAATAGCCGATCCGGCCGCCGACCGCTTTCCAGCCGGGATGCCCGATGTAAACTGCCGGCGGAAACGGGCTGCCCAGTACCGAACCGACGACCGCGCCGGTGCCGTCGGCCAGCAGTATTTTGCGCAGATCGTAATTGTCACCGGCCGCCGCGGCACTTTCGACGTTGTTCATGCCTTCGGTGAAGTTGTATATGCCGAGCGGTATTGCCGTTGCCAGCAGTGGTAAAACGTCACTCAAGCCGGTAAATACATCGCCCGAAGGGCTCGGCAACCACAAGCCGAACTTGTCGAACGCCGCGCCCACCGCGGTCGGCTCCATCACGCCGCTCCAGTTGAGCATAACCGCGATCCAGGCGAACACCGTGCCGACGATGATGGCGGCAAGACCGCCCGGCATACCGAACGGCAGGCGCACCTGCGCCATCCAGCTGATCAGGATGATGGCGAAGGCCACCAGCGCGATCCACGGCACTTCCCACATCTGGAAAGCGGGCCGCATCGAAATGAAGGTGATCGAGATGCCCGCGAGCGTGCCCAGCATTGCCGCGCGCGGTGTGTACTTACGGATGGTCGGGCCGACGAACGCGCCGATCAGCACCACCACGCCGATGATGAACGCCCAGGCGAGGCCTGCCTGCCAGGCGGTGATCACGTCGCCCGTCTTGATGAGCACCGGCAGCATGATCACGAATACGACGATGAACATGTGTGGCACGCTGGGCCCGTAGGGCATCGCCGCCACGTCGTCGCGGCTCTCGCTCTTGGCCAGGCGCCAGGCGAGATAAGCGTAATAAAGATTGCCGATCGGCAGGGCGATGCCCAGCGCCGGCAGGATGCGGCCGAAGACGATGTCGTCGGGCATCTTGATGACGAACAGGCACAACGTCGTCAGCACGATCACGTTCAACAGGACATTGGTGAAAAGACCGAAAAAGGCGTTCCAGTCGCCTGGCACCCACCAGCGCGGCCTGAAAGAGTCAGATGCAGCAGCGTTCATATTGTTATCCCCCAGTGGAGTATCCCGGCGTCTTGTCGGCGCTGTGGGTCGATGCGTGCTCGGCGGAAAGATGCGGGAGGTAAGTCGCAGCGTGGGCTGGCTCACCCCGAAAATTGACTGTTGTTGTATGCACACA
>Ga0224508_10002913_pt1 | contig 14343 bp, 19 predicted proteins | sample SF_Jan12_sed_USG_4_FD_170157 | JGI IMG/M metagenome (GOLD analysis project Ga0224508, IMG submission 170157) | Sediment microbial communities from San Francisco Bay, California, United States - SF_Jan12_sed_USGS_21 | ecosystem: Environmental > Aquatic > Marine > Sediment | place: USA... | reverse complement strand
CGTGGGGAACGCGCGTTTATTCTGCACGGACTTGAACCGCTCACCGAGCGCGCGGAGCAAGGTCATTTTTGGTACTGGATGGCATTTGATGATTATCAACTTTGGCACTCCAACGCTTTTTTGATCTAACGCGATCGATTTATGCAAATGGGTGGGTGGGATGAGCGTTGGGGATGTGCAGCAGATACCGATTTCATACTTCGTGTGCTGGAACAGAATCTTTCAGTCGTGCATTGTCCGTATCCGGGCGTTATGTACCGGCACCGGGAAGGCTCAGTAAGTGATCTTTATCGCAAAAATAACAAGTTAGAAGCCGAAGGCGCGGCAATATGCCTTCGATCGCTTGTTCGTTATAACAAGGCTGGTGGTCAAGTTAATGGAAGATTGGCAAGAAACTGGTTCCGTATTTGGCGTAATTGGTCTGTCGGTAATCAATTGTCTAGCGAAAGCGGTGATTTACACCGGTTACGATTACCAGAATTAGATATAGCCTATAAACCAGCGCTTCAAGTTATCCTTACGGGTAGAGTCTGGCAATTCGTAAATTCACTCAAGATTCGTCTTAACGGATATGCAAGTTTATAGTGTTTAGTCCATATTTCATTTGCCGTGTGTGAGCGTAGTTCGGGTCGGTAACTAATGAAATTTATGTATATCGCTGGACTTGAGCATAGTGGTTCGACACTTTTGAATGAACAGATGGCGCAACGGTCGCAGGTGCTAGGCCTTGGTGAGGTCGGAAACTTCTTTTCCCCGCAACATATGGAGGCGTATATTGATCGTTGGGGTAATGAACCTGATGCACGTTTGTGTTCCTGCGGTGAAACATGGGAAAAGTGTTCATTCTGGCGTGATGTTATGGATTTGTGTGGAGAGCGGTCAAACAACTCGCATGTTGAAAAATACGCCAGACTATTTAAGTACATACGAAGACAATTTCCGAAAATTAGAGTCGTTGTGGATTCAACGAAAAGTAGGCACATCTTGGACATGCTCATTGATAACAGCGATCAACTTGGTATTGGTGGTGATGCTATTCAGATTATCCTGGTTGTTAAGGACGTACGCTCATTTGCACTATCGATTCGGCGCAAGACAGGACAACATTCACTCGTACGGGCGATCCGTACTATGAATTGGTGGTATGGTGAAACGTCCACATTTCTAACCTATGGCCGACGAATTGGATCGAGTCTGAAAATAGTCTCTTACGAAAAATTTTGCGATGATCCTGATCATGTAATTAATGCGGTACTCGAAGAGAACTTGTTGTGTAACGAGGAAGTTGAAAACGATGTACATTCGGAGGGTTCCCATATTGTTATGGGTAATAAAGACTATTTAATGCGCAATCGGAGGCGCATTCGTTACGACACTAGATGGTTTATGGATGACTATGTCAATCTCGCTTATATGTTGCACTCAAGGGCGCGTCGCCTGAATCATCGCCTCTATCGCGAAGCAGTGTGACCGCCAAGGATCATTCATATATTTCAAATACGGTGGGTGGACTCGTTTCAACCATCATTCCTGTCTACAACCGCCCAGCGTTGCTTCGCGAAGCCGTTGGGAGTGTGCTTGCACAAACTTATCGACCAATAGAGATCATCATCGTAAACGATGGGTCAACTGATGAAACAGTATCTGTCGCCGAGGACCTTAAGAGAGAAAATCCGTTAGAAGTTCGAGTAGTCCACCAACCAAATTTTGGACCGGGAGCGGCCCGAGAGGTGGGACGTTTGCAAGCAAAAGGCGAGTTTGTGCAATACCTCGATAGCGATGATTTGTTGCTACCATGTAAGTTCGAGTTACAAATTGCTGGCTTATTGGTATGTCCTGAATGCACACTATCTTATGGAAAAACCCGGGAATACATGATTGGCGAATCACCTTCAGATGTAGCTACCCGGCGCACTGGCGAGAGACATGAAACGATTTTTCCTGCCGCCTTAAAAGGACGACTTTGGGCTACTGAGACGCCATTGTTTCGGCGTGCGGCGCTTCGTGGCATTGGGCCGTGGTCGAGTTTGAAAGTATTGGAGGATTGGGAGTACGAGTGCCGACTGGGTGCGGGTGGATCGATGCTTCACTATTGTGACGAATTTGTCTCGGATCATCGGCATCATGCGGGTATGAGGGAAGGCTTGCGATGGCAGGAAGATTTAAAGGTATTCGAGGACATGCTTACCGCACACATCATGGTGCTTAAATATGCACGGGATGCTGGCGTAGCGGATACCTCGCCCGAAATGAAACATTATGCCAGAAACCTGTTTCGTCTGGCTCGTGATACAGGTGTTCGACGTTTACGTGTGCATGCGAGCCATTTACTGAAACTTGCAAACGATATCGATCATGGCGTTGAATATCGTGCCTATCGATGGATTTCAATTATACTTGGTTGGAAGCTTGTGGCTATCTGCAGTCAACGCCTGGTCGAATAGTGGAGACGAGTGAATTTTGATACGTGCGCTGCACTATCTTCGAAATACAAGCAAAGGGGGGGTGAAGATTTTGGTGATGCCGATACTGCGCATGCGGTTCAACCGCAAAATGCTCCGATTCTCCGCCCCTTATGATCTTCACCTCGGTTGCGGCTCACATCACCTGGATGGGTGGGTGAATATAGATTTCATACGTGCTTCGACGGTGGATGTTTGGTGGAATCTCGGGCAACCAATCCCATTGGCAGATGGTAGTTGTCGTTTTATCTTTCACGAACATGTGTTAGAACATTTCGAGATAACTAGAGGTGTAAATCTGGTGAAGGAATGTCATCGGTTGCTTCAGTTGGGCGGAGTGCTAAGAGTGGCGATGCCGTCGCTCGATAAAATGCTCGCAAATTGTGCGAATGGTAACTGGCGCTCAGTGCGTAGCCCTCATATGCCGCAAGTACAGACACGCGCAGAATACTTAAATGTGATGTTCAGATTTTGGGGACATCAATGGATTTATGATCGTGAAGAGCTACATCGTCGTTTACGCGAAGCAGGCTTTCTTCAAATCTTGGACACCGAAATACAGCGGAGTGCGTATCTGGAATTGCGTGGCATCGAACACCGTGATGATTCCTTGCTAATTTGCGAGGCTGTAAAAACCCAAGATTAGTTGGTGACGCACTCGCGTGAGTTTATCAATCTATTTCGTTAAGCCAGGCGACACATCGATTGCCGGAGAGAATTCCAGCTTTATCGAGGCCTTAGAACATGTTGCAAATTCGATGAGTGGAATTCGGGTAATGAACAAACCCGATACAGCCGATGTCGTACTCATTGATGAACGTTACCAGTACCGCACATGGCACTATGCCGACGACCTGGCCCGATGTCGTATTGTACGAAGGCATATTGACCGTATCTATGTCATCAACCATGACGACTACGCGCGGCCATTTTTGCCTGGTTTGTATGTTTCGCTGGAAGCTTCTCGCCCACCGCTAGTTGATGCCTTACCCATTCCTTACAAATGGGATCTTTGGCACGTACCTGCTCCCGTGAAATTCGATTTTCAACCCGAGCAACTATTTGCGTTTCGGGGAACATTTCATACTCATCCTGTCCGAAAGAAGATTTGCCGTGTCCTATCGCAATCAGGTTTGGGGACTTGTGAGGAATTACGAAAGGAATTTCATGACCATAGTGAAGATGATCAACAAAGCTACATCAAGGGCATTCAGAGCGCACGTTTTTCTTTGTGTCCTCGGGGGCTTTCGCCAAGTAGTTACAGGCTTTACGAATCGATGCAGCTTGGACGTTGCCCGGTAGTAATCTCCGATGATTGGATCGCCCCCCCTGGTCCGGATTGGGATAGTTTCACAATTTTTGTCTCAGAGTCAGAAGTAAAGAATTTGCCGATGATCTTGATGGATGAATTCGAATGTGCGGAATCATATGGCCGCCTTGCGTATGATACATGGAAAGAGTTTTTTTCTTGGCCTCGACGTTGGTTGTATTTCATAGAACAGATTTGCCACTTAAAAGATAACCAGCGAGAGGACTATAAATTCGATAGACTGTATGAGCTTTGGACTGGAAGCTTGTTTAGACGTCGCTACCGATGGACGTTACTTGGTCGTGCACAACAATTAGTTGGTCGTAAACTCAGTGCGTTGATCTCGCGCCCAGTTTTCACAGTAAATTCGTGAACACTGAGTGTCATCTCCCTTTCGAAATACGCCTATGGCGTTGGTGGTGCGCGAATGGCATAAGGAATAAATCCGGGGGTACGATAGGGGGAAGCTTCGTCATGCGACACCTACGGAGTTTCTATTCAGCCATTTCATGTCGTAATGCATCTCGTGGTTATATTCGGATTAGTGATGGGCGTGTTTTGTTTTTCGATGTTTTAGATTTACACGCGTATGAAATGATCTTGCCACAATTAGTACATTACGACAACGAGCTGCTTCTCTCCCAAACTTTAATTCAACCCGGTGGTGTGTTTGTAGACATCGGAGCGAATGTGGGGGTTTTGTCATTATTTGCATTAACTGAGTCAGTTAAGGCTGTGCATTCTTTTGAGCCGAACTCATCGATGGTATCTCACCTTAAAAGGACTCGTGCCACTAACCCACTCGCTGAACGTTGGTATATTCACGAATCAGCGGTGGGAAGTTCCGTAGGATACTTAACACTTAACGTGAATTCGGAGTATTCTGGAACGACGAGCTTCAATGATAAGTGGGCGGGGGATAACGACCATGCAGTGCAGGTGCCGATGACAACCCTTGATCATTGGTGCAAAGAGGAGGAAATCACGTCGGTGGACGCCATAAAAATAGACGTTGAAGGGTGGGAGTTTGAAGTAATGTTGGGTGCTAGTGAAACGGTAGAAGCTAACAAGCCATATATCTGGTTTGAGCATAATCTGCCGGCGTTGCGACAAAGTGGACAAGATCCGAATCAAATTCTCAATAGGCTTCAAGAATTTGGGTATGACACATTTGCCGATATTGGACAATTACCACTCTGTCAGGCTTGGTCGCGTCATGAGCTTAATGAATTGAGGGATCGAAGGATAAATATTCTCGCAATTCCTCAAGAACGCAGCATAGATTTCTCGACCAGAGTGCTTGCTCAGATACAGAGAATGAATGAATCTGTCCAGCGCTAACAAACCTGAAGTATCTGTCGTTGTGGGAGCTCACAACGAACAATCCGCGTTGCAGGCCTCGCTAATGAGCGTTCTTCAGCAAGAGGGCGTCAATTTGGAATTAATTGTTGTTGATGACGGCTCAACAGATGGTACTGCTGACTTGCTGCAAGCATTATCACAGAAAGATGCTCGACTCCGGGTGTTTAGCCAAGAACATCAAGGATTAACAATTGCATTAATTAAAGGATGCCAGGAAGCCCGTGGCCAATATATAGCAAGGCACGATATCAGAGACCATTCTCTTGCTAACCGCTTACATAAACAAGTCGAATTAATCAAACGAAATTCCGATACCGTACTGGTTACCAGTGGATATAAATATGTAGGGCCGCACGGCGAATTTCTGGGAGATACATTGCCCAAGCACGCGGCGCAGGATTGGCAGCGTATTTTGAAAAGTGGTGACGAATCTACTTTACATGGGCCTCACCATGGGACCGTGATGTTCCGTAAAGACGCTTATGAAATAGTAGGGGGTTATCGTTCCGAATTCTATTTTGCGCAGGATTTGGATCTTTGGACTCGTATGGCGTCAGTCGGTAAGTTGGAATCCGTGCCTGAGGTACTCTATCAAGCGAGCTTGAGCTATGACAGTATTTCCGCGCAATTTGGGAAACAGCAACGTCAGTTGTGCGGATTAATAGCGACAGCAACTCGATGCAGAGAGCAGGGGAGTTCGGAAGATGATTTGTTGTACCAGGCATCGCTTGTTCGTGGACCTGAATTTAAAAACCATACTGACACTTCAGATTTTGTGGATGCTGACTATTTTATCGGCAGTTGTCTAGTGAGCTTACGTGATCCTGTTGCACGCCGCTATTTAGGGAGGGTACTTCGACGCAGACCGTTTTACGCTAAAGCTTGGGTAAAGTTACTTTGGAGTTACTCAAACGGTATACCGTTTTCTCGCCAATATAATAGTAGTAGTGACAGACAAGCCTAGAATCGTAGTGCTTTGCTGTGACGATCCCTACCAACGTTTTCTAGCGCATCAGCTTCATAATACTTATAGGTCACGGGGATTGTGATACACCGTGAGGCAAACCCGAAAGGCGCCTTAACGAGTAGGTTACAGCGGTATTTACATCTTGGTAGATTACTAAAGTACGTGGTTGCACGTTGGGATAAGTTACGAACGAGATCGGCTACAAGGTTCGTCACGTCGCAGTTATTCAGTGATGATGGCTGCACATCCTCATTCCCTTCAGATATCGACACGTTGAGTGTTGAGAATATTAATAACGCTGAAGTTGTTTCTTTTGTTAAACACCACGAGCCAGACATTGTATGCGTTAATGGGACCAATCTACTTCGTGAGCCTATGCTGGGGCTAGTTTCGAGCATTCCACTCGGCATTATTAACTTACATACAGGATTATCACCCTATACCCGCGGTGGAAATTGCAATCTTTATGCGCTACTTGAAGGGCATCCTGAGTGGGTGGGGGTGACGGTTCATCACATTGACAAGGGAATAGATAGCGGGGATCTGATTATTACTGCCCAAGTTCCCATGGAATCGGGTGACAACTACGATATCATCGATGCGAGAAGCTTTCGCCTGGGAATCACTATGATGGTTGTCGCAGTTCGACAATTAGCAGGAGGACGTGCGGCACGTATTCCACAATGGGCAAAAGGTAAATAATATCTGCAGCGAACTGGCTATATCTATGATCCGTTTCAATGCTATCAAGTGAATCGTACGTCGTCACATGGGCTCATAGGTAACTACCTCAACGAGAAACATGCACGGGATACCGAAGTACGATTAGTGGGCGAGACACGATGATCTTGAAAAAAGGTTCTTCAGTGCATCGGATTGAAAACCGACTAATTGATTTATTTTTCATCCCAGGCACTGAGCGATATTGGATTAGGCGGTTGAAGGGAAAGCTTATGGCTTTAGTCTATCATCGCGTGGACGACCCCTCGAATCATTCATTTCTCGCCTATGGAGGCACGCCGATAATACCTCCCGAAGAGCTGGCGAATGAACTAAATACGTTACGCAAATATGGCGCGCGATTTCTCATTCCATCCGATCTACGCCAAGGCACATTCCCTGCTTCAGATGAATTTGGTGTGATAGTGACGTTCGATGATGGATTTCCCGACAACTACACACTTGGTGTCGAGGTGCTCGATTCGATTGGGATCAAGAGTTTTTTTCAGTGTAGCGCGATGATTAACGGTGACCGCTTAATTCCCGAACACGCCTTGTACTGGTATTCAAGTCAGCGGGAAACCGCGCCCATGCTTTTGAAACTGGCGCATGAAGCTAATTGACCGGGTGCAACGAGTGTAGACGCTGATAACTTATTTGCCGTCACAGGTCGATGGCTTCGCGAGGTACCAGCAAAAGAAATGTTGCTTCGATTGCAAACGCTACGACAGCGACTTTCGATGGAGGACCCAGTCGCGAGAATCTATCCAACTACAACGGATGTTCAGCGTGCTTTCCGTTGTGGGCATGAAATCGGCAGTCATGGCAACTATCACTTGGATCGAGACACGCTAAATGCTTTTGAGTTTGAGAAGGAACTGTCAGAGTCTAGTGAGCGAATCAAAGATGTTACCGGAAGCCGGCCAGCGGCGTTTTCTTATCCGTTCAACAAATATCTGCCAGGGGATCAAGAGATATGTAAACGCTATTTTGTGCAAACGATGACCGTCGATGGGCAATACATCGAACAAGATAGCGATCCATTTTCGATGGCGCGATTCACATGGCCCGGTCCTGCGCGTAACAGGTTGCGTCATAGACGATGGTTATTGACCGGCAAGATTTAGAGTGCAGATCTAAATTACAAAATGAATAAGGTCTCACCGGTATCGATTTCCGTGGTAATTCCAACGTATGGTCGCAACAAAGTGTTAACAGAGACGATTGATGCAGTGTTGCGATTGAATGCGCCACCAACCGAGATCATTGTAGTGGATCAATCGGCGAGACACTGTAAACAAACAGACCGGCAATTAGGCCTCTGGCAGGAAGAAGCCCGTATCAAATGGATGCGATTGTTAGAGCCTTCTATTCCACGCGCAATGAATCAAGGTCTCTTAGCAGCGAAAAACGAATTGGTATTATTTCTCGACGATGACATCATTCCCTCTGCTTCTTTGGTTATGGCTCACCAGGAAGCCCATTTCAAATATGCTGCAAATCTTATTGCGGGGCGTGTGCTTCAATCGTGGCACAATGGAGCACCAGACTCCGCTGGTACGCCGTTTGGGTTTAATTCATTGGAATCACATGAAACCTGTGAGTTTATGGGGGGTAATTTTTCCGTAGTTCGTGAAGAAGCCCTTAAAATTGGGGGATTCGATGAAAATTTCGTCAAAGTAGCCTATCGATTTGAGGCCGAGTTCGCGCATCGATGGCGTGTATCTGGGCGACGCATCTGGTACGAGTCTAGTGCATTGATTCATCATCTTAAAGTTTCTGATGGAGGCACGAGAGCATTTGGGGACCACCTGCGTTCCGTTGGACCTGCCCATACTGTAGGCGCCCATTATTTTTTATTAAAGACCGGAGGATTAAAATCTTTACCGGGAGTTATAATTCGAATCGTCCGTTCAGTTAAAAGTCGACACCATCTCATGCAACCTTGGTGGATTCCAGTAGCTTTGATATCTGAAGTATTAGGATTGGTATGGGCAGCATGGTTAGTGATATTGGGGCCTCGTCATTTACAATCATGATAACTCAACCTCGATAGATGATATTGATCGAATTCCATACCAATGCTAGCAACGAACTGGTAATGAATGGCGAGTGACATAAATATAGAGAATAAATCATTTAAGGACTGCTCGCGGAAAATTAAAGTTTTAAGTATCCTGATAGCTCTGCTCCCGCGTGGTCGGGGGGCAGTTCCGAGAGCGATAGGCAAGTTATTTAGAAGTCAATTCACGAATACATACGTCTTGACCCGACACGGCGTGAAAATGGTAGTGACACCAGAAGCGCTGGATTGCTTCACTACCATGGCAAATTCTAATTGGGCGTTTGATTACTGGGTGTTTGATACTTGTGCAGTCCTCATGCCCGAAGGAGGGACATTTTACGATATCGGGGCAAATGTTGGGTACATATCGTTGGAAATGAGCCAATTGAAATCCGACGGTCGACGGGTAGTCAGTTTCGAGCCTCAAGGAGCGTTAGTGAAAAATCTTCGGCTAAGTTGCAAACTGAGCGGAATAGAAAACATCGATGTGCTGAAAACTTGTGTTGGTGAAGTTAGTAGGGAGGTTTATTTCACACTAGAGCGGCATAGTATTCATGCACATGTGGATTACTCTGAAAAACCAACTAATTATCGCGCAACAGAGGTGGCTCAAATGGTCGCTTTAGATGACTTGGTGCGGGGTGGTGATTTGCCTGTCCCTGATGTGATCAAGATTGATGTAGAAGGATACGAGTTTAACGTGTTGCAAGGCGCGAAGTCAGTAATCGAAATGTATCAACCACATATTGTCTTTGAGCTATCCGAGGCAACACCAAAATTTGGATGGTGCGCTAGTGATTTTTTTGATTTGCTATCAACAATAGGGAACTATACATTTGAATACGCGATCGGCAGCTATAGGGACCCGCAGATTATTAATGATCTGGACGCGTTCGATCGAGAATTTTCAAAAAATCCAAGGTTAACGAATATACTTGCCCGGTCTAGTTCACGACCGCATTGATGGTTGGTGAGGGTGAAGTGAATAGTCAGCTGGGAATTTTCGCTACGCATCCTATCCAATATCAGGTACCTTGGTTTCGCGCGTTAGCGGCGGAGTCTTGGTTGGATGCACAAGTTTACTATGCCATGCTACCCGATGCGGTACAGCAAGGTGCCGGTTTTGGTGTTGAATTCGAATGGGATATTCCTCTGTGCGACGGTTATTCATGGCAGTTGCTTGAGAACAGAGCCTCTAAGCCTTCTCTTGATCGATTTCGAGGATGCAATGTGTCAAATATTGATAAGCTGCTGTCAGCGCGACGACCACACGCCGCTCTGATTAGTGGGTGGAATTCATTCTATTTGTTACAAGTACTGCACGCGTGTCGACGATTACGAATCCCAACGTTGGTGCGAGGCGATTCCAATATTCTTGCGCCACGTGGAATAATTAAACGTGGGTTGCAAAGAATGTTATTCAGTAGATTTTTCGTCTTCCTGGCGGTCGGCCAATTCAATCATCAGCTCTACCGGCGAGCAGGTATTCCTGAAAAGCGCATATTTTTCTGCCCGCATTTCATAGAAAACGAACGATTCTCTCTTCAGACTCAGTCACTAGTTCGCGAGCGTTTTGAGTTGCGTCGACGCTGGAGTATACCCGGTGACGCGGTTTGTTTTGTGTTTGTTGGTAAATTGATGCATAAGAAAAGAATTATGGATTTCCTTCGCGCAATAGACGTGGCCAGTCAAAAAGATAAATGTATATTCGGCTTGGTTGTGGGAGCTGGTGAAGAGAAAGAGATGGCGCTATCGTTTGTGAAGTCGCGGCGGTTGCCTGTGACATTTGCTGGCTTCCTAAATCAAAGTGAGATTGTTAAAGCCTATGTAGCGTCAGATTGCTTGGTGCTGCCGTCGGACTATAATGAAACTTGGGGTCTTGTAGTTAACGAAGCGATGGCTTGCGGTATTCCTGCCATAGTGAGCGACGAAGTCGGCTGTGGACCCGATCTCGTTAAGTGCGGGGTAACAGGGGGGGTTTTCCCGTGTGGCAATGTTTCAGCCTTGAGCCGAACAATAAATGACTTCGCGAGTAATGGTCAGCGGCTTGAATCTATGGGCAAAACCGCGCAGCGGCGCGTGTCTTCGGAGTTCTCGCTTGAACGTGCGACCGCCGGTATTAAACAAGCCTTGCGTTACGTGCTTGAGAATTATTTTCCAGTTGGCACGCTGTGAACGGCTAATAAGTGGCTTGATCTCGCGTATGTAATCTCAAACATTACGCCACGCGGCAAGGGCGCGATTCCCAGAATCATCGGGCGCGTGGCCAAGCCTTTTATCGACGGCGTATTTGTAACGAGGCATGGCGGGCAACTACCGTTGGTAGCGGAGTTTCTGGATGTATATGTAGCCATGCGTAAGCAGGGTAACTCATACGACTACTGGGTGTTCAGGGTAGTAAATGCAATGCTTGAAGATGGCGGTGTATTTTATGACGTTGGGGCAAATGTCGGGTACATGTCCGTAGAAATTGCTCACTTACGTAAAAAAACAATGTCATAGTGTATGGATTTGAACCACACAGAGGACTGGTTAAGAGTATTAAAGAAGCGGTGGCTCTAAATCAGTTCGATAATTTATTTATAGATAATGCGGCACTTAGTAGCTGCTCAGGAAAACTAAAATTCTGTGAAAACTAAAATAGTTTTATCGGTTCGATTGCACACGCGAATTCGGTAGCGAGTTATGATGTTCCATCCTTATGCGTAGACGACTTAGTTTATGTCGAAGGTTATCGACCACCTGATGTTGTTAAGATTGATGTAGAAGGTTACGAGTTGGCCGTCTTGTCTGGTGCAAAAAAAGTATGCAAAGAATACTCGCCGGCAACCATCTTTGAAATTTCCCCTGGCACTAAGAACTATAATTTTTCTGCCCATATGTTAGACAGTTTCTTTCAAACCTTAGACGGCTATTCTTATTTTACAGTAAAAGGCGAGCCATTTGATATTCGTGTGGCTAATGACTGTGTTAAATCCCATTTTGATGTTGTAGCTATTCCAAAATTGAGAGAAACAAGATTTAAATGGTTTATGGATAAACTCAAACTTGGTGAAATCGATAATTTTTGGGATTCGTAGATTAATATCTCGATCCGTGGTGTTCATTCTAAATGCGATTACTACATGTAGTTCCGTCCTATTTACCCGCTACTCGATATGGCGGACCCATTTACTCAGTCCACGGTCTATGCAAATCGTTAGCCAATCGTGGACACGAAGTCCATGTGTATACCACGAATATTGACGGGCCTGGTAACACTGATGTGCCGCTCGAAACACCGGTGGAATTTGAGGGAGTAAAGGTTTGGTTTTTCCCGTCTAATAGTTTACGACGACTATACTGGTCACCGTCCATGCTGAGAAGGATGAGACTGGCAGTACCGACATTTAACATCATTCATCTCCATTCAATTTTTCTATGGCCTACGTGGGCGGCCGCCCGTATTGCGCGACATTCGAATGTGCCATATGTACTAACACCACGCGGTATGCTGGTCAAAGAACTTATCTGGAAGAAGAGTCGCTTGGCCAAGTCACTATGGATTCGATTTATTGAGAAGAAAAACCTTGAAAAGGCTGCCGTAATTCATTGCACATCTAAAATTGAGATGAAGAGTTGTCAAGAGTTTGGCTTTAATTTGCCACATTTCAAAGTGATTCCTAATGGAATAGACGATGAGAGCAATGTGGTATCAACGAACGAACCTAGATCTGATATCCACCAAGTTCTCAAAAAACAACCTCTGATATTGTATTTAGGTAGAGTAAATTGGAAGAAAGGACTCGACCGTCTTATTCCAGCATTGACTTATGTCCCAATGGCGCATTTGGTGATTGCAGGGCATGACGATGATGGTTATTCACGCGACGTGTTCGCAATGGCTGAAAAGGCGGGAGTCGCCGATAGAATTACACAACTAGGATCAGTAAATCAATTTGACAAAGCAGTACTGTACAAGAACGCGAAGGTATTCGTACTGACTTCTTATTCTGAAAACTTTGGTAACTCGGTATTGGAAGCGTTGGCCCATGAATGTCCAGTGGTTGTTACAGCCGAAGTAGGGGTTTCAGATGCAATCAATGGAGCAGGATCTGGAATAGTTACCGAAGGAAGACCAGAAGCAATCGCAGAAGGAATTAATAGAATATTAGCAGATGATCGGTCAAGGACGCTTATGGGTCGTGCTGGTAGGAGACTTATACGCGAAAATTATTGCTGGGATGGCATCGCGCATCAAATGGAAGCGGAATACCAACTGCACATTTAATTTTTTGATCATAATCTATTTATTTGACTGAACTATCAGTTTATATATCATTCATCAATACTTGCGTATTGATAGAAATTAATAGTTGAGATTTGGTTCGGGCATTCAACAAGGCGTAATCAAAATTTTAGTTCGTAATCACCAGTTGTTTCAGATACAAGACTTGTATAAAAACTTCCTATGGTGGATGCGGGCTAAGCCATCGGAAAAAAGGTACGTTTTCGTGTTAGGAGCGCCTCGAAGCGGAACCACGTTGTTGCAGCTACTTATAGCCTCGCATTCTGAATTTAGAGGTTGTGCGGGTGAGTCTGGTGTTTTTACTAAGCAGAATCTTTTTGATATTCGACGACGTTATTGTGGACTGAGCGAAGTTGAAGTTAGTCGTTTGCTATGTCGTTGCGACAATATCGTGGGTTTTTTTGACGCTTTAGCTTCGATAGTAACGGGGGAGGGGAAACACCGATTCGTTGAAAAAACGCCTCAACATGTACTGGTTTTGTCACGGCTATTGCGTTGGTTTCCCGTGTCACAGTTTGTCCACATTGTTCGTGATGGCCGCGATTGTTATTGTTCTGCCCAGAGCAATAGTGATGTTCCACAACGACACGAGGCAAATCGATTTGCCCGCTATTGGAAAAAGTGTCTACGCGCACGGCAAGAAGCTGGAAATACGAAACGTATATTCGATATACGATACGAAGATCTTGTCCATGACCCGCAGAGCATATTAGAAAACGTGATGACCTTCCTGGAGGTGGAATACGAACATAGTCAGATTTTCTTAGCCGCGCGTGCCGGAGATGCGAGAGCAATTCAACCTGCATTTAAACGACTCGCTGAATCTATGGGGTCGGAAAGTGTCGGTCGTTGGCGCAGCGAACTCAATTTAAAAGAAAAACAAGTATTTGCGAGATTAGTAGGTAACGAACTACATCGTTACGGTTATTTGTAACATGAAAGATATTCTCTATAAAAAATCTCGATTTGCTGTTACTGACGACTGCACAAATACGGATGTTAACTAACCTTACGGTGGTTGTGCTCACTTATAATGAAGCACCTAATATTGACCGTTGCCTGAAAAGTGTAAAAGATTTTTGTAATATCAAAGTAGTCGACTCAGGGAGCAATGATCAGACTATCGAAAAATGTAGGACATATACATCTGAAATTTACGAACACCCATAT
>Ga0224508_10002912_pt1 | contig 14344 bp, 13 predicted proteins | sample SF_Jan12_sed_USG_4_FD_170157 | JGI IMG/M metagenome (GOLD analysis project Ga0224508, IMG submission 170157) | Sediment microbial communities from San Francisco Bay, California, United States - SF_Jan12_sed_USGS_21 | ecosystem: Environmental > Aquatic > Marine > Sediment | place: USA... | reverse complement strand
AACGCTTTGTGCATGAGATCTGTGGCTGTCCGAGTGACTGGACGCCGAAGAATATCATCGCCGAGCATATCGAACGCGTTCGCCACGACGTCGGGACGGATCGGGTGTTGCTCGGGCTCTCGGGGGGCGTAGATTCATCTGTCGTGGCGGCGCTGCTGCACGCAGCCATCGGCGATCAACTGATCTGCGTCTTCGTCGATAACGGACTTCTGCGCTTGAACGAAGGCGATCAGGTGATGGAGACTTTCAGCGCGCATCTGGGCGTCAATGTCATTCGGGTTGACGCGGAGCACGCGTTTCTGGAGGCCCTCGAGGGGGAGGAAGATCCCGAGGACAAGCGAAAAATCATCGGTCGAAAATTTATCGAGGTGTTCGAGGCGCAGGCAGAGGAGCTGGAGGGTATTCGCTGGCTCGCTCAGGGGACGATCTATCCGGACGTGATCGAGTCCGCTGGCGCCGCGACCGGGAAGGCTCACGTGATCAAGTCGCACCACAATGTCGGCGGTTTGCCGGAGCAGATGCACCTGAAGCTAATCGAGCCGCTGCGGGACCTTTTCAAGGATGAGGTGCGCAAGATAGGTGTCGAGCTCGGACTGCCGCCGCAGCTCGTGGGCCGCCATCCCTTCCCGGGCCCCGGTCTGGGCGTGCGTATTCTCGGCCCGGTGAACAAAGAATACGCGGACGTTCTGCGACGGGCGGACGACATCTTTGTCAGCGAGCTTCGAAAACAGGGCCTCTACGACAAGGTGAGCCAGGCCTTTGCAGTATTCCTGCCGGTGAAGTCCGTCGGCGTCATGGGGGACGGACGCCGCTATGACTACGTCGTGGCTCTGCGGGCCGTCGAGACAGTGGACTTCATGACGGCGCGCTGGGCCCGTCTGCCGTATGAGTTCCTCGATCACGTCTCGAGACGGATCATTAATGAGATTCGAGGAATCTCGCGGGTTACCTACGACATTTCCGGCAAGCCGCCGGCGACCATCGAGTGGGAGTAGTTATCTCTGTACTGCACCCCTTTGTCTGCTCCGTGCACAATGGATTTCCGCTTCGACGTTGCCGTCGAAAGGAGACTTTCAATGACGCTTCCGCCGGTACCTAAATGTGGCTCGTCAGATGTCAGAAATGAAGAGTATGAGAAAAACTTCTCATATCAGAAGTACTATCAGCTTCTTGTCGAGAAGAATAATCCGGTAGTATTTGATGTTGGCGGCCATCAAGGTGAGAGCGTAAAGTTTTTTCGCTCCCTTTTTGAATCGGCTGAGATATATACGTTCGAGCCTGAACCTGGCAACTACGAAATCCTGAAAAAAGTTGCCACGGATAGCAAGGTGCACGCGTTCAACCTTGCAATGTCTAACGTGGCAGCGACAGTTCCGTTCTATAAACAGGATATCTCACATCTAGGAGGGCTGCGCCCGATAAACGAGGATTCTTCCGATTCGCTTGGTTACGCGGAAAGGGCGAAGAACGAAGAGATAGAAGTTCAGTCTACGACGATAGATCTTTTCTGCGCGCAACGCGGAATTGAGTACATTGACTTGCTCAAGATTGACGTACAAGGGCACGAAGTCGAAGTATTGGAGGGCGCTGACAGAATGCTCTCGAAAACGACTTGCGTTACGGTCGAAGTCAGTTTGTACGACTTTTATGGCGTTAGGCCGATGGCCTTTTTGAACATAGAAACCAGAATGGTAGAGCAAGGATTCTCACTTTGGGACCTTGCCAAGATCTCTAAGAATCCAAGAAGCTTCCGGACCGATTGGTTTGAAGTGGTCTATAAGAAATCGTAGTTGAAGCGCAGACGGCCTTTGAGCAAAACACAACGTGTAACCAACGGCGTAGGTCATTTGGAGTTAGCGCTCGAATGGAGGGGCGATTGCGAAGATGTCTGTGATTTCGACGAAATCATTGAGTGGTAAGGTTACTGAGCCACAACGCCTGATCATGATGGACAAAGAGCACATGAAGCGGGCTCTCGCTCTTGCGAGCCTGGCCGGGGAGCACGGCGAGGTCCCGGTCGGCGCGGTGTTGGTCGGTAAGAACAGCACGGTGCTCGCCGAGGCGGGCAATGCCTCCATCGCAGCCCACGACCCGACGGGACACGCGGAGATCTGCGTTTTGCGGGCCGCCGGGCGCAAGGTGGGTAACTATCGGCTTCCCGGTGCGACACTCTACGTGACTCTGGAGCCCTGCCCGATGTGCGCGGGGGCGCTGGTGCACGCCCGCGTTGCGCGGATCGTTTTTGGGGCCGCCGACCCCCGCACGGGAGCGTGTGGCAGTGTCTTCGATCTCGTCCGGAGCGCTCGGTTGAATCACCGGATCGAGGTCGTGCAAGGGGTTCTTGCTGAGGAGAGCGGGGTATTACTGAAGGATTTTTTTGCCGAACGGCGTTGACAGCGCGCGTCTATCAGCCCGCGCTCAGCGCGGCGACCTGATTGGATTCGGCTTCTTCGTCGCGCACCAATTCTTCGACGGTCATCCAAGTGAGGATCTCGTAGTAGCGCCTGACGTTGTCCACATACAGAACGGGTTCTGCGCCCCGGGCGAATCCGCGGGGCAGGTGCTCGTACCAGCGAGGGTCGCTCAGAAGCGGTAGCCTCTCCCTGACTTGCTGCCACGAATCGGGGTTTCCACCCTGAGACTCCGTGATGATTCGTGCATCCTCTACGTGACCGTACCCCACGTTGTAAGCTGCGATGGCAAGCCAGGTTCTATCTGGCTCCGGTATTCGGTCCGGTATTTTGTTTATGACCCGACGGAGATAGGTTCCGCCACCCAGAATGCTCTCCAGGGCGTCTGTTCGGTCTTCGACCCCGATCATGTGCGCCGTTGTCCTGGTCAGCATCATGATGCCTCGCACACCCGTCGGAGAGACCGCTTGGGGATTCCAATGCGACTCCTGGTACGCCATGGCCGCGAGAAGCCGCCAGTCCAGATTCGACTCCACCCCGGCCCGGACGAAGAAGTCCCTGTATGCCGGTAGCCGGGTATGAAAATGCCGTACGAAGGCTCGGGAACCGACGTAGTCGAAATCATCTTCAGCATCGAAGTAGTAGCGTTCGATAATCTGACTCAACTCACCCGTTGCGTGCAGTTCTGCGAAGTAGGCCGAGATACTTTCACGCAACGAGCTATCCGTCGTCTTGCGCAGCGCCCACGCGATCGGCGTCTCGGTGCCGAGACTGAAAGCCGCCCGCGCGTCAGGGTGGGAGTGTCGCAGCAGGTCGAACAGGTTCGAATCCACGATGGTGTAGTCGATCTCCCCGGTTGCGACGCGCCGCACGAGCTCCTCGACGTCATAGTTCGAGCTCTCGACCCAGGTCAACAGGGGCTGTTCCTCCCGGGCCTCCTCGAGAACACCGACGTACGCAGATCCCGCCAGCACCTCCAAGCGGCCGCCAGTCAGGTCCGCGAGCTCACGGGGCCTGAGGGTGCCTCGCCGATAGATGACCTGCTGCTGGATGCTCTGGTAGGGAGGGCCGAACTCCACGAGTTCGCGACGCGGCTCCGTGATCGACAGCCCGGCGGCTCCGACATGGGCGCGGCCGGAGTAGACGTCTGGAAGTATCTGCTGGAACTCCTCGGCGACGTACATCCTGAGCTCGACGCCCAGGTGATCGGCGTAACCTTTCGCAAGCTCGTAGTCGATTCCGCGTGGTTCGTCGGGACCGTAATAGAAAGTCGCCGGGCTGTTTCGAGTTACCGCGCGAAATTCTCCCGTGAGCATGATTTGCTCGAGGAGACTGGGTGGCGAAGAACATGATCCGGCCACCGAGCCCAGGAGGGCGATTCCAACTACACGCGCCAGCATTCGCGCCATCGTCCGTTGACTGAGGACCGATAATTATACGAAGAGCCTCGAGGATGATTGCAAGCGCAGCAGCGTAGAGGTGCGCGCAAATCAGCCGGGTCAACGGCTTAAAGTTATTCAGTGATCCGTTTTCGAGTCGTGATCGGAGGAATTAGCGCTAAATGCGGGACTGGCGAGAGGGGGTCGAGTGTTTGCATAATCTGGCACTCACCTGCTTTTCCTAGAACTCCTGATCGAGTAAGTGGCGAGCAGGACAAACGCCAGCGTCAGCCCGAGAAACTCCCGCGAGTTCTCGGCATAGTCCTCGCTAGCCATGTCACCAAAGATGCTGCCTGGGTCGCCAGACATCAGATAGTCACTGAACCCCGGCGCGGTCGAAATCATGCTGACCGCGACTGCCCCGACGCACGCGCCGGTCCAAAACCTGCTGTCCCGATCGAGGCCCTGCCCGAGCGCGACCATCGTCGTGCCGCCGTAGACGACAGTCCAATAGACCGGGTCGGGGTCGTTCAATTGGAGGAGCGTGAACGCCAGAAAGAGAGCTGCCGCGCCGAAGTTCCAGAGTTTCACGGAGCGTTTCTCGCAGATGACACTAACGAGACGGAAAATAACATTAATCGACCCCTTCGACAGCTGGTTTCCAGGAGCCACGCTCCATTTCAGCCCGATCCAACCGGTGGCTCAGATGGTGCTGGCCACCGCACGCCGGAATGTCGGCTCAGGCCGGCGATTCACGGGAATCGGGAGTTTGAGACGGATGTCCTGGCCCGGCGCTCAGAATGCGGTATTTTGGAGTTCTGGAATGCCCGGAGTGGTTGGAAGCTTGTGCGTTGGTGGCCTGTCATACTCGGAACGAGCTTTCTGTGGTCAAACGTCTCGGCCGCGCCCGAGCTGATTTCCTATCTGGGACCATCTCCCGGCACTGACTCCGAGGGCAGATTCGGCGTCTTCGTTCAGGACACAGGGATGCGTCTGGGCGCCGACCTGATGGTCCGATCCAGGCATGATCGCGCTCAGGTGTTGCCACGGATTCGGTCAGGTTTCACGCTCGGAGAGAAGCTCGATATTCAGACCCTGATGAGCCTGCCGGACTGGAACGCGGAGACGGGCTCGTCGCGCGCCGCTGTTGATACGAAGTTTCGCTTGACGGCACCGATGCCATTCGTTGACCGGTTCGACGCACGAATCCGGCAACTGCCGAGTGGAGTCTCTCGGGAGACGACGGTCGTATTCCGATCGCCGATCGCGTTCGTTGATCGGCTCCAAGGGCGCCTTCGGCAACTACCCGACGGCGTTTCCAGATACTCTATGGAGTTCGGGTTTCCCGAGGTTTTGACCAACACCGGCGCCCAACGGCCCACGAGCCTCACCGGGGGCGCTACGCTGGAGGAAATAGCGGAGTCGGACAGGCCGGATATTTTTCGTCTGGGAATGCAAATGGTGTTTGCGGGATCTGCGTCGAGCGGCCTGGCGACCTCGCGCGCATCCGATCGATACAAAGTAATCCTCCGATACGAGCAGGAGACTGGAAACCTGGAGCGCCGCGCGACATCTCTTGCTTACGATCACTCCTGGGCGATACGCGACCTCGCTAGAATCGAATTCAATCTGAAATTGCTGAGGAGAGCCGTCGCTGTGGATACCACACTCGGTTTCAACTGGCAGGCGGAATTCTAGTCCTCGGACTCACGCTGGTTCGTAGAGCCTCGTCCGTGTTCTCGAGACCATCGTTCGTAGCGGACTCCTCGAGAATGAGCCCAGGATTCGAGACCGGTCCACCCCCATCCATAGAGGCCCCAGCGGTCACGAATTCCCTGTTACCGTCATCTAACGCCCGAATGGGGTAAAATCGGGTCTGACTCTCGCTCTGGTCAACGGCGCAGGCCGTCGTCTCGGTGGAGTCAATAGCTCTCATAAGAAGCCAGCAGGCAATCGCACACCATTCAACGTGGGCGCTCAGGTCCCCGGAGGAGCGCCTGCATCCGTACAAGTGCTTTAGCCTGGAACTGGGTGAGTCTGAGGCTGTGGATATCGGATGAGTTGAAGCGCAGGTTGGAGCAGGCGTAAGGTGGCCCGAACCAGCGATCTCGACACAGGAATATATTAGAATCTCCTCCCCGGAGAACCCGGCATCACACATGGAGGGAAGCTGCTGATGGCTTTCACATTAACGATCAACGGCGCGGCCTATGAGGTCGATGCAGAGCCCGAGACGCCATTGCTGTGGGTCTTGCGTGACAATGTTGGCCTCATGGGCACTAAGTTCGGTTGTGGAATAGCCCAGTGCGGCGCCTGCACGGTACATATCGACGGGCAGCCGGCAAGAGCCTGCGCCACGACTGCAGCGAGCGCGGTCGGCCGCGAGATCACGACGATCGAGGGCTTGTCTGACGATAACAGCCATCCGGTCCAGCAGGCCTGGATCGAGGATACGGTGCCGCAGTGCGGCTACTGTCAGTCGGGCCAGATTATGTCAGCTGCGGCACTGCTGGCGCGGACGCCTGACCCCACTGATAGCGAGATCGACTCAGCGATGGCCGGCAATCTCTGTCGTTGCGGCACGTATCGGCGAATCCGGCGGGCGATCCATCGCGCCGCCGAGATCGCAAAGAGTTGAGGGAGACGACCATGATGGACATGGAGATGATGCTATCCCGCCGAACGCTGATCCGAACGATGGCCGGAGCCGGAGGCGGCATGCTGCTCGGCTTCCGCATCCCCGGGGCGTTCGCCGCGGTGGTCGCGCCGAAGCCATGGACGACGCCGACCGATGGCGACGAGATCAACGCGTGGCTTGCGATCGATGCCGACGGTACGGTAACGATTCGCGTCCCTCACACCGAGCAAGGTCAGGGCGCCCTGACATCGGTCTCGATGATGATCGCCGAGGAGCTCGACGTGCCTTGGGACAAGGTGCAGGCGGTGTTCGCGGACATGAATCGTCATGTCAACGAAGGCGAAGAATATATCGTCACGACGACTCACGGCTCGCAGCTGGTTCGGCTTCAGCACCCGCACATCATGCAGGCAGGCGCCTCGGCGCGGGAGCGGCTGAAGGCGGCCGCGGCGCGCGCCTGGAATGTCGATCGCGCCGATGTGGTCGCAAAGCAGGGCATACTGAAGAGCGGTAATCACAGCGCCAGCTATGCCGAGTTCGCCACGGAGGCGGCTGAGATTACCCTGGCCGAGGAACCGGCGATCAAGAAGCCGGATGAGTGGTGGCTCCTGGGCCAACCGACCCCGCGTCTGGATGCGCCTGTGAAGGTCAACGGCAGCGCGCATTATTCCATCGACACGCGCCTCGAGGGGATGGCGTATGCGGCTGTCAAGAGCTGCCCGGTCCCGTGGGGCGGCTTGAAGAGCTACGACTTCGGCGCGATCGAGGATCGCCCCGGGGTGATCGCGGCGGTGGAGCTCAAGGCGGTCGAAGGCAAGGACTTCACCTCCGATATGCAGAACGGCGTGGCCGTGGTGGCGGATACCTGGTACCGGGCCAAGACAGCGCTGGATCTCATGCCCGTCGAGTGGGACTTCGGGCCTGAAGGCGAAGTCAGCAACGAAACACAGGCCGCTGAGGCCCGTCGGCTTTTCGAGGCAACGGGCGACGTGAGCAACGAGGTCGGTGGAGACGCAATCGGGATGATTGCCACCTCCGAGCGCACGGTCACGGCCGAATATCACCGACCGTACGAGACCCATGCGCGCATGGAGCCGATCAACGCCACCGTGAGCGTGACGGAAGAGCGGGTTGACGTCTGGTCGCCGACGCAGGATCAGGCGGCTCCGCTGAAGATCGTTGCGGACCAGCTCGGCCGCGACACGAGGGACGTATACGTCCATACGGGCTTCCTCGGTGGCGCGTTCGGCGGCAATGGCGGCGGCGCAACGGCCGTGACCCGGCAGGCGGCAGAGATCTCCCGTCAGATCGGGCGTCCGGTCAAGGTCATCTGGACGCGCGAAGAAGACGTCATGCACGACAAGCAGCGACCGCCCGTCTACACGCGGCTTTCCGCCTCGCTGGGTGAGAAAGGTCTGCCAGAGGCATTCTTCTCGCGCGCCGTCTGGTTCACGCACAATGGCGTGGAGCGTCACGGTCCCGCGACGGCTGACTATGCGATCGGCACTATGCCTTATGCCGTCCCGAACAGGCGGCATGAGCGTCACAATGTGGCGGCTCACATCCCGACCGCGACGCATCGCGCCCCCGGCGCGAACCAGAACGGCTTCATCATCGAGCAGTTCGTCGACGAGATGGCACTGGCCGGGGACTGGGACCCGCTCGAGTGGCGCATCGAGATGACGAAGGGCCAGGAACGCTGGCAGAGGGTTCTGCTGAGGCTGAAGGAGGTCGCCGGATTCACCACCGACCTGCCGCGCGGCGAGGGTATGGGGCTCGCGATCGTTGCGGATCACGGCTCGATTTGCGGTGCTTGCGCCACCGTCTCGGTGACTCGGAGCGGCCAGCTTTCCGTCGAGAAGGTCGTCCTGGTCATGAACAGCGGCTACATGATTAATCCGCGTGGTGGCGCCGAGCAGATCGAGGGCTCGGTCTGTTATGAGCTTTCGCACGCTTTGTACGGTGGCCTGGACCTCAGCGGTGGCCAGTTCGTGACCCGCAACTTCGACACCTACACTCTGATGCGTATGCATCAGATGCCGGAAGTCGAAGTCCATTTCGCCCTCTCCCAGGATGGTTGGTGGGGCGGTATGGGTGAACCCGGCGGCCCGCCCACGCCTCCGGCGGTTGCCAACGCGATTTATTTCGCCACCGGCAAGCGGATTCGCTCGACACCCATCACCAAGCACGACTTGAACTGGTCATGACGTAGTCAAGCTCGGGTTACCGGGGAGATCCCGGCCGGATGTCGGTATAATCGGAAGCTACAAGAACACGGGGGAGCTAAAGTGTCTTTGTTCATCAAGGCCGGAAGCCGAATCCTAGTCATGCTCGTAATGGTGGCGGCGTTGGCGCCGGCCCGCGTCCCGGCTCAGACACCGCCGCCGTCTGCCCTCATCAATCAGCGGTCGGATGAGGCCGTGGAGGCAGCCCGGGCAGTTTCTCCGCATACGAACGAATCAACGCTCGCTTACTTCAAGGATGAGCTGGAAGCGGCCGTCGAGGAGGCGACTCAGCGGGTGTGGGATCCGACAGCTCCACGTCAGCCGTCCCCGCGCACGCCGTGGGGTGCGCCGGACCTGCGGGGTTATTGGTTGAGCGTCAACTATGTGCCGATGGAGCGACCCGACGAGCTCGCCGGAAAGCCGCTGTATACGGTCGAGGAGGCGATCGATGTCTTCGCGAGACAGGTCCTCGCGGACGCGGCCGTCGATCCATCCACGGTACACTATGACTGGAAAGAATTCGGGATGGGCAGCTGGCAGAGCCCGATGATACCGAACCGGCGCACATCCGCGATCGTGGATCCGCCGGACGGGAAACTTCCCAGGCTCACAGCCCAGGGGCGGGCGCAATACGAAAAAGCTCAGGCAAGGGTGGCTAACTTGGAATCCCGGAGCCTTTTCGAGCGCTGCATTGCGGGGAACCAGGGCCCACCGAGGGTTCCGTCAATCCGCAACTATGGCGAGTCTCAGATCGTGCAGACGCCGGACTATGTGGTGATCCTCACGCAGGTGAACAGCGAAGTGCGCATCGTTCCGCTGGATGGGCGCACGCCATACCCCGACAATATCCGCCCCTGGTTGGGGGCGTCGCGTGGCCACTGGGAGGGCGATACGCTGGTAGTCGAGACAAAAAACTTCCATGAGCAGCGTAAGTGGATGCGGATCAGAGGGGCCGGGCCCAACCTGCACCTCGTCGAGCGGTACACTCGAGTCGCTGACGACCTGCTGCTCTACGAGGCGACGTTGACGGATCCAACGACCTGGGAGGCGCCGTGGACCTACGAGATCCCATGGCCGAAGATGGAGCCGCCGGGGCTGTTCGAGTTCGCGTGTCATGAAAAGAACTATGGCCTAATTAACGTGATCAGAGGGGCCAAGGTCCGGGAAGCCGAATACGAATCCGAGCTAGCGAGATGATCACGAGCGGAGCCCGCACGTGTCCGGATACCCGGTCGTAGATACGAACAGGCCGTCGTAAGCTCAGAAAACTGGCCAAACTCCTTGCCTCGTGCAAAAATTGAGCCGTGTTTGGACGCGGTCTTTCGATAGCAATCGTCACGGGGTCACTGCTGTTGGCTGCGCACGCGCACGCGCACCACTCCTGGGCCGGGATCTACAACACGGAGAAGACCATCACAGTCCAAGGCGTCGTCACGGAGTTCCTCTTCCGCAGCCCTCATCTTGCGCTCGAGCTCGACGTCAGTAACGAAGTTGGGCACGTCGAGCGGTGGACCGTTGAGTGGGGCAGCCCCAGACGGATGCTGGAGGCGGGCTACGACGAACACGTGCTACAACCTGGGGATGAGGTCGTCGTCACTGGCCAACCTGCATGGACGCCGGGCAGGAAGTCCGTCCGCATGCGTACGCTTACCCGTCCAGCCGACGGTTTTTCACTAACCGGGCGACAGCGCCGCCGCTGAGCGCGCTTTCGCAACTGGTGCGACTGACTGCTTTCCCGGTGGCCGTGGGGAGTGTTGTATCTCAATATTCTGGCGTGGCCGGGAACACCTTCAAGCGTTGCGGTCATCGCTGATGCCATGGACGAGTTCCTGGGAGGAATTCGCCGCGTCTGAAGGACCTCTTTCGGGCCGAGAGCAGACGGTCGGAGGGATACGACCAACGAGGGGGCTATGAACAAGGCTAAGAAAGACGAAATCATCGATCGACTCATCAAGAAGGGCGTAGATCGCTCTTGCCCCAGATGTGGCAATAATGCCGTTACGATGATTGACGGCTACTTCAATCACACTGTTCAAGACGATGTTTCGGGCTTCGTCATCGGCACCCCAAGCATTCCGACGGTGGTCACCGCTTGCACCAATTGCGGCTTTCTGTCTCAGTATGCGCTGGGCGCCCTGGGGCTCCTGCCCAGGCAACGGTTCGGGCCGCACGATGACTGACGTTCCTGAGCAAGCGCTCGCGGTGCGTCAAGCGCCGTTCCTGGCCAGCGGGCCTCGCGAAAGCCGTTGCATGCCGCGGAACTATCAGTGGCAGGCGCGAACCTGGAGGAGTCCTGTGTCCAGTATCAGGATCAGAGATTGGAAGAGGGGGGTGCCGTGCGCGCCGCTCGTGGAGAGGTTTTCGTGAGAAGTCTTATCGCAGGTATCGGCGCACTCCTTCTCGCCGCACCCGTTTCCGGCCATCATAGTGATTCGGGACTGGATCTGGACACCCTGGTGACGGTCGAGGGCACCGTCACCGATTTCAGCTGGCGCAATCCCCACGTCTATTTCACGGTGGAGGCCACGGACGAGGAAGGCACACAGGTGGAGTGGACGATCCAGATGGCTTCGGTGGCCACCGTTTCCCGGATGGGTTGGACCAGCGACTCGCTGGCGGTGGGCGATCAGGTTGCGATCGGCGCATATCCCGCCCGGGACGGGCGAGCGTACGCGAAATTCCTCTCGATCGAGAAGTCGGACGGCATCGCCTTGCCGACGTCATTCGATAGCGAAACTGGAGAAGTCCTGCTGTCGGCTCCGGAAGTGACCGCCAGTACGACCACGCTTGAGGGCAAATGGATGGCGGACGGCTCAGCGCTCAACGAGTACCCCGGTCGCCTGGACGGTCTGACGAGGGCTCTCCTCAGGCTAACCGAGGACGGTCGGGCCAGGCAGGCCGCGTATGACGAGAACTCCGACGAGAATCCTGAATTGAGGTGCGTCGGACGGCCGACGCCGGCGATGATCGTCTACACCGATCTCTATCCACTGCAGATCGAGTTCAGCGAGGCCGAGAAGACCATCGCGATCCGGAGCCAGTTCTTCGACGAGGAGCGAACGGTGTATGTCGACGGCCGTGGGCATCCCGAAGGCCAACGCTTTCACGAGGGTCACTCGATTGGCTGGTGGGAAGGGAATACCCTCGTCATCGACACCCGTCACTTCACCGATCACCGATCCCCTTACCAGAATGGCATTCCTTCGGGCGCGCAAAAACACGTCATGGAGCGCTATCAACTCAATGAAGACGGTACCCGGATGATCGTCGAGTTTACGCTGGAGGACCCCGAGTACATCCTGGAGCCCATGACACATACCCGGGAACTGATCTATTCGCCGCAGGCCGACATGTCCCCCTTCAACTGTGATCCGGAATCGACGCGGCGTTTCCGGGCTCGGTGAGGCGGAAGATGAGGCGACGCTCCCAGACCTGGCGCGTCGCCACGAGACTTGCTATCTGGACCTCATCGAGAAAGGCTTTCTGAACCTGATTGGGGCGCGGGCGCCGGAAGGACGACCGTTCGCGGCTCCGGCCTCCAACCCGCGTGACTTCGACGCTATCCCGCCATCACCTAGCGCGGGGCGCCGTTCGTGATCCACTGGCGGATTTCGGCGATGACTGCCGGGTCGAGCGGCGGCGAGCCGATGGGCATCTGCAGGCCGGTTGCAGCTATGCCCTCGAGCTTCTGGATCAGGTAACTGTTGACCGGATCAGTGGGCGCAACCCGCAGGATGCCCACCTGCTGAATACTGGGCACGCCACCAACTCCCACCAGTGAGGCGAAGCTCGCGTCGGCATCGCTCAGGTCAAGGCCCGACGGAAGGATGACGCCGGTGGGTCCGGTATGACAGCCTACGGTGGCGCACGTTGGTGTGAACACGACCGCCTGAATCTGGTCCAGCGTGGGTCCGATCACGATCGGCGTGGTGAGGGTGAACCCGGTCTGGAAATTCCCGCCCGCCGTGCCATTGCCCGAAGGAAGCACGCCACCGAACTCGCCATCCAGCGCATTGGCATCCAGGTCCAGGATGACGGAGGCCCCCAACCCGAGCAGCTGGACTCGATAGGTGTCATCCGCGAGGACGACCCCGGTCAGGTCGAAGATTGCGGTCTGCGGGTTTGCAATCGGCACCGTTATCGAAGTCGCCGTTATCGGTACTTCGTTACCGTCGCCGAAATTCATATCACCGCCGCTCGCCTCCAGGATGAACGTATTCGCGTTGATCGTCGATGCGTCGAGCTCACGATCGAAGCCCGCGATGATCTGAATTGGCGCCGCACTGAGGTTTGCGCCGGACATCGGGGATAATGAGGTCACTCGGATGGCGCTGGAGGGCTGGACCCGATCGTCGATTGCGCCGTCGGTGATCCACTGTCTGACGATATCGATATCCGATTGCGGAAGCGCCCCGCCCGGCGGCATGACCACGCCCACGGCCGCGGTCCCCTCCATCTTCTGAATCAGGTAACTGTTGTTGGGATTGCCCGGAACAACGCGCTGGATTGCAGCAGCCTGGCTGCTCGTAATCCCGACCAGCTGCGCGTAGCTGCTCGCCGCCTCCAGGCTCAGACCCGCTGAAGCACCTGCGCCCGCGTGGCAACCCACGCTCGCGCAGCTCGGTGTGAAGACGTTCGCCTGGATCTCGGAGAAGTTGGGTCCGAATCCTCCCGGTGGCGGTGGGCCCGGCGGCGGCGGAGCGGGTGGAGTTGTCGGTGCGGGCGAGCCGGCGGCCCAGGCCGCGGCCGCGTCATCATAGGTTTGAACATCACAAGCGGTCAGCGACCCTGCGATCAATAAGGATCCCACTGTGTTTCGGGCAATGCCTGATAGTTTCATGATGCGCTTTACCAATCGGTGCGACGAGCCCGTTGATGGGCTCGACGAGCGTTCGATGGTATCGATTGGGGCCGGGCAAATCGTGACGACCGTCACAGTAATGAGGTTGGCGCGTGAACGTGCGCGATCAGCTCATGCAAGTCGGCCGGCTCGACGGAAATCGTCGTTTTCCAGTCGCTGAAGATAAGTCAAGAGTCGTACTGGGGACCCGGCACGCTGCTTTGCTTAGAGGCTTTCCAGAAACAGCAACAGCCTCTCGCGATCTCGCTCGTCCAGACTCTCGAACTCTTCTGCTTCGCGGGCAGCGGAGTTGTGGTGTCGCATGATCGCGTCCTCAATGCTCTGCGCGCTGCCGTCGTGCAGAAGCGCTTCGCCGTCAGCCAACCGCGTGCCCAGACCCCATAGCGCCGCCGTGCGGATCTTTCCCCTGGCCTCAGGTGGCAACCCTTCGCGCAGGATGCTCGGTCCGGTCCCGATATCGTGCAGGAGAAAATCTCCATAAGGATGAAACCGCTTTCTACCCAATGCCCGCGGCACGCGAAACGTTCCGCCGTGGAGCAGCTCGCCGGTTCGCGCTGTTTCCAGCTCGGGTAAATGGCATGCATCACAGCCGATGGATTCGAATACCCGGAAGCCCCTCTGTACCTCTCTGTCGTCCTCCGAAGCAAGGCGAGGTGGCGCCGACAGGGCGCGCATGAAATCTGTAAACAACTCGACGTCCTCGCCGAACGTGCCACCGTCGTCTTCGGGGTCGGCGACACCGTCGTCCACTGGATTCCCGAGCAGGGTATTGTCGTCCGGTTGCAGCGGGGATGTGATGCCCATTTCGTTTCTATAAGCGTCCCCGCGAA
>Ga0224508_10002911_pt1 | contig 14346 bp, 8 predicted proteins | sample SF_Jan12_sed_USG_4_FD_170157 | JGI IMG/M metagenome (GOLD analysis project Ga0224508, IMG submission 170157) | Sediment microbial communities from San Francisco Bay, California, United States - SF_Jan12_sed_USGS_21 | ecosystem: Environmental > Aquatic > Marine > Sediment | place: USA: California... | reverse complement strand
CAGCCGGGCGGCAATTCCGTTCAGCCGCGACATGGAATCACTTGGCCTGGCGCGCGGGGCGTCGCTGAGGCACCACGGCATCTATGCCTACCGGCGCCATGTCCTCGGCACTTTGGTTGCCGCTGAACCCTGCGCAATCGAGGAGTGCGAGAAACTCGAGCAACTTCGTGCGCTGTGGCTGGGTTTGACCCTGAAAGTCGGTCGCGCCAGCGTCCGCCCGGGCCCTGGCGTAGACACCGAGGAGGACCTCGCGAAGGTCAACGCGGCGCTGTCCTGAGCTCTCCCGACCGCCGTAAATCGCTGTATCGTTAAACGCTCGATACGGGACGGCTTTCTACGGCCCGACAGGATCAACATTTTGAGATCGAACGGTTGTATAGTTGCGGGCTCGCAGGAGATTTTTCATGTTACCGCACCAGGATGTTGTCGCCGAAGTCTTGAAGCTGCCCGACGGGCCTCAGATCGGAGCGTTCTTCGATTTTGATGGCACCGTGATATCGGGTTACTCGGCCTTCGCATTTATCGAAGAACAGATCAAGCGCGGCCATCTGTCGCCGCGCGAGCTTGTGGAACTGCTCGGTGCAATGGCCAGTTTCGGCCTCGGCAAGATGGGATTTTCGGCAATGATGTTGGGGATGGCCCAATTTCTACGCGGCATCCGCGAAGACAGCTATGCGGCCTTCGGTCAGGAGTTGTTCGAATCGCATATTGCACGCCAGATCTATCCGGAATCACGAGCGTTGGTCGATGCCCATCTTCGCAAGGGGCACACGGTCGCGATCATCTCGTCGGCGACGCCTTACCAGGTCGAGCCGGCCGCGCGCGACCTCGACATTGAGCACGTACTCTGCACGCGGCTTGAAGTGGAAAAGGGCATGTTTACAGGTGCGGTCTTGCGACCCACCTGTTTCGGACCGGGTAAGGTCACTGCGGCCGAATCTTTGGTGGAAACATACGGCGTCGACCTCGAGCAGAGCTTTTTCTATTCTGACAGCGACGACGACATCCAGCTGCTCGAACGCGTTGGCAATCCGCGACCATTGAATCCGAACAAGAAGCTGCTGGCGATCGCCGAGCATCGCGCCTGGCCCGTGCGTCGCTTCGGCAGCCGTGGCCAGACGCACCTGTCGGACTGGCTGCGCTCGCTGCTTGTGCCGGCAAGTCTCGTCGGCTCTTTTTTTGCAGGCTTGCCCATATGGGCGCTGACCGGCTCGAAGCGCGATGCCCTGAACTTTTCCGTGTCGATCTTCGCGGATACGGCGAGCGCGCTTATCGGCCTGGACCTGAAGATCAAGGGCGAGCAGCATCTGTGGTCACACCGGCCTGCCGTGTTTATCTTCAATCATCAGAGCAACGTCGATATGGTCATCATCGCGCGCTTGCTGCGGCGCGATATCACCGGCGTCGGCAAGCGCGAGATTCGCGACATGCCGATAATCGGACGGGTGATGGAAGCTGCTGGCGTCGTATTGATCGACCGCAAGAACTCGGCCAGCGCGATCGAGGCGATGTCGCCACTCGTCGACGCAATGCGCGTCGAGGGCAAATCGGTTTGCCTTTCACCGGAGGGCACCCGTGCGGCGACACTCAGGCTTGCCGATTTCAAAAAAGGCGCATTCCATCTCGCCATGCAGGCGGGCGTGCCCATTGTGCCTATCGTCATACAGAATTCCGGCGACGTGCAGCCGAAAGGCGACATTCTCTATCACCCGGGTACGGTCGAAGTCGAAGTGCTGCCGCCAGTTGATACGAACAAATGGTCTGCCGAGACGATCAATGACCATGTCGCCGAGATTCGAGCCATGTACTTGAAGGCGCTGGAGCAGGATCCCGGGTCGAGAAAACGTCGAACGTTGAAATCCGTTCCGAGTGATGTTTCTGTGGGTGGAGCGCGTGAATGAGTGTCAGCCGCTGGCCGGCTGATGACACGAACAGCGTACTTTTTGTGCTCGATGCGGCCCACCGGGTCGAGCAGAAGCACCTCGAAACCTGGCTGGAACGCGAGCGCAAGAAGCGCGGTTTTAGCGGTAGCGCCGAGTACGTTGCTGTGCCGATTGCGGACGCCCCGGAGCATATTCCTGCCGAGCGCCTGTTACCCGCGATGGACCTGCCGGGCGAGACGCTGGTTGTCCCCGTGCGGGTTGTCTGGCTGAAAGGGCTGGACGTCAAGAGCACGAAGCCGCGGTTTCGGGATTTATTGCTAGGGAATCCAGGGCGCCCGGGGCCGATGAAGGCGAGTCGCATCCTCAAGAAACACCCGATGCGCGCAAAGTGCATAAGCGGTGCGCCCGCAACGCTCGTCGACTTGCGCCAGCGTTTGCAGCATCGACTTGGCACGACGCCCGACAACATTCAACTTGCCGATTTTCTTGCGGGTCAGGCCAGCGTCGCACTCGATATCGCAGAGCGCCGGCTGCGCGGCAGTCGCTACAAAGTGCCGAGACGCGTCGCAAATAATCTGCGATCAAGCCGTGAATTCATTGTTGCGATCGAGGAGCTGAGCCAGCAAACAGGTCGATCCATAAGCGGCCTGCAGACAGAGGCAAACAAGATATTCAAAGAGTTGATTCCCGTGCCGCAGGCTTTCTGGCTTGACGTAAGTTACCTGCTCAATCACGCGATCTCCACGTTGGGCTACGATGCCGAGATCGTTGTCGACGAGGCCAGCCTGCAGCGCGTTCGGCAGATCAGCAAGCAGCACCCGACGGCGATCCTCTGTACCCACAAAACGCATGTGGATTTCCCGGCGTTGAACAAGGTGCTGTTCGACCATGATTTTCCGGCTCTGCATACGATGGGCGGAGTCAACATGGCGTTCGCCGGCCTGGGCTTCCTGGCGCGTCGCGCCGGTGTCATTTTCATTCGACGCAGCTTCCAGGACGACGCACTGTACAAGCTCATATTGCGGCAGTACATCGGTTACCTGATGGAAAAACATTTTCCGCTTAGCTGGGCTTTCGAAGGCACCCGTTCCCGGGTTGGCAAATTAATGCCGCCAAAGTACGGAATACTCAAATACGTCATTGAGGCTGCGCACACGAATGACGAGTGTATGTTACACATCATCCCGGTCGCGATGAACTACGATTTGATCGGCGATGTTCGCGACTACGCGAAAGAACAATCGGGCGTCAAGAAGCGACCGGAGAGCCTGAGCTGGTTCATTGGCTACATGCGGGGCCTGAGGCGGCCCATGGGGAAGATCTACATGGATTTCGGCGAGCCCGTGGTGCTGGACAAGGTACCATCCGGTGAGGACAGGCGCGCGTTATCCAGGGTGGCTCTCAAGGTTGGCGTCGAGGCCAACCGCGTAACGCCGATCACGCTTGCGTCACTGGCTACTATGGTGCTTCTGGGCAGTGCACCTCGCGCACTTACGCGTATTGAACTGACACGGCAAATTGCCCGGGTCGTTTTCTGGGCGCAAGCACGAAACATCAAGATAACCCGGCATTTCGAGATCGAAAACGAGGCTGAGCTGACGGCACTGGCGCAGGTGTTGATCGACAATCGCCTTGTTACGCGTTACGACGACGGCCCCGAAGAGGTTTACGCGATTGCGCCCAAACAACAAGCCGTCGCGAGCTATTACCGCAATACGACAATTCATCATTTCGTCACAAAGGCCATTGCAGAACTAGCCCTGGCGGGTATCGCCACGGACGAACAAGCACCGCTGCAAGCATTCTGGCAGGAAGTGGACAGGCTGCGCGACCTGTTCAAGTTCGAGTTCTTCTACGCGCCGCGGGAAGAATTTCATGAGGAAGTCGGCCAGGAGCTGCGGCGCTATTCGACGGACTGGGAAGACACACTTGCCCGGGATGCCGATTTCGCCGGCCGCATCTTAAGGGACTTTCGGCCGCTCGTGGCGCATGCGACACTCACACAGTTCGTGGAAGCGTATTATGTGGTTGCCGATGTTGCCGCGGTGACGCCTCACGACAAGGCGCTCGGGGCAGATGACTGCTTGCGCCGAAGCTTCGCCTACGGTCGACAGGCATACCTGCGAAGACGTATCAGCAGCGAGGCGTCGATCGGCAAGTTATTGTTTCAAAACGGTTATAAATGGATGGAGAATCGAGGACTTACGGCAGCAGGCGACGCCGATCTTGCAGCGCGTCGGATGCAGGCAGGCCAGAATCTCCGAGAGTTGATGCATCGTCTGCAGCGCATACAGGCGCTCGCACTGCCAGTCTGAGTACGGAGTAGATCCCATGGATCAGTTGAACCCACAGGACGCCCAATTCCTGTATATGGAGTCGGAAGACAACCTGACGCACGTTACGTCGATATCAATTTTCGACCCGACCACCGTGCCGGGTGGCAAGGTCGTTCGCTTCAAGGATATCCTGACGCACATCGAAGGGCGCCTGCACATGAGCCCACTTTTCAAGCGACGCCTTGTGCGCGTTCCGTTCGAACTCGACTTTCCTTACTGGGTGGACGATGAGCATTTCGACCTCGAGTACCACGTCCGGCACGGTCGGCTCCCCGAGCCTGGCGACTGGCGCCAGTTTTGTATCCACATGGCGCGTTACCACTCCCGGCCACTGGATATGAATCGGCCGCTTTGGGAAATGTTCGTCGTCGAAGGCCTCGATAACGTCGACTGGCTACCCAAAGGCAGCTACGCGCTTGCGACCAAGATTCATCACGCGGCCGTTGACGGGAAAGCCATCATCGACTTTTTTGGCGCGATGGCCGATATCGACAACAAGGGTACGCCGGCGGTCCCGCTGAACACGGCCAAGCTCCGCCGCAGTCCACAGCCCAGTTTGCTCGACATGGCGGTGCGAGCAACATGGCACACGATTCGCTCGCCGATTGGCATGACGGATGCGGTCATGCGCGCCGTGCCGAGCTTGTACGGATTCGCGCAGAGTGCGTTGCGTTCACAGAAAAAGGAGAAACATCGCGTGCCGGACACGCGCTTCAATAGCGACGTGGCTCCGCAAAAAATGTTTGACGCGAGAGCATTCCCGCTGGCTGACCTGAAAGCGATGCGCCAGGCCGTTCCCGGCAGCACGATCAACGACGTCATTTTGGCCGTCTGTGGCGGCGGCTTGCGGTGTTACCTGCAGCAGCATGACGAGTTACCCGAGGAGTCGCTGATCGCCTGGGTTCCCATTAATGCGCGGCAAGGAACCGGGGCAGATCCAGATTCACCCGGTAACAACGTCACGTCGATGACGGCGCCGATATATACGAACATCGAGGACCCAATTGAGCGACTGACTCGTATTCACCGAGCGACGCAACAAAGCAAAGCAGCGAAAGCCGGCGTGTCGGCACGCGTGATGACGGATCTCAGCAAGCACGTGCCAGCCTCGACCCAGGTGATAGCGAGCCGCCTCGTATTGCGCACTGGAATAGCGGCTCGTATGTGCAACCTGTTCATCTCAAACGTGCCCGGGCCGCAGGTTCCGTTGTACATGAACGGTGCCCTTCAGGTAGGCAGCTTCGGCATGGCACCGCTGGCCAATGGCATGGGTCTATTCATTGCCACACCGAGTTACAACGGCCAGGTAACGTTCAACGTCACTTCGACGCGGGACATTATGCCCGACATCGACTTTTTCGTTGAATGTCTCGAACAGTCTCTGAACGATCTGAAAGCGGCGGTCAGGCCCGCCAGGAAATCGCCGACCAAGAAATCATCTGCCGCAGAATCTGGCGGCAAGGAATCGCATGCCGGGAAATCCGCCGCCAAGAGGAAGATCCACGCCGTCAAGTCGTAGCGGCGGAGGAGTCGTTCAGAAAACCCAGGCGCACGGCCGCTGATTCTGCGGGACGCTCGAACGTCTCACGTCAACCGGCCCGTCGCGACACTGCGCTCCTGATGTTCGGCACGCGACGGTCAAGATCGTTGAGGATTCGATCGAGCTTCCTGCTGATCTTGGTCTGTACCCGGATCATCTCGATCTTGGGCCAGGTCACCTTCTCGCCCATTTCGATCAGCTCAATGACCTCCTCGATTGACCGATGCGCCAACAATCGAAGCGGATTAATCAGGCGTGTGTCGGGCAGGATGTTGATGTCGCCGAAATAGTCCTGATTCATAATGCTGAGGCCGACATTCGTAAGCCTGCTGATGGTCGGGTTCCAGGCAAGCGGTTTTTCGAGCAAAAATGCACATGCGTTGATCCATTCGCGTACCGTTCGCCCGGCGGCGAGCTTTACGGTTGTCGGCAGGTCCATCTTTCTCTTGGTACCCGTTGCAAACGGAAAAATGTGCGGGTTCACCTGGCTGACGATAAAATGATTAACGCCGTAGATACGCGCCAGACGTTTCGCCGGCAGGTCGTCGCTCAGGGAGCCGTCGACCCATCTGCGCGAAGGCAGGTATGGCTGCTTCTTTCCTTGATCGTTTTTTGCGGCAAGCGCCACAGGCGGATAGAACCCGGGAACCGCTGCGGAAGCCATAACCGCTTCACGAATATAGACGTTGGGGGTCGTGATCGAATTCAGCAATCGCGACGTCTGGTGTTTTTCGGCGGCCGCGATCGATACGTTAAGGTGCCGGCCCGTGCTCTCGAAGGCCTCCTGAAACGTGATATCCGGAATCAGACGATTGAGCGCATCCTGGACGTCTTCGACCGATGTGACCGACGGCTTGAACGCCTCAAAACGGCTAAACAGGCCCTGATCACGTTCGATCTCGTGCGCGAGGTTTTCGGGTTCGAGTATTCTCTCGATGTCTTTATCGCTATGGGTGCTGACGAGGCTGCCCACTATTGCACCACCGCTGCTGCCGGAAAGAATGTCCGGAAGTACCTCCTCGAGCCACAAGGCTTTGACGACACCAATGTGAAAATAAAGTAGCGAGCCCGCACCGCTCATCATGAGCGTTGAACAACCGTAGCAATGCCGGGCGCGTCGGAAAAAATCCAGCCGTTCAATCAGCGGTATTCCCTTCGCCTTACTGCTCGCCAACAGTTCCAGCGCGTCCGTAACTTCGTCCACATAATCGACGATGAGCTTCTTGGTGCTGAATTTCGCCTTCCCATAGAGGGCCGAGCTACCCATGCCATCGATGTTGCCGTGGAGTCCCTCGTTCAGCGCAAATAACACGCCAGGGTAATCCTTCTTGCCTTTCAGCCTGCGGAGCCTTCTCAAACGGCGACGTATGGACGTGTAATCGAAGTGTTTTGACTCATCGGATTTTACCCAACGTTGCACACCTGATTTCTTGTCATGTGCAATCGCCGCGGTTTTCCATTCATCATAACTGCCAGCCGCGGCCATATCGGCTGCCAGACGTTTGGTCACTGAAAAAATCATGGTCGGATATCGCGCTCATGCTGCCCGGATATGCATGAGCATACACGGTAATTCGGCGCAAAAAGAGCGCTTGGGTCGCTTTTTTCTAGTAGCAGAATATCCCTATTTTCTTGCTGCGATCCGCGGTGTACATTGTAGGAAGGATCAAGCCAAAAATCCGGCCTGGGCGGGAGGTTGATGTCTGATGACTAACAAAAAATTACTGGCTGCCATGCCGGAACGTTTGGTGGCAATCGCGGAAAGCGGCTACGCCACCTGGGCGAGTGAGGACGTGGACCCGGCACTTCGCGCCCGATTCGACAGCGAGCGTATTCCAGTAGTCGGGGTTCGCCATGTCAGGGTCTGGGGTTTGCAGGTTGACGACGAACGCGAGTTACCCGGCCTTGAACGCACGCAAATGGACGACGAGGAAATATGGGAGGTCAACCTCGAGGCCAAAGACGGCTCAAGGTACGAAGTTGAATCAAAATTACTGAAGCCCGCAGGCAATTAACAAAGATTCAGAAGCCAGGCGAAGCGCTAACTCTTTGCTTCAGTCTTGCTGTTTTCGCCTGATTCGGTCCACACTTTTTCGTCGTTGCAATGATAAAGCAGGTGCGCTTTTTCATCCCGCACGGACTCGAGGTGCACGTCGAATCGCCATAGCCGATGCACGTGCTTCAGTACCTCCTTGGCGTCGTCTTCGTCAAGCGGAATGCGCTCCTGCTGCGTGTGTCGCAAAGTGATGGAACGATCTCCTCGCAATGACACCTCCCAGATCTGAATGTCCGGTTCCTGCTTGCTGATATTGTACTGGTCAGCCAGTTCCTCACGCACCTGGCGATAGCCCGCATCGTCATGGATGGCCGTGACCTGGATCGCCCGATCGGCGTCATCATCGAGGATGCTGAACAGCTTCAGGTCCCGAATAACCTTTGGTGAAAGGTACTGCAGGATAAAACTTTCGTCCTTGTAGTTGGCCATTGCGTGATGCACTGTCTCCAGCCAATCGGTGCCGGCGTGTTCCGGAAAGAAACGCTTGTCCTCGTCCGTCGGGTTCTCGCATACGCGGCGAATGTCGGTGAACATCGCAAAGCCGAGAGTGTAGGGGTTGATGCCGGAATAATACGGCGAATCGAATTCCGGTTGATAAATAACGTTGGTGTGTGATTGCAGGAATTCGAGAACGTTGCCTTCGCCTATCAATCCTTCCTCGTACAGATCGTTCATCAGGTTATAGTGCCAAAACGTAGCCCAACCCTCATTCATGATCTTGGTCTGGCGCTGCGGGTAAAAGTACACCGCGATCTTGCGCACGATCCGAACGATCTCGCGCTCCCAGGGCTCGAGCAACGGCGCGTTCTTCTCTATGAAGTACAACAGGTTCTCTTGCGGATCCGCGGGATAGCGCGGCCATTGTTCCTCGGGCTCCTCCTTCTTTTGCGGAATCGTGCGCCAAAGATCGTTGACCTGTTGTTGCAGGTAGTCTTCACGATCTTGTTGACGCTTTTTTTCCTCGTCTGCCGAAATCGGGCGAGGACGGCGAAACCGATCAACGCCCAGGTTCATCAGCGCGTGGCATGAATCGAGCAGTGCTTCGACGGCCTCCATCCCGTGACGTTCCTCGCATTCGGTGATGTAGTTTCTTGCGAACAGTATGTAATTCACGATCGCGCTGGCGTCGGTCCATTCGCGGAACAGGTAGTTGCCCTTGAAAAAAGAGTTGTGACCAAAACAGGCATGCGCGATCACCAGTGCCTGCAGCGTCAGGCTGTTTTCCTCCATCAGGTAGGCGATACACGGATTCGAATTGATCACCAGTTCATAGGCGAGACCGATGTGCCCTTTACGGTAGCGTTGCTCGGTACTCAGAAACTGCTTGCCGAATGACCAGTGATGGTAGCCAACCGGCATGCCGACGGACGAATAAGCGTCCATCATCTGGTCGGCGGAAATGATCTCGATTTGGTTGGCGTAGGTATCCAGGCGATACTTGTCCGCAGCGATACGCGCAATTTCTTCTTCGAAGGCCTCCAATGCCTCGAACGTCCATTCCGAACTCTCCGAAATCGGCGCTCGCTTGTTCATTTCGACTTCCTTTCAAACAGGTCGCGGAAGACCGGGAAGATATCCGCCGGTTCACTGACGTTGCGCATGGCGAAGCGATCCGAAAACGTATCCAGTATCTCGGTGTAGGTCTGCCAGAGCTCCTGCTCTTTTTGAGACGAGATTTCGACGTACGCAAAATATTGCACGAGCGGCAGCAAACTTTTGACCAGCAGATCGCGACACTTTGGCGAGTCATCCTGCCAGTTTTCACCATCAGACGCCTGAGCAGCGTAGATATTCCAGCTGTCCGTCGGATAGCGTTCATGAATTATCGTTTTCATGAGCTCGAGCGCAGTCGACACGACCGTGCCGCCTGTTTCGCGCGAATAGAAAAACTCTTCTTCGTCTACTTCGTCCGCCTTGGTGTGGTGACGGATGAAAACCACCTCCGTTTTCTCATAGTGCCGCTTGAGGAACAGGTGCAGCAACACAAAAAACCGCTTGGCGAGGTCCTTGATGTCCTGCGTCATCGAGCCGGAGACATCCATCACGCAGAACATGACCGCACTCGTGGTCGGTGTCGGTTGCTGAATCATGTTGTTGTAGCGCAGATCGAAGTCGTCGAGAAACGGGATGTGATTCACGCGGCGCCGTGCGCGGACGAGTTTTTCCGTGATTTCGCGCCGCTCCTCAGATTCATCATCATCACCGAACGCCTCGAGCTCCTGCTCGAGTGCCTTGATCTCGCGCCGTATTGCCCCGCTCAAGGCGATGCGTCGGGCTTTGGCGCCTCGCAGTGACTGCACGACGTTTAGTCGGGCCGGGATACCATCACGCGTATAGCCGCCTTTGACGAGCTTGTAAGAATCGGAGTCCTTGAGTTGTTTACGAACGAGATTGGGTAGTTCGAGATCCTCGAACATGAAATCCAGGAACTCCTGCTGGTTGAGTTCGAAAACGAACTCGTCCATGCCTTCACCCTGGTTGCTGGCTTTGCCGCCACTCCCGCCGCTGCCGCCTTTCGGGCGATCAATACGATCACCACGAATAAACTCCTTGTTGCCCGGGAGTACGCGACGCTGTTTGCCACCTTTGCCTTGCCGGAATATGGGCTCGGAGACGTCCTTCCTGGGGATCGATATCTCTTCGCCGCGCTCCATGTCGGTGATGCTGCGTTTGTTCACAGCATCGGTCACGGCCTCCTTGATGTGTTTTCGAAACCGCTTCAGGAAGCGCTGGCGGTTAACGGCGCTTTTCTGCTTACCTTGTTGCCGCCGATCGATGATGAGAAATGCCATGACAACTCACTGCGATTTACGCACTCTCATATACCACTCCGACAGCAGCCTGACCTGTTTATTCGTGTAGCCATACTCCACGAGGCGTTCTACAAAGTCCTCGTGTTTCTGCTGATCCTCTTCAGAGGCTCGCGGATTGAATGAAATTACAGGAAGCAGATCCTCTGTGCTCGAGAACATCGTCTTCTCGATGACCAGGCGGAGCTTCTCGTAGCTGGTCCAGGCCGGATTCTTGCCATCGTTCGAGGCCCTGGCACGGAGCACGAAGTTCACCACTTCGTGACGAAAATCCTTTGGATTGCCGATACCGGCAGCCTTCTCGATCTTCTCGAGTTCGTCGTTCAGCGCGCCGTGATCGAGAATTTCACCGGTTTCGGGATTGCGAAAGTCCTGATCCTGAATCCATAGGTCGGCGTAATTAATGTAACGGTCGAAAATATTCTGTCCATACTGCGAGTAGGATTCGAGGTACGCCGTTTGAATTTCCTTGCCAAGGAAGTCGACATATTTCGGTGTCAAGTACTCCTTGATGAAATTGACGTACCGGTCACGCATATCTTCAGGAAACTGCTCCTGTTCGATTTGCTTTTCCAGCACGTACAACAGGTGCACGGGATTCGCAGCCGTCTCCTCCGAATCGAAATTGAAGACTTTTGACAAGATCTTGAAGGCAAATCGTGTGGATAGTCCGTCCATGCCCTCGTCGACGCCGGCGCTATCGCGGTATTCCTGAATCGATTTCGCCTTGGGGTCGATGTCCTTGAGGTTCTCGCCATCATAGACGCGAAGTTTCGAGTAGATACTGGAGTTCTCGTGCTCTTTGAGTCGTGTCAGAACCGAGAATTGTGCCAGCATGCGCAGGGTATCCGGCGCACAGGGCGACTCGTTGAGCGAACTGTTGCGCAGCAGCTTCTCGTAGATTTGTACTTCTTCGGTAACTTGCAGGCAGTAAGGCACCTTAACGATGTACACACGATCGATGAACGCCTCATTGTTCTTGTTGTTCTTGAACGACTGCCACTCCGCTTCATTGGAGTGCGCGAGTATGACGCCCTCGAACGGAATCGAACCAATGGACTCCGTTCCGTTGTAGTTCATTTCCTGTGACGCCGTCAGCAGTGGGTGCAGTACCTTGATAGGCGCCTTGAACATCTCGACAAACTCGAGGATGCCCTGATTGGCATGACACAGACCACCGGAAAAACTGTACGCATCCGGGTCGTTCTGTTTGAACTCCTCCAGTTTGCGAATATCCACCTTGCCGACGAGCGCAGAAATATCCTGGTTATTCTCGTCACCGGGTTCCGTCTTGGCGATCGCCACCTGATTGAGTATCGATGGGCACAGCTTGACGACGCTAAACTGACGAATGTCGCCGTTGTACTCACGCAGGCGTTTGGCGGCCCACGGTGACATGATGCCCTGTACATAGCGTGGTGGTATGCCGAACTCCTCTTCCAGAATCCCCGCATCTTCGCTTGGGTTGAAGAGACCGAGAGGCGATTCCTGTATCGGGGATCCCTTGAGGGCATACATCGGTTGCCGTTGCATCAATTCCTTGAGCTTTTCCGCGAGCGACGATTTGCCGCCGCCAACCGGGCCCAGCAGGTAGAGAATCTGCTTTTTCTCCTCGAGACCCTGCGCGGCATGACGGAAGAACGACACGATCTGTTCGATGCACTCCTCCATGCCGTAGAAGTTGCTGAATTCGGAATAGCGTTTGATAACTTTGTTGGAGTAGATACGCGAAAGGCGTGGATCTTTCGCCGTATCGACATGTTCGGGCTCGCCGATAGCAAGCAGAAGGCGCTCGGCGGCGGTCGCGTAAGCGGACGGGTCGTTCTTGCAGATGTCTAGATATTCTTCGAGGGTATATTCTTCTTGTTGTGTATCTTCATATCGGGACTGGTAGTTTCCGAAGATACTCATGGTGTTCCTCCTGGGTTAAGAAAGCCGATTCAACACATAAAAAAAATTAAAGTTCCCTGCTACCCGCCTCATGAGTCATTTCATTCCCGGATCAACCGCTAGCGTCCATTCAGTGGCTATTCATGCCTGCCAAAGGTTACTCGTGGCGGCCGATCCAGAATGTGACGCACCTATCATTTGTTAACATAAGTCGAATTTTCTTTACGTAATAGACCCGCGCAGCGCCCAATTAATTCCACTGGTCACAGATTTTTAGTCGGGAACACTATTCTGAACTCCGCTCCCGGCTCGACATTAATCAAGTCCACGCTGCCATTCATTGCCAATGTGAGCTGTTTCACGATGGCCAGTCCGATGCCCGTGCCGACCGTTTCTCGAGTAAGTTCTGACTCTGAGCGATAGAAAAGCTGGAATATCTTTTTCATTTGGTCCCTTGGAATTCCAGGACCGAAGTCGCGAACGGAGAACGAAATCCGCTTGTCACTTGTGCGTTTACTGCTGATTTCGATGGCCTTAACTTCCGCGTTCCTGGAAAACTTAATCGCGTTGTCCACCAGGTTGATAATAATCTGGGCGAAACAATCGTCGTCGACGTTGATCATTGCCGGATCCACGTCATCGGCGATCTTGAATTCGAGCCTGAACCCTGCGCGTTCTACCTGGCTGGTGATCTTGGACTCGGTAATGCTCATCAGTTCGCGAACGCCAGTCGGTTTCAGATCAAACTGCGGCTCGTTCCTGGTGATGTTCGCAAGCTGCAGAACATTGGAAATCAGTCTCGATAGTCGCTCCGACTCGTCGTGAATGAATTCGTAATAACTTTGCTGTTTTTCCTCGTCAGCCCAGCCTTCCTTGAGCATTTCGCCGTACATACGTATCGAGGTCAGCGGAGTCTTGAGTTCGTGGCTGACGGCCGAGACAAAATCCTGCTGTTGCCGGGCGAGGTTGATCTGGCTCAAACCGAGGCGGTAAAGAGTGAAGAACCCGCCGACAAAAACGACCGCCAGGATCAGTGTGACCCAGGCGAGTACCCTGCCACCGGGGCCTGGCGGCAGACGTTCGATGCTGAATATGAGTTCCAGATTGTTCAGGGGTGCAGTAAGACGGTTTTGGTAAAGCAAAGCGCCATCCAGCTCCTCGGCAACGTTGGGATAGCTCAGACGACCATGGCCGCCAAACGTGTGGATCACGTCGTCCTGGAAAGCAACAATCAGGTTCGTCATGTCGGACAACGCGGTGTCCATAAACCGACTGCCAATAATTTCTTCGGTGAACGCCGCCTGATCGAGCAGCAAGCCCTGAATGTAGCGCTCACCACCGCGCCACACGTTGCGGAAAAGAACGAAATGCCCGCTATCGAGAAGACTGAATTCGAACGGATCGACTTCACTCTCGAAGGTGGTGATCCGCAGATCGGCAGGTCCCGTAACGTTTTTCAGCAACTCGCGTTCGGCAGGTATGGCCTGCTCCAGCAGGGCGATCTGCTCCTTGCGCTTGCTTCGACTCGGCGCATCGTAACTGCGCGCCACCTGGCCATCGTCACGCTCAATTTTCTCACTCTTCTTTTGCAGATTTGCGTCGAGATTCAGGTCGCTGACTTTGCCAACTCTGTTTGCACGTTGCCGGTTTTCGGATGCCTCGCCCGCTACGTCATCCAGCTCGACACTCCCGTCCCTGTCAGGATAGTAGCCGGCGTCCAGTCTGGGTTCGTTTAGCTGATCGAAAGCTTCCTGGCTGTAGTTGAAACCGGCCATTGCATCCTGCTCGGGTTTCGAGGCAGGTTGACTGGCGGCGAAACGCCCGTGCGCCT
>Ga0224508_10002910_pt1 | contig 14348 bp, 8 predicted proteins | sample SF_Jan12_sed_USG_4_FD_170157 | JGI IMG/M metagenome (GOLD analysis project Ga0224508, IMG submission 170157) | Sediment microbial communities from San Francisco Bay, California, United States - SF_Jan12_sed_USGS_21 | ecosystem: Environmental > Aquatic > Marine > Sediment | place: USA: California... | reverse complement strand
GACCTAGAGGCGCTACTAGCGGCGATTAACCAGGCCGAGATCTACCGTTTTATCAGCAAGCCCTGGAAAGACTATGAGCTTAAGGCCACCCTCAGCCAAGCGCTTGTCCATCGCGCTGTGTTGCTGGAGAACAAGCGGCTGGCGGACCAGGTGAGGGCGCAGCAGACCCAGCTGGTAGAACAACACAAGATACTGGAAAAGCTAGAAACGGAATCGCCGGGCATCACCCGAGTGCGCTGGGCTGAAGACGGTTCGATCATCCTTGGCGAAGACGACATATAGGGTGGGGCATGGCGGAACTTGACGAAAAGAACAATAAGCTTGCCATCAAGCTCGTCTACTATGGTCCCGCCCTGAGCGGTAAGACCACCAACCTCATGCGCCTGCACGACTTGCTGCAGCCGGATCTCAAGGGCGAGATCATGACCCTCGAGACGCAGAACGATCGTACCCTGTTCTTCGATCTGCTGCCCCTGGGATTCCGAGCCCCGTCCGGGCTGTTGGTCAAGTTCAAGCTTTTCACCGTGCCCGGACAGGTGGCACACGACGGCACGCGCAAGGCAGTGCTGTCCAGAACAGACGGCGTTGTATTTGTGGCTGACTCGCAACGCACCCAGGGCGTGAACAACGCCGAGTCATTTGAGAATCTGGCCGCCAACGCTGCGCGCGTGGGCCTCGATTTCGATCGCCTGCCGCTCGTGGTGCAGTTCAACAAGCGGGACCTGCGTGATGTTCTGAGTGAGGAGGAGATTAAGACACGTTGGCAGGACACAAAGTGGCCGCTTTATTTCAGTGCTGCGATTAACGGGAATGGGGTCAACGATACCTTTCAGCAACTGCTCATAGATGTCTACAAGGATATGGACCGACGCTATGGACTGCAGTCTGAGCATAGGCTGAAACAGCGTGATTTCGTCACATCGTTGATGACGGGCAGCGTGGGATCCGGCCGGGCATGTCGGTGATAGCAAAAGGGAACTTCGATGGTGATCTGCGTCTGCACGATCTGCTGACGGGCAGCGAGCTCAGCCGCTTGCGGAGCGCCATCGAAGTGATCCTGGGGGAAGGCACGAGGCTGACGGATGAGGCCGGCGAGGTGATTTTCAGTATCGGCACGGCGGATGCGGATCCGGGGCGTAGGCGTGTAGCGCTGCGAATCGAACTCGAGCCGGTTGGATATATCGAGGCGAACAACAGCGAAGAACGGTTGCACGCAGCGGCGTTGCTGATTGAACAGATCCTTAAGAGTTCAGCGCGCTATCACATGGCTTCAAAGTTGCATCTGGAAGCGGTTCATGCCGATTACGAGAAATTGCAGCAAAAACACGAAGCGTTGAGAGAATCGGAGGTACGCTACAAGGCGCTGGCCGAAAATCTAGAGGAACGCGTTAAGGAGCAGGTCAAGACCATCGAAACCGCACAGCGGAGCCTATACCAGTCAGAAAAAATGGCGTCAGTTGGTCAGCTCGCGGCCGGCATGGCCCATGAAATCAATAACCCCATCGGGTTTATCAGCAGCAACCTGAGTACGGCCCAGTCTTATGTAGAGAAACTGTCGACTTTTAACCAGCATCTCTGCAATAGCAATGATGTCTCTGCATTGAGATCTGCTTGGAGTCAGAGCAATCTTGATGATGATCTGCAGGACTTTCCGAGCCTGTTGCAGGAAAGCCTGGATGGCGCTAACCGGATTGCCCGCATCATTGCCGATCTCAAGGTATTTTCTAATGTTGACGGCCAGGAGGAGGAACTGGCTGACATCAATGAGATCATCCGAGCCATGTGCAATGTCTCGGCGGGACAAGTTAAGCAGCACGCACAAGTTATCCTTGAGCTGGGTGATCTGCTGATGACTCGCTGCCGTGCGGGACATCTCAGTCAGGTGTTCTTGAACCTGCTGCTGAATGCGGTCGAGGCTATGGATGTGGGACCTGGGGAGATCCGTATTCAAACCAGCCAGGACGGTGATGAAATTACCATCCGGTTCGCGGACACCGGATCGGGTATATCGGAACCCGAGCTGACGCGGATTTTCGAGCCCTTCTTTACGACTCGAGACGTCGGTCAAGGTACCGGGCTGGGTCTCACCGTCAGCCGAGACATCATCCAAGCCCATGACGGTCGCATCGAGGTATCCAGCCAGCTTGGGGTTGGTACAACCTTCACGATTCATTTGCCGGTAAGGGAATAAGCTATGTCAGGCTACGCGTCATTGTTCACAGGGAACCGGTCAGACCAGGATAGCAAACCAGCGCCTCAAGCACCCCAACGCTATCAGATCCTATTGGTGGATGACGAGCCGAACGTGCTGAAGGCGCTGACGCGCGTATTCCGGCAGGAGAACTACCGGATCCTCATCGCCAACAACGGGCAGCAGGCCCTCGATGTGCTCGCAAAGGAACGCTGCCAGTTAATGATCTGCGATTTCAAGATGCCGGGTATGCACGGCGGCGAGCTGATGAAGCGGGCCAAGGCCATGTACCCAGACATGATTCGGATCATGCTTACTGGTCACGCCGACACCGACGCGGTAATGGGTGCCATCAAGGAGGGTGCGGTCTACAAATTTATCCTGAAGCCTTGGAATGACGATGATCTGCGTGTCACGGTTGGTCTCGCGCTCGAGCAGTACGATCTGATCCAGAAGAACCAGACGCTGCAAGAACAGAACAAACGGAATGCCAAGGATATCAGCGCGCTCTCCAAGTTGGCGGTGACCAACCGCAGCCAGCTTGCCATCATGTTGCATAAACGCAATCTGCTGAACGACAAACAACTGCAGGAGTTGTACAAACTGCAACAGGGACGCAAGCAACCCGTCCTCAAGTTGCTGCTGAAGAAGGATTGGGTATCCGAGAAACAGATCCGGGAGATCCTGCGCAAGGATATGATGATCGAAGAAGTGGCGCTGAAGGAGTTTCAGGTCGATCCTGCGGTTTCAGCGTTGATTCCTCGAAGCCTCTGTGAGCGCCAGTTAGTGGTACCGATCAAACAAGAAAATCGCCGATTAATGCTGGCGATGGCAGATCCCATGGACATGGGACTGGTCGATGAGCTTCGCTTCAGTGTCGGACTCGAGATCCAGATCGTGATGGCCAACTTGGCGGACATCCTGGAAAAGATCGGTGAGATTTACGGCGGACTAGAGACCTCGTTCGATGATCTCGAAACCCTGGTGTCGACCGTCGATCCCTACGAAGGGATCGAGATCGTCATCGAGGATGATGACGAAGTATCGGTTGATGAGCTATTGCACGGATCGGAGGAGCCGCCGGCAGTACGTCTCGTTAATGCGATCATCCTCGAAGCGATCCGACTACGGGCGAGTGACATCCACATTCAGCCAAGAACAAAACTCGTCGCAGTTCGCTACCGCATCGACGGTGTGCTGGTCGATAAGATTCAGATTCCCTTGACCCTGCACATGTCGCTGGTATCCCGTATCAAGGTGATGGCGGAACTGGACATCACCGAACGGCGCAAGCCGCAGGATGGGCGTATCACGGTGAAAACACCGATGCGTATCGTCGATCTGCGTATCTCGTCCCTGCCAACGATCAACGGCGAAAAGGTGGTCATGCGGCTGCTTGACCGCAACGAGGCGATTCACAGGATCGAGGGCCTCGGCTTTGCCGACACGGATCTAAGAAAGGTATTGACCATCGTCAAGAAGCCGCAGGGAATCGTTCTCGCGACTGGACCTACCGGCAGCGGCAAGACTACGACGCTCTATTCGCTGTTACAGCATGACGCCACGCCAACGAAGAACTACGTCACGATAGAAGATCCCGTGGAGTACTATCTGGATATGGCGGGGCAAGTGCTGATTCGAGAGAAGTTCGGGCTTGATTTCGCCACTGTGCTTCGCGCCATCCTCAGGCAGGATCCCGATGTCATACTGCTGGGCGAGATCCGGGATTTTGACACGGCTGAGGTCGCTTTTCATGCGGCGCTGACTGGTCACCTCGTCTTTTCCACCTTGCATACCAATTCGGCCGTGGCAACCATTGCGCGACTGTTTGATCTCGGTCTCAAACCCTACATCGTTGCTTCCGCGTTGGAGGCGGTCATCGCGCAGCGCCTCGTGCGCAGGATCTGTGACGGTTGTCGCGAACGGGCGCCGGCGGACCCGGCCAAGCTGGCGGCGCTAGGGCCACTGTTCGAACCCGGCAAGGTCACGACATTCCACGGTGGGGGTTGCAAGCAGTGCAATGAAACCGGATACAGCGGACGCGCCGGCATATACGAGGTGTTGGTACCTGATGATCACATGAAGCATGTGATCGCGTCCGGCGCTAGCGTGGTAGACATGACTAAGCTGGCGGCGGAGAACGCAATGACGACGCTGATCAAGGATGCACGGCATAGGGTGGAGCAGGGTCTCACCACTATCGATGAAGTCCTGCGCGTGCTCGGTCCTCAGGTGATCGGTTAATCACGACGACCTGTTCCCGCGCGCTGTGTGGGGTGGGGGCCGCGGGTGTCGGTCTATATCGGTCGATGTTGTCCACTAAACCGAAGCAGGTCCTGACTTAGGTCTCGGGGCCTAGGCGTGCCAGCGCCCCCGGGCGCGATCTCCGGTAGACCCCAACCGTGCCCCTTCTAGTGATGTAGGTATCTGATTTATCTGAACGTTACCGCCGCTGGTGGCAGGTTGGCGCTTTCCTTGGCCGGTGTTACTCGACCCCCTCCTTACTTCCTTATTTGGACTATCATTAGCAATAATGAGGATTTTTCAAAATATTGAACATTTCAACGATCACTTTCAAGGGTTACGAGGATGTCCAGGCTTACGGGTAGGCGCCTTTTGTTCGCCTATGTGCCTTCGGTGCCGGCCGGATTCACGCTAAGCATTCACAAAGACATACGTTTTCTTTTCTCTTACTAGCGTCGATGGCGATACCGAAACAGAAGCAGGCAGAGGACGCGCTACGGGAAAGCGAGGAATGCTTCCGTAACCTGATCGAAGGTTCGATTCAGGGGATCCTTATAGACCGAGACCGAAAGCCTGTGTTCGTAAACCAGGCTTACGTCGATATGCTCGGGTACGCATCTGTCGAAGAGATCCTCGCTTTGGAATCAACCGATCCTTGTGTTGCGTCTTATGAACGTGCTCGTCTCAGGTGCTACACCAAGTCCCGCCTGAACGGAGAATCAGCGCCTAGCCAATACGAGTACGATGCAGTTCACAAGGATGGGTCGATCGTGACATTACAGAATGTCGTGAGGTGCGTAACGTGGAATGGACAGCCCGCCATTCAAAACACGGTCGTTGATGTCAGCGAGCGCAAGCGGGCAGAAAAAGCGTTACGCGCCAGCGAAGAACGCTATCGTGTCTTATACGACGAAAACCCTTCCACGTATCTCACCGTCGATCCCGAAGGTACTGTACTGTCGGTTAATCCTTTCGGTGCCCAACAGCTGGGCTACAGCCCCGAGGAGCTGGTCGGCATGTCGATCTTTGAGCTGTTCCACAAAGAGCACAGGGAAACGGCAAAGCAAAACCTAGACGACGTGATCCGCGACCCCGGCCGGTTGCATCGGTGGGAAGTTGTCAAAGTCCGCAAGGACGGCTGCCTGCTGTGGATGAGAGAGACCGCCCGCCTCACCGAGGACGCCGACGGCCGACGGGTCATGCTGATCGTCTGTGAGGATATCACCGAGGCGCACCAACTCTCCGAGAAGCTCTCCTATCAGGCGAGCCACGATGCGTTGACGGGCCTGATCAATCGCTGGGAGTTCGAATGCCGCCTGCAACGGGTGCTGCAGACGGCAAGATCGGAGACGGCGAGGCATGCACTGTGTTACCTGGACCTCGACCAGTTCAAGGTCATCAACGATCTCTGTGGACACGTCGCCGGCGATGAACTACTGCGACAACTGGGTCGAGTGTTAACAGAAAAGGTGAGAAAGCGAGACACCCTGGCGCGGCTGGGGGGTGACGAGTTCGGGGTGTTGTTGGAGCACTGCTCGCTTGCGCAGGCCAAGCGCGTGGCAAGCAGCTTAAAGCAGGCGATTCAGGACTTCCGCTTCATCTGGGAAGGCAGGAGCTTTAGCCTCGGGGTGAGCATCGGGTTGGTGCCCCTCGATGAGGCCAGTGACACTATCACCGGCGTGCTGAGGGCGGCCGACGCCGCCTGCTATGCCGCCAAGGACGAAGGCCGCAACCGCATCCACCTCTATCAGGAAGACGATGCCGAGCTCTCCCGGCGGCACGGCGAGATGCAGTGGGTGGCTCGGATCAACGAGGCCTTGGAGCAGAACCGCTTTCATTTCGCCTATCAGCGCATCGCCGCCCTCAAGAACCCCGAGGGCGAGCACTACGAGTTGCTCATCCGCATGGAGGATGAAGCGGGGCAGATCGTACCACCGGGTGCCTTTCTGCCCGCGGCCGAGCGCTACGACCTCGCCGCCAGACTCGATCGCTGGGTGATCGACACCGCCTTGAAGTGGTTCGCCGCCCACCCCGAGCAGCTGGAGCGCCTCTACCTGTGCTCGATCAACCTGTCCGGCCAGTCCCTGGGGGACCAAGACTTTCTGCGGTTCGTGATCGACAAGTTTGGCGAGGGCCAGGTACCGCCTGAGAAGATCTGTTTCGAGATAACCGAGACCGCGACGATTGCTAACCTCTCCGGCGCCACTAATTTCATTGCGACGCTTAAGGAGCTGGGCTGCTATTTCGCCCTCGACGATTTTGGCAGCGGGTTGTCCTCGTTTGCCTATCTCAAGAACCTAGCGGTGGATTTTTTGAAGATCGATGGCATGTTTGTGAAGGACATCGTTGATGATCCCACAGACCTGGCAGTGGTGATTTCTATCAACGAGATCGGTCACGCGATGGGCAAGAAGACCATCGCAGAGTTCGTGGAGAACGACGCGATATTAGAAAAGCTGCGTGAGATTGGGGTTGATTACGCACAGGGATATGGCATCGGTCGACCGATGCCGCTTACGGAGATGTTAAATAAGCGCGCTGTCAGAACGGCTGTGTAGTTCTTTCCATTATATAGGCGCCGCTGTTCTATTCTAAAGAGGCGTGTGCATCAGGCATATGGGCGCACGCGTGTCTCGCGGGCGTTAGCGTCAGCTACGATCCGGATAGTCCCGGCTTCGGGGTGATCGAACCGGGGCCTTCGCGCCATGGGCGCATGACCCCCCCTAGCAGGCACGGTTCTCGGCATGCCTTTGTCGCTATCGGCGTTGCCGGTGTCGTCGCATCGATTCATGAGTTCGGTTTCGACTGGCTGGTCGTGAATGGTGTGGGAAGTACTGGTTTCGGTACTACGGGTGGGCTCTCTGGGACCTCCTGTTTGGAGGTAGCGCGTTTTTGGCAATACTCGTGACGAGCTAATCTGCCGTATAATGACACAATTGAGCCGACGGGTTTGTCATGCGGCGGTTCTCCTCGTCGTATGCGCCCCGTGGCTCGTTGTGAGAGTTAGGTTAACGATTGCGAAGACTCTATGGTTAAGAAATTATTAGTAGTATTTGTTGTCGCATTGGTTATAGCGGCTGTAGGATTTGTATCGATCGGAGCGGGGGACATTTTTCCAGTTGAGTGGACTCTCGGTCGAACTGAAATTCTTATATTATGTGGTCCATTAGTAGGGTTGTATTGGCTTATCAAGGTGTACATTCCGCGACAGACTAAAAAGCGGCAACAGACCGAGCAAAAAAATCAGGATACATAGAAAGAGCGGGCAACTTATGGAACTAATGGTTGTTACTCTAACAACCGCATCGAATGCGCGCCCTTTCAGGGCGCTGGAGCTCGCCAAGCGTTGCTTTGTTCGGCCCGCTCACGCGGGGCGACATAATAGTTAGCCTATAGAGGCTATAGAAGTTTGTTACCAGCACGCAAGGATAGACTCTCGAGTGCGTAATTTATTAATATTTGAAACGTGACGGACTAGCGAGACTATTCGATGACGATCGCGACGCAAACCGATAATTACTCCTCGGAATTACGGCATGCGGCGTGCCATCTAAGACACGAAAAATACTACTTTCAATCAGATCTGTTGCGCGACGACGATATTTTTCTTGCTTCATACCCCCGTTCCGGCAATCACTTTGTATCCTATGTCATTATCAGTGCTCTTCATTACCTGGAGTTCGGCAGTTTCCCGGTTGACTGTTTTGCACTTGGTAAGGCGATTCCCGGCATTCACGGCGCAGATCTGAGTAGTACAAATACCAGCCCGCGGATCATAAAGACCCACTTTTCATTCGATCCCCGATACCGGAACGTCATACATATCATCCGTGATCCGCGCGACGTGGTGGTCTCTTACTACCACTATACGCGAAGCACGCCGCAGCTTTTTTTTTCATCCGCCCCAGGCGGTACCGACGAGTTTGTCGATCTTTTTTTGAGTGGGATGGTATGGCCGTGCGACCTGCGTTTTCACACTGAGTCGTTCGTCAAGGAGTGCGCATCCATAAACTACATTCAGATACGCTATGAAAAACTTCTAAACGACTCTAGCACAGAGATCACTAGGCTGTTAGGGTACCTTAATCTCGATCTAAATGATCAGGTTATTTCCAAGCTAGTAGCACACACTTCATTTGCGAATATGTCGCGGATCCGGGACCCTTCGATGATAGCGCAACGGAATATGTTAAGAAGAGGTGTTGTAGGTGGCTACTTAGATGAACTTAAGAAGAACGTCATAGAAAAAATAGAAGACGCCTATGAAGAGTATCTCAGCACATACGGCTACACGTAGGTCGATCTCATTCTAACGGTATTCTGCATAAAGCAGACTAATCAAAAGGCCAAATCTCCAAACCATGGACGGAATTCCTTACATCCATCGTTAGAGTGGCCACCTTCAGAGGTTCCGGCTGGCCAAACCGGTACAGGGAAATAGTAGCTGGCGAAGACCCTGTCACGATCAGGTCATCATCGCTTACGCAGAGACCTCTAGCAAAAGCCTGTCTTGCGTGATCCCGGGGAAGGCCCGTATTCAGTAGATCATCCTGATCGTAATGTATTATCGGAAACGTTTCTATGAAGTTGCCTCTTAGATCAACATAGGATACCCGGTCTGAATCAGTATCGTTCAAAAGTACTCCTTTTAGGAAAGGACGTGCGTTGTGACTGCCGGTCGGAATGTGTGCATAGCTGATAGGTGTATCGCCTTGTACGTATAGCAGCTCTGGTACCCGAAGGCAGGCAAAGAACAGAGTCCCATCGATTACGTGCACGTTGTTGAGGTGAACTGTGTCACCCATGGGGGGTCCCGAAGCCGACATGGGGTCGTATGGAGCGAAGATAAACTTGCCCTGATTTGGAATATGACGGAAACAGTATCCGATCTCGAATGATTTGGTATCCAAGTCCAATACTAATATTGAATCAAAACCGGTTGAACTTAGATAGAGCTTGTTATCGCTGATAAATATTTCATGACAGTGTCTGAGGTACTTGTTCCTGTATGACTCAAGCAAAGTAAAGTTCCGATCGTAGACAAAGATTTCATCACTCGCGGCCATATATATCTCTTGATTATAAAAAGCGATCCCTCGTAGCCCACGATCCATACCCCTACCTTCCCAGCTAATGGTGTCGTCATTCCAGTCAATCACCTGGGAATGTTCACCACTTTGCAGGTCAATAACATAGACACCACCATGACTTTCACCCTGGTGAGCAGAACGTATCACTGAACTGGCAACCACTTTGCGCATTTCGGTTTCTTCGATGGTTATTTGAAGAAATGTATTATTTTCGCGAACGCGATATTATCATTGACTAACGATGGGCAACATAACTACGAAGCAAGCTAATAAGATATAGCCTAATTCGGAAAAAGCAATTAGCGTCCTATCAACGAGTTGTGCCTTACTGCAGACGCGACCGGGCAAGCCGAAACCCGGCAACATGATAGTTATAAAAGGGATTATATGTTAAAAGTTAGAGTGCTACACCACATGGCCCGCTCGGGGGGGACGGTGATCGCCAAATGTCTGGGCTGCATGTCCGGTGTCATACTCCTCAGCGAGACCCATCCTTACGGCGGGCAGTATTTTAACCCGCTGAAGCAAGCTCACCATTGGTTCGATCTGTTCACGCCTGATGATATCGCTGCGTTTAAGCGGGGTGGGACCATGGATTTCGCTGAGGCCATCATGCTCATTGCGGAACGATGTTCTAGCCGAGGTGAGAAACTTGCAATTCGCGACTGGACACATCTTGATTTTACCGCCGTTCCGTTTTTGCCGGAGCCAACTTATAGATTGACGACGGCTGACGTGTTAAGAGAGCATTGCAATGTCATTCAAGCCGCAACAACACGCCATCCTATCGATCAGTGGCTTAGCCTGCGTAAACTCGCTCTTATACAGGGAAGGTTGTCACTTGATGAGTATTTAGTTGGATACCGTCGTTTTGCCGAGAAGTGTGTCGAGATAGGTTTCATACGCTATGAAGATTTCGCACGAACACCAGAGCTCATGACACAAGAATTATGCAGGCGTCTCGAAGTAGAATATGACCGTGACTTTATCGACAAATGGGTTACTTATGACAAGGTCACCGGGGACGTTGTGAGTGCGCGTGCAGGTGGAAAAATTGGGGTATTACCGCGGCGGCCCATGGAGCCGGGTTTACTCGAAAGATTTGAAGGTAACGGTGACTATCAGAAAGCGTTGATGCTACTCGGTTACAGACATCCCGGTTGATGCATGGTCTGAACTGATTGGTTTGATGGAGTTAAGTGTAAACAATGCTGAGGGAAGAAATGCGGCTATGGAATTAGCGGCACACGACGCGACCGCCTCGGCCGTGCCTGCCAAACGGGTTCCCATGAATCTAGTTTCGGCTGATTGATCGGGAATGGGCCTGCAAAACGGTTTTTAGCTGTTTGTCTTAAAGACACAATACATACAACTCACCCGGCTGTGAGGGACGGTCCTTTTCAGTGACGGAATGGCGGCACGCGTTGTGTGGCTTGCGTGAGCCTGCGGGGAGCCGTAGGATCGCTTGCTACCCAACAAAAGTTTTTTCCTTCCTTTGAGAGTGCATTGAATAAGGCTTTGCTCAAAGATTTATCGCAACTGCTAGACACCGCGCTCGGATTACACAAGGCGGGCAAGCTCCCGGCGGCAAAAAGGATCTATGAGCAGATTCTTTCCCAAAATCCCACGCACGCTGATGCCCTCCACTTTCTCGGCATGCTTGCCTACCAGACTGGACGACCACGGGATGCGGCGGCACTGATTCGAAAGGCGATTGCGAGCAAACCAGACGTCGCCTCCTATCACAACAATCTCGGTAAAGTCTTGGAGGAAGGGGGCGGGCTGGAAGCGGCGCTCGCATCTTACCGGGAGGCGGCGCGTCTGGAACCCAGTGACGCCGATACTCGCTTCAACGTCGGAATTGTATTGCAAAAGCTGGGCCGCCTTGGAGACGCGGAAGCTTCCTACCGGACTGCGTTAAGTGCCCGACCGAACGATGCCGAGTGTCATTACAACCTTGCCAATGTGCTTAGGGACCAGGGCAGACTTGAACCGGCTGTTGTGGCTTACCGCGAATCGCTGCGGCTGTGCCCGGACCTTCCGCATGCCCATAACAACTTGGGTAACGTGCTCCATCGGCTCGGTCGCTTGCAGGAGGCGGTGCAGGCGCACCGACAGGCGCTGGCACTAAGGCCAGATGAGCCCGGTAGTCACTTGAATTTGGGTAATGATCTTCGCGAGTTGGGGCAACCCGAGATCGCGCGGGAGCACTATGAAAGGGCCTTGCAGTTGAATCCTAACTTCGCGGAGGCACATCGGAGTCTAGGCAAGATATTCATTTTGTTGGGCAACCTCGAGCGCGCCGCGGAAGCGTTTCGACAGACCTTGCGATTAAAACCGGGTGATAGCGATGCCCGCAATGGCCTGGTGTCAGTGTTCCGATTGCTCGAGCCGACCGGCTATGAACGGACTCTCGAAGAAGAAATCAAGCAATGCTTTGCGGCAGCCGAGGTCGATCACCAGCACTTAGCGCGGATCGTGGCGAACCAACTAAAGCATAAACATAGCCTGCACACACGGCTGCGGCGGCCGGGCCGTGACAAGCGCACGCTAATGGAAGACATCGCGGCCGATGATCTCCTGCTGGCTTTGCTCGCTAAGACGATTAATGTCGACTCCGAGCTTGAGCTATTGCTGACGGACATACGTCAATGGTTGTTTTTTGATTTCCTCGATGCAGCCACGATTCCCGAGTCGCGCGTCGAGCTACTCGCGGCGCTCGCGTTACAGTGCTTCAACAACGAGTACGTCTTTAGCACTAATGACGATGAAGACCTGGCCATTGACCGTCTCAAGCGTGAGTGTGAGAAAAAAAGAACCTACGTGGTCTCGCAAGAAATAGAGAAGAATCTCTTGCTGCTGGCGCTGTATCAGCCGCTCTATGGGCTCGCCTGTGCGCAGGAAATGGCGACAGCCGGTATAGAGGCCTGGTCCACGCCCCTGCGGCGGCTGATACAGCGCACATTAATAGAGCCGCTCGAAGAACGACGGATCGAACCAGAGATCGAGTCTTTGGGGGCGCTCGACGATCCAACCTCGCAAGCAGTTAGGGCTCAGTATGAAGAAAATCCCTATCCTCGCTGGTTGGACACTATCGGCTACCGGCCGGTGAGTCTGCGCGCCTCGCTGAACCGGTTGTCACCACACTTCACGCCGCCTGACTTTTTCGATGGCCCGACGCGCGTGCTTGTTGCGGGTTGTGGAACCGGACAGGTGCCGATCACCATTGCGCTCACCCGCACGGACACAAAGATAGTCGCACTCGATCTCAGTCGAGATAGTCTCGCCTACGGTGCCCGTATGGCACGCAAGCTGGGGGTCAACAGCATTCGTTTCATCCAGGGCGACATACTGCAACTGTCTCGTTTGCATGAACAATTCCATACCATCGAGTCTACCGGCGTATTGCATCACATGGACGATCCACTACAGGGCTGGCGCGCCCTCACCGACTGCTTGATACCCGATGGTCTCATGAAGATCGCGCTTTACAGCGAACGTGCACGAAGCGTAATCGTTGCTGCTCGCGAGGCCATACGCGAGCGCGGCCTTACTCCGGTGAGTAAAGATATAAAGGCATTCAGACACGTGGTACTGACGGGTAAATCCGAGTTACGTGAACTCCTAAAAAGTGAGGACTTTTACACGTTAAGCGCCTGTCGCGATCTGCTGTTTCATGTCAAGGAGCACCGGTTTACGCTCCCGCAGATTCGAAACGCGCTTGATGAGCTTAGGCTGACCTTTATCGGGTTCGATTTGCCCACACCGCAGATGAAGCAGCGCTATCGTGATCTTTTTCCGGAAGACAGCCGTATGACCGATCTAACGACCTGGGAGAAGTTCGAGCGTCTTCATCCGCTGGCCTTCGCCGGGATGTATGTTTTCTGGTGCCAAAAGGCAGATACAAGTTGATTACAACGAAATTCGACCAAGCAGGTGTAGCGTCCGCCTTTATGTGCCGGGCGAAAGCGCTATTTTTCCGCGCGGCAGAGCACGGGATAAGTGAAGCGAAAGGGCTGTGCATCGAACCGCCGTTTGGGGTCATAGCATGTGATGTTGCCGACACCGTTGGCCCAGAACAGATGCGGGTTCAACCCCTTCCGCTGCTGGAATGGTCCCCTGCCTTGGGCCTCAAAAACCGCGTAATGCAGGTGGGGAGAATGGGCCAGAAGGCCGGTTTTTCCTAGATCTCCTATCTGCTGACCCTGCACGACACGTTCACCTTTTTTGACGTGACGCCCGTTAAGATGTGCGTACGCGGTCAGGATGCGGCGATGATACGCATCGAGCCCGTGATCGATGATGATTGTGTTTCCCGCGAGCATCGTTCGTTTTGAAGAGATCACTTGGCCATTGCCAACCGCGATAACCTGATCGCCGATGCGGCCGACGATGTCAATGCCTTGGTGGAATGCCGGCTTTGTCCCCCTCGCGCCGCGCTCTAGGTTCTCTGAAGGCTCGAACCGTTGGCTAATGGAGGGCGCATGGGCAGGGATCGTCAGTTTGATACCTTGACCGTGAGGATCCTGGCCTTGATCAACGATCCAACCGTAGGCTGGATAATGCGGATCCGGCAGGCTTGAGCAGCCGGATGTCAGGACGAATAGAATGACAAACGGGAAAGACCGACGCACGAAACTATCCGGCAAATTAGACTCGTAAGCACAATGCTGCACATCGACACTAAAGGTTGGGATTTGCTCATGACTCCCGCCGACACACGGACAGCGGCCTAGCATGACCTGCCCTACCTTAAAACCAGAAAACGGCCAATTCGACACGATCCCCGGATTGCAAGAATAAATCGCCGATTTCCGGCGGAT
>Ga0224508_10002909_pt1 | contig 14351 bp, 13 predicted proteins | sample SF_Jan12_sed_USG_4_FD_170157 | JGI IMG/M metagenome (GOLD analysis project Ga0224508, IMG submission 170157) | Sediment microbial communities from San Francisco Bay, California, United States - SF_Jan12_sed_USGS_21 | ecosystem: Environmental > Aquatic > Marine > Sediment | place: USA... | reverse complement strand
GCTCTCGGAATAACGTAATGGTTTCAACAACACCATCGTTTTCCGATGCAGTCACTAATTCAAAACTCATCGCGTCTTTAACGGCGATTGTTTCCGGATCGACCTCATCAGCAACGACATGAACAGCAATATCGCGGTCTGTGATTATACCCATTGGCACTTGCGGTTGATTTAGTTCCTTTACCACGAGCACATCACCGACGTTATGTTGCCGCATAAGTCTCGCCGCGTCGACGACAGATGCAGTGTCTTCGACCACGACCACGTTTCGATTACATATTTCACCGACTCTCATATCGTTTTATCTCCCACTTTCTGATTCAGTTAATTGATTGCGGACAAAGGGTGATCCGGGTTTTCCTCCACCAGCCAACACAAGGTAACAAGTCCAAAACGCCATAAAACAAGACTTCTTGCGGATTCCTCATTAGTCGACTTCAATATTCATGGTTCCAGTTTAAAGCGCTCGGGATGCGCGAACTTGACCCGGGTCAACAATATTCACCAGGGAAATGTCATCACCACATACCCCTATTCCTGGTGTTTGGACGGAAATTGACATAGGTCATGCCTAACTATCGCACAACGAGGCACTATGTGACATGAGACTATCGCTGACGAACAAAAAATGAGATCGATGACAACGACATTCGTTAATCCACTGAAGGCGGAACAACTCTATACAGCATGCGATCTTGCCCATATTCCATTTGAGACGTCTGACGAAGTCACCGAACACGACCGCGTCGTAGGCCAGGAACGAGCGCTCGACGCGATTCATTTCGGCACCCGAATTACGGGTTCCGGCTATAACGTGTTTGCACTGGGGCCGGCCGGTACTGGCAAGTACACTGTGGTGCGCCATATTCTCGAAGTGGAAGCGGAAAATAAACCGACACCACCCGATTGGTGTTATGTGTACAACTTCCAACAACCGCATAAGCCGAACGCGTTGCAACTACCCGCTGGCCGCGGTATCGCGTTGCGCAAAGACATGGATCAACTGACGGAGGACCTGAGCACGGCAATACCGGCCGCCTTCGAAAGCGAGGACTATCAAGCCCAGGTCGATAAACTCGAACAAGACTTTGCAACCCATCGCGACGAGGCTTTAAATCAACTGGCTGATGAAGCGAAAGAAAAAGATGTTCAGCTCATTCATACACCTACAGGCTTTGCTTTCGCACCACTGGACAAAAAGAATGAAGTCATTCGTCCCGACCAGTTTGAAAAGTTATCCGATGACGAAAAACAACGGTTAGAAAATACCGTTGCCGACCTGCAAAAGCGATTACAAAGAATTATTAGACAATTTCCAGCATGGCAGAAGGAAACCCGCGAAAAGATAAAAGAAGTTGACCGTCAGATCGCCCGTCTCGCCGTAGGGCATCTCATCGGTGTAATCAAGGAAAAAAACAAAGACTTGTCTGATGTGGTCGAATACCTAAACGCAGCAGAGGAAGATATTGTCGAGCACGTTAAGGATTTTCGTGCCGAACCTGAAACACCCATGTTGTTTGGTGGCGGCGGACAATCACGCGCAGCGGCACTGCAACGATACAAGGTTAACTTGATTGTCGATCATAGTGGTAAAAACTCTGCCCCGGTTGTTTACCAGGATTTGCCGACGCATAGCAATTTAATGGGCCGCACCGAATATCAATCCCAGATGGGAACGCTGGTTACCGACTTTACATTGATTAAAGCCGGCGACTTGCATCGGGCCAACGGCGGTTACCTGATTCTCGATGTGCGTCACTTGTTGATGCAACCCTTCGCCTGGGAAAGTCTCAAACGCGCATTGCGATCGAAAGAGATTCGTATTGAGCCATTGGAACGAAGCCTCGGCTTAATCAGCACCATCTCGCTGGAACCCGAGCCGGTTTCATTGGACGTAAAAGTGGTTTTGCTAGGTGACCGTCTTCTTTACTACTTGCTCAGTCAGTATGACCCTGAATTTCGCGACTTATTCAAAGTGGCCGCGGACTTCGAGGACACGTTACAACGTGATGCGGAAAATTGCGCTGATTTTGCCCGGCTTATCGGTAGCATTGCAAAAGAGCAATCCTTAAAACCTATCGACAACAAAGGCACGGCACGTCTTATCGAACATGGCGCACGACTGGCAGGCGACGCAGAGAAGATTTCCGTTCACTTACGCAGCATCTGCGATTTGTTACAAGAAGCAAACTACTGGACGGGAGAACAGAACCAGGCCACGATATCCTCCGAGCAAGTGCAGGAAGCAATTGACCGGAAAATTCAACGCCTGGATAGAGTGCGTGCGCACATTTATGAAGCCATCGAACGCGGCATCATCAATATCGATACATCCGGCGCACACATCGGTCAAATTAACGGTTTGTCTGTTATCGATCTGGGAGATTTTTCCTTTGGCCAACCTTCGCGTATCACCGCGACCACCAGACTAGGCGATGGAAAAGTAATTGACATCGAACGCGAAACCGAATTAGGCGGTAAGATTCACTCTAAGGGTGTGTTGATACTCTCGCATTTTCTGGCCTCCCGCTATGCCACCAATCATCCTTTGTCGTTGTCCGCCAGCCTCGTGTTTGAACAATCTTACGGCATGGTGGATGGCGATAGCGCGTCCATGGGCGAACTGTGCTCGTTGCTATCTGCCCTTGCGCAAACACCAATCCAGCAAAGGTTTGCCGTTACCGGTTCGGTCAACCAATTGGGGAAAGTTCAGGCCATCGGTGGCGTCAATCAAAAAGTCGAAGGATTCTTCGACGTTTGTTCGGCTAAAGGATTCACCGGCGATCAAGGTGTACTCATTCCAGCTTCTAACGTAAAACATTTGATGCTGCGCAAGGATGTTGTCGAGGCAGTAGAAAAAGGCCAGTTTAATGTTTACGCCGTGGAAACGGTCGATCAGGCTATCGAAATATTAACCGGTGTCGCGGCCGGCGAACGCGATCAACAAGGCAACTTCCCCGAAGATTCAATTAACGGAAAAGTCGAAAAATGCATGGTCGAACTGGCTAATCTGCGCAAGAGCTTCGCGCACAAGGAGCACGAAGCTTCCGAAGGAAGCTCGAAGGATGAAAATGAATCCACCAAGTAAAACTAATGTAAAGCGCATTCTGGTGGCAGTCGACACGTCGCCACGCAGCCTGGCGCCATTGGAGATGGCAGTGAATCTGGCCGCGCGCATGCAGGCGCAACTGGAAACATTGTTTATTGAAGATATGAACCTGTTAAACCTGGCTGGGCTTCCCTTTGCCAAAGAGCTGGACCGAACCAGTGGCGAAGCGCGGGCTTTAAATGCGCCGAACATCACTTACGCGCTGCAAAATCAGGCGCAAAGACTACGCCAGCTCCTGCAAACTTTCAGTGAGCAAAAACAAATTAAGACAAATCTACGTGTAGTACGCGGCAATTATTTCACCGAAGCCATGCACGCGAAAGCGGATATTCTATTCATGCTTACATCAAAACGTGTTTCCGTGACAACACCCGGCCAACCCGCCAAATCGGGCAGCGTGAGTATGAGGTTCTGGAATGCCGCACCAGTTTACGTTTACTACACTGGCGGATCGGAGTCAGAACGTCCGCTGTCATTGGCCTCCGACCTCGCCGAGATATTGGGAACCGAAGTGATGGTGCTGCTGCCTGCAAACAACGAGAAAACCATTACTGCGCTTAAAAAGCGTGCAAGGAAAATACTTGGCGGAAAGTCGCCGATTCGTTACGAGATAATCGACACGGATTTGGCGACAACTGCTAAAAAAATCGCCGCCAGTGGTTGTAGCTTACTGGTCTTACCGAAATACGACACTAGATCAAAGCTGCATGAAATCCAGGCTTTGGAATCAATCCATTGTCCGGTGGTGTTAGTGGCTTAGTATTTCCGCAGCGATCATTTTGACGCGCAATCGCACTCGCGTATGCAAGAGATATTTACTTCTGCCTTGTCCGAGCATATCTGGCAAACCAAGTACCGGTATCGCTCCAATAGCATCATATACGATCACGGTATTCAGAACACTTGGCAACGGGTTGCACGTTGTCTGGCCAAGCCAGAGACACAAGCAACTCATTGGGAAAAAGCATTCTACGATGCGTTAAGCAATTTTAAATTTCTGCCCGGTGGACGTATTCTCGCCGGTGCCGGGACGGCCCACTCTGTCACCTTATTTAATTGTTTTGTGATGGGCATCGTCGAAGACTCCATGGATGGTATTTTCGATGCGCTCAAACAAGGCGCATTAACCATGCAACAAGGTGGTGGTGTCGGTTACGACTTCTCAACCTTACGCCCAGCAGGCACCAAAGCTAAACGGTCAGGCAATATCGCGTCAGGACCGGTGTCCTTCATGCGCATTTGGGACAGCGTGTGCTCGACCCTGTTATCCACCGGCGCGCGACGCGGCGCGATGATGGCGACATTGCGTTGCGATCACCCCGACATCGAGCGTTTCATCGAGGTTAAGCGTGACCCGCACGAATTGCGTCATTTCAATTTATCTGTACAGATATCCGACGCATTTATGCAAGCAGTGGAAACAGATGCCGAATGGCCCCTGGTGTTTCCAGTTAATTCACCGGGTATCGATATCGATACAAACACGGAAAGCGTAGTCAACCGTCAATGGACGGGTACGACCATTGACGTCCCCTGTCGTATTATTCGTGTCGTCAATGCGCGCGAATTGTGGGACAAACTCATGCGCGCCACATATGATGTTGCCGAACCGGGCGTCTTGTTTATCGATCGAATAAACAAGGCCAATCCATTGTGGTATCGCGAAGAAATTTCGGCAACGAACCCTTGCGGTGAAGTACCAATGCCGGCTTACGGGGCATGTGATTTGGGTTCGATCAACCTTACACAGTTTGTACACGAAGCATTCACCGAAAACGCCAGCATAAATGAAAATGCTATCGCCGAACTGACCCGTGTAGCGGTGCGTATGCTTGACAATGTCATCGATGTCAGCGATTTTCCATTTGACATTCAACGCGATATTGCAAGGAACAGCCGGCGTATCGGTCTTGGCATCACCGGGCTGGCCGATGCGCTCGTCATGCTTGGAATGCATTATGACTCCAATGAGGCACGGTCAATCGCTGCTTCGCTGATACAAACCATTCGCGATACCGCGTACCGCACGTCCGTGGAGCTGGCTAAGGAAAAGGGCTACTTCCCCTTGTTCGATAAAGACCAACACTTAAAAGGAGAATTCTTTCAAACATTGCCTCAAGACATTCAAACTGACATTAAAAATTCTGGATTACGCAATAGTCATTTGTTGGCTGTCGCGCCGGCCGGAACCATCAGTCTACTGGCTAATAACATCTCCACCGGTATAGAACCCGTATTTTCTTTGCAATACAAACGCCGCGTATTGGAAGAGGACGATCAATATTCAACCCACGATGTTACAGATTTCGCCATGACCCAATGGACAATGAATCACTCGGTAAAATCGATACCATCCTATTTCGTCACTGCCCGCGAACTATCGCCTCAGGCCCATCTTAAAATGCAGGCGGCGATCCAATCATTCGTCGATCAGGCTATTTCAAAAACAATTAATGTGGAAGAGAGCTACAATTTCGACGCGTTTCGAACAATTTATCGGCAAGCATACGATCTTGGATTAAAAGGTTGCACGACTTATCGCGAAAACCCGGTTACGGGCGCCGTGTTATCAACCGACCAACCCGTGGAAGAATCTATTCATTGTTGCGGCATAGAACGTGAATGCGATTAATTGTTAGTCGACCATGCTTCACGAAAAAGACAAAACGGCCGTTTTCTGGCTCTATTCGATTAACACCGCTGTTCTAGCAACTCATGAGATTGACTCGGCTTATTGGCACGAGTGGACACTGTTTTGGCTCCCCGGTGGCATACAGTTATTCCTGGTTCTCAATCTCCTGTTACTCATCGTCGTGTTGTACGAATTTCGGAAAGTGTGTTTATGGGAATTCGGCGCAAAGAGTTTTTCCTATGTTCTGGCTGGGGCTGGAATCTTTGCCTATTGCATTCATACCTTGTTCATAACGTTGGGACACCCCGAATTTCGTACTCTGATGTCTGTTGCCTTGTTATTCGGCACTCTGGTTTTGTCGATTGCGCAAGTGTTTGTCACTCGCCGTTGCCCGTCACCCTGAAAGGGAATACTAAAAGAATGTTTTGGCTAAGTTTGGTTATCCTTTTGGTTGTTGCGCTGTCGTTGCATTTCTGGAGCGCGAGACAATTTCAAAAACGTATAAATAATTCCATCGAAAGTTTGAAAGTCAGCGCATCAACCAATCACCCCATCGATATCAATACACTTCCAACTCTTATCAGCAAATTCGCCGAACGCGCGACTGCTCAACAACACAACACGCCCAAACTCATTCACATTCACCAACGTGGTGAAATACGCATGAAACCTAATGCCAGTTGGCAATCATTTAAGGCGGATCAATATTTTTCAACATATGAACCAGGTTTTATCTGGATCGCCAAAATCAAGATGACCCCGTTTATTAGCGTCACGGTTGTCGATAGCTACGTCGACAGACAAGGAAATTTGCAGGCACGCCTGTTTGACTCAATCCCACTCACCAGCGCTACCAGTCCGCAACTCGATCAAGGGGAACTGATGCGATATATCGCGGAGCTTGTCTGGAATCCTGCCGCGGTTCTGTTTAATCTGGATCTACACTTCACAATGCTTGACGATGAAACCGCTGCTGCAAGCATTGGCGGTTCATCAGTCGAGTTATCATTCAACAAAAGTGGCGACATAACGCGTATCTTTGCACCGAACAGACCACGCACCGTCGGTACAGATTCGATTCCCGCACCCTGGGAAGGTAAATTCTTTGACTATGCCCAGGTCGGACCCTATCGAGTTCCAAAACGTGGTGAAGTGGCCTGGTTATTGGAAGAAGGCATTTTTACTTATTGGCGTGGTGAGATCGTCGAAATTAAATCTGTCGAGATTTAGAAGACGATTAAACAAAATGCAATTTATATAACAGACCGACTGATATGATGACGACAAGAAAACGAGATTCCGCCTTCTGGACGATACAGATTCCTGGATGGCTTCTGCTGATCTACCTGATTTACGCGCAGGGCATTACCGCATTCAGCTATCAACTAGGCGTGTCCATGGGTACACAAGAACCTGCGCAGGTGATAACCGAAGTCGGCGTGGCGTTTTGGTACGGATTCGCCGTGGGTGACCTGTTGTTCTATATCCCGATTCTCTGTATTGGTTTGATCGGCCATTGGCGCAGCACATATTGGGGCCAAATTACACTCGCCGCGGCACTGGGCATAACTATTTATTGGCCCATAGTAAGTCTTGTGGCGCTGGTTGATGCGCGAGGTGCCGCCGGATGGAACATCACCAACGAGATACCGTATTGGATTGTATGTCTTCTGATCGCAGCTTGGGGTGTGTGGGGACTGTGGTCAGTCGTAAAAGAGCCTCAATAAAATACATGTGCGTAGGGACTAAATGCTGATTCGAAATGAAGAACAAAAAGATTGGGCCGTCGTGGTTTTAGGCCATCCGAAGTATTACCCACGCTTTGGATTCGTACCATCGTCGTGTTTCGGCATAGGATGCGAGTACGAAGTGCCGGAGGAAGTATTTATAATCATGGAGCTGGAACCCAGCTATTTGCGCAATGCGTCAGGCATCATAAAGTATCACGCTGCATTCAACGAAATTTAACAATGAAAAACTGTGGAGGAAGCCATGACGAACCAAACTCCATTTATCTGACGCGAACTGGTCACGTCTTACCAAGCCAAAAGTCCACGTCGGGCGCAATAGCGAAACGTATTGCGCCGCATGTGGATTGTAGCCCGGAGACCCATCGAATATTCAATGCGAACGGCTTTCCCAGACTGCGCAACACGTAACCCGGCGAGCGGGCGACAGGTACATCTAAGTTGTAAAATCCAGTACTTGATCTTACAAATTTAGAAAATAGATTTAGACAAGATCGTACAGTTTTCAATTACAAAATGACGGGAAATTTCCTGATCCGGGCATTCACTGACTTAATTTGGTTTGTTAAAACAACTTAGTACAAACTGACCAATAATCTTAGTATTAACGCCTGCCTTCGCCGAACGAGCGCCTTGTTAGCCATTTGAATTGAATCCTTCATGGAATGTTACTTTGCCCCGTGGAATATGTCCGTTGAAAGTGAGGACGAAGAAAACTTCCTGAGGCACTCCTTCATGAACTAGCTCAGTTACATTTTTGAATCCAAATTTCCTGTAGTAGTGCGGGTGCCCGACGAGACAGCATCCTTTAGCATTAATTTCTCTAAGTCGGGTCAACCCTTCTTGTACCAGAACTTTGCCAACACCCTGTCGCTGGTAATCCGGCAACACAGAAACAGGCCCCAAGCCATACCAATCCCGCGTTCCGTCTGAAATTGTCACAGGAGAAAAAGCAATATGCCCAATTATGTGTCCATCCACTTCCGCAACCAGGGATACCGTAAGAGTATCAGCATCTCGTAGTGCTTTAATAATGAATTGCTCAGTTTGTTTGCTTATGTCAAGCGATTTAAACGCCTCAGCAGTAACCTCGCCTATTGTGTCGATATCTACATCTGTTTCGTCCCTGATTAATACGTTCAGATTCATAGTTTAATTGTTTTGCGTATGATGGCTAATGTCCACTCCGAGTATTGATCTGTCTTTGTCCGATTATATCCAAACTGAGTTTTGAAACAGTCAGATCGGATACTACCTTTTACATCAACGTCTGTTAACATCAACGTCTGTTAGCCACTTCTTGCCTCGATTGATGCGGTTCGGAACTCATCGCATCGTGCGCCGGCTATTCTCCATACTGCGGATAGTCATTGACGAATTTTAACCATGCGGTTTCCGGATCGGATTTGGCTTTAGCCTCGCCCTGCGCCACCTCAACGAAGCGTTCCAAGACCGGGCTGCCCAAGGTATACAGCGTTCCATTCGTCAATGCATACAAGTATTCCCCCATAGTACGTATGTAGTATTTTTCTTTATCGCTGTAGCCGTTGTTCAAATCAACATCGTACCCACCAGCCATGAGTATCTTGAGATGGGATTCCGGATAAGCGCTTTTCACTTTGTTAATGGATTGAATGATGCGTTCAATCGCATCTTCACCACGCAGTACGCCTGTATGGCTATTGTTAAAACCGAATTGCTGTGTGGATTGACGTTTCGCATCGGGGCGTAACTGACTGGAAGTTGGTACAATGCCATCATCGCCTTTGCCTTGCACCAGTTTTTTTGGATTGAGGTAAGTATATATAAGATGATGATTAACGCCTGACGGTAATGGCTTGCGGAACAAGCGCTTGATGAAAGTACTTTCCGGATTCAAATCACGCCAGGAAGGTAAAACTAACGGTGCGCGTTTCTCGCCCGCTGCAGCGCTGGGGTGGCCATCCAAAGGACTGGCGATAGTAATGAGCAATCCCACTCGATTCTCGTGTTTATCACCGCGATACTGGTTCAACGCCTCCCTCACCACTAACCCGCCCATACTGTGGGCGACGATAACGATGGGCATTTCACCGCGACGATTCACTTTACCGGACAGGAATATGTCGTAAAAAATCTCCGCTAACTGGTCTAGATCATTGCCTGAGGGATAGTAAAAAAACCACGACTGGTAACGCTGCCGGTCCAACCGATCTACAATGGATACGAACTCGCGCGCACTGCCGCCGATGCCATGAACAAATAAGACCGGTACTTTGTAGGAGTCCTCTTCCAACGCATAAAACATTGTGGGAGCCAACTCCAGGAAGGCCGCCGGCTCGTACATGCCGAGCGTGGCTATATCCAAATCGAACAAGGGGTCGTCCAATTGTCGAATGGTTCCTTTGGGGTAAAATAGAGACTCCCGGGTTTGCGCGACCTCAGGTACCGGGGTATTAACAATCCAATCCATGGGTTCTTGTTCCGACAATGGTATATCAATATCGTTTACAACTTTGTCCGGGTGTGTCGCGACGCTGAGTTGTATCTGGCGTCTGCCAACCGCTTCCGATTGTTCAAAAATGTTATTTTTATTTTGATCTGCGAATACCATCAAGTCATGTTGACCAACCGGTAGATTCAACCCGTAGTGTGTACCTGCGTGTGCAACATAGGTTGAATCAACCACTTCATTTGTTTTATACCGGTTCGAATACGCTACCACCATGAAGGACAGCCCGGAATAGTCGTTAGCCTCGTCCAATATAAGTCCATAAACAAAAAACGTCTGCCTATCGATCATGTGTTTTAAATTGAGCTGACTTGGGCTTGTTTTTTGTATTTTTGAATACCCAGCCTGTCTATAAAAATTTTGCAGATATGTGCAGGAAGTAATTAGACAAGATAATCCTACACAGAAAGAGATTCTCAAGAGGCGGAGTCTACTGTGAGGCATAACCGATTTTCCTAAATACGATATTCGTCGCCTAACGCGAGTCGCGATATCTACCCCAAAACATATTATCCGTCGCTGTATTCCGATGCGCTCGGTCGTTAGTCTTTCTTTTCACCTGACCATTGATCATGCAAGGCACGCAGAATATCGTATCGACTGATCTGCCCAACCATGCGGCCATTTTCCAAAACCGGGAACCGTCTAAAAGTGGACTGCACAAATAAGTCCGCCGCCGCGATGATGTCGGTACCGGATTCAATGGTATGCACGTCTTTGCTCATGTATTCATCCACCGTGCCGCCCCAGTCCTGATGGTAGCTCGCCGCATAAACAACTTTTAAACAATCTTTCTTGGACAATACACCAACCAGTTTCCCTGTCATATCCACCACGGGTGCACCCGAAATTCGTTCATTCAGCAGCGTTTCAACCGCCGAGTGAATATCATCTGACGGTAAGAACGTAAACAGCACTTTTGCCATGTAATCATTCACTATTGGTATGTCACTCATTATTCTTTCCTCCGGCACAGACAATTCGCGCTGCCACCGCAGCTTCCTTTAAGTGGGCAGCGCCCAAAAATCACACCGACGGCAAGTCCAAGCACTGCCAGCATAAAAATGGCTGTTGTAAAAAGGATGATTGTCATAACGAAAACTCCACGTCGTTCAAACCAGTTGCTCGAAAGCAGGTGTTAGAAACGGACGATACTCTTCGCCGTCTCTTTGTAGAAATAATGCAGCCATGGCATGTTGCAACGCGTGCCGGAACCCTTGCTCTAAACCCATCACCAACAAGGCCGTCGCCCACGCATCCGCTTGCATAGCGCTGCCGGCGACAACACTCACCAAGGCGATATGATGGTCAATCGGTCTGCCCACACGCGGATCGATTACATGCGAATATCGAATTCCATTTTGCATGAAGTAGTTTACATAATCACCTGATGTTGCTAAGGCTTTTTCATCTAACTGTATCGTTGCAAGGATGTCAGTTGCTGGGTCTTCTAAACCGACACGCCAGCCCGCGCCTTCGGGACCTGACCCACGGGCGTATATCTCGCCACCGATTTCGATCAAATAGTTTGAGATTTGATTTCGCTCCAGCACCGCCGCCACCCCATCAATTGCGTCACCTTTGGCAATGGCATTTAAATCCAGTGTCGCCTGGGAGTGACTCTTTCGCAGGCGACCCGATTCCAATTCGATGTTGGCATTTTTTACACTGTCCAATATCTGCGGGGGTGGTGGCATGAAAACCTCAGGAATCGGCTTTGGCCTGGCACCAAAACCCCAATAGTCGACCAACGATCCGGTGGCGGGATTGAATGCACTACCACTTTGCTCTTGCACCTTTAATGCAGTTTCGACAATGCGCGCCGTATCAGTTGATATGAGTTGCCAATCGGTGCTTGTCGAGGCATTAAACAAAGAAAGTTCGCTATCGCTTCGATAAGTCGACATTAAGGACTCAGTGGTTGCGAATACCTGCTCAATGTGCTGTTTAAGTTTTGGCAAGTAGAAGCCATCTGGAGCTCGATGAATATGGACCTTGTAACGGGTTCCCATTGTTGTGCCAGTAAGCGCCGGAATTTCTGCTCTACTCCATTTGGTTAACAATGGTGACAGAGTCAAAACCCCTGCTACCTGCAATATCCGTCGTCTGTTCAAATTTACATTCATAACCTATCCACCGCCAAAGTCATCGTAGTGAATTGCATCGGCATCAACGCCAAGATCATCCAGCATCGCGAGTACTGCCTTAACCATTAGCGGCGGCCCGCATAAATAGTATTCACAGTCTTCGGGCGCCGGGTGCTTTTCCAGATATTTATCAAATAGAACTTTATGTATGAAGCCGGTCGGGCCTTGCCAATCATCCTCTGCTTCGGGTTCAGACAAGGCGACTTGCCAACTGAAGTTTTCATATCTCGATTGCAACGTTTTAAACTCATTGTCGTAATAGAGTTCGCGTTTGGATCGTGCACCATACCAATAGCTAACCTTGCGTTGTGAGTTTTGCTTTATCAGCAAATCGAGAATCTGCGCATACAAAGGCGCCATACCGACCCCACCACCAATAAAAATCGCTTCTTTGTTTGTTTGTTCGACGAAGAAAAGTCCATATGGACCCGTTGCTTCAACGATGTCACCCGGTTTTAACGAGAATAGCCAGCTCGACACCACTCCGGGCGGAACGTCCTTGTTTCGTGGTGGTGGCAAAGCAATGCGCACATTGAGTCGCATAACACCCTTATCGTCAGGTCGATTGGCTAGGGAATAGGCGCGGGTAACCGGTACACCACTGCCTGCTCTCAGCGACCACAGTTTGGATTTATCCCACACGTCTTTGTACTCTTCATTAATATCGAGTTGGGAATAACTAAGTTGATAAGGTGGACACGTTACCTGCACGAAACTACCGGCGCGAAAATCGAATTCTTCACCCGCGGGTAACTTGAGGACGATTTCACTGATCAAGGTTGCGACATTGCGTACACTTTCCACCGTGCATTGCCAGGTTTTTACGCCAAAATAGATGTCGTCCACTTCGACATTCATTGCAGTCAATACCGGCACCTGACAGGCGAGTCGTACTCCTCTTACGGCTTCAGTTCTGGACAAAAGGGCAAGTTCTTGTGGGCCGGGATCACCACCACCCTCAATCACACGCGCCTTACACAATCCACAGGTGCCGGCCCCGCCACAAGCACTCGGAAGTTGTACGTCGACACGCGTTAATACGTCGAGTAACTTCTGGCCAATGGCCGCGGTTACCGACTTTCGACCGTTAACATCAATGGTGCATTCCCCCGAAGGCACCAGTAAACGTCTTGCACCCAGCACAAACAGTGTCAGCACTAAAACGATGATGGTAAAGGAAGCAACACCCAGTATGATTTCAGTCATGCGTTATCCCAACCCTGAAAAACCCATGAAACCCAGGGACAACAAACCGGCTATCACAAAAGTAATTCCCAATCCTTGCAGGCCCTCGGGGATGTCCGCGTACTTGATACGCTCACGAATGGCCGCCAACATGACAATGGCCAACGCCCAACCGATGCCCGTACCGAAACCATACACGACGCTTTCGGTAAAGGTGTAAGACCGTTCGACCATAAACAAGCTGCCACCTAATATGGCACAGTTAACCGTAATCAACGGCAAGAAGATACCCATTGCGCGGTGCAGCTTGGGCACATGAAACTCCAGTGTCATCTCCAAAACCTGCACCATGGCTGCAATCACACCGATGAATGCAATCAGACTGAGAAACGAAAGATCAATCTGCTCGAGTCCCGCCCAGACCAGTGCGCCCGGTGCCAGCAAATATACATAGATCAAATTATTAACCGGCACGGTCACTGTTTGTACCGCCGTCAAAGCAATCCCGACTCCGAACGATGTCTCGACGCGCTTGGATACGGCCAGGAAAGTACACATGCCAAGAAAAAAGGACAAAGCCAGATTCTCGACAAATACCGAACGCATAAATAAGTCGAATAAACCGGTCATGTTTTTTCAACCTCGGTTTCGACGCGAATACGAAACGCCGGTTCCTCGACTTGCTGTGGACGCTTGCGCCGGATAAACCAGATAATTCCGGCAATAATAAAAAAGGCGCTTGGTGGTAACAGCATCAAATGCAAGGGTTCGAAACCACCACCCTGAGAAGTGGGGATCAATATTTGAACGCCGAACAGACTACCTCGGCCAAAGAACTCGCGAATGGCACCAACGATCATCAAGATCAATCCGTAACCAAGACCGTTACCAATACCATCTAATATACTGTCGAACACACCGTTGCGCATGGCGAATCCTTCGGCACGGCCCAGCACAATACAGTTGGTAACGATGAGTCCGACAAATACCGACAGACGTTTACCGATCTCAAACATAAAAGCCTTGAGTACAAGATCGA
>Ga0224508_10002908_pt1 | contig 14354 bp, 11 predicted proteins | sample SF_Jan12_sed_USG_4_FD_170157 | JGI IMG/M metagenome (GOLD analysis project Ga0224508, IMG submission 170157) | Sediment microbial communities from San Francisco Bay, California, United States - SF_Jan12_sed_USGS_21 | ecosystem: Environmental > Aquatic > Marine > Sediment | place: USA... | reverse complement strand
GCTCGGGCTGCAGATACACTGGTTCGAAAATGCTGCGTTTAAAGACAAGGGCGAGACCGACAGGCCGCTGAATGCGCTGGTGCGATCGTTCTACGATGCGCCGAACAAGGTTTACCTGAACCGCGAACTCGAAAAAAACCCGGCGAGACTCAAGTACGACCTTGCCAATCACATTGCACATACGGTGCTTCATGGCGGTGACGGTGCAAGGGCGCCGCAGGTTTCCGGCGGCCGGGTGACCGGCCGGCGGCATGACGGTGAATCGCTCAATGTCGATGCCCAGGATATTCTGTACGCGTGGCGCGACTTCGAGTGCAGCTACTTTGCGGCCGCGCTGCTGGCGCCGAAAACCCCGTTTCGGCAGTTTCTTGCCAAACATGCCTATGCCATTAACTCCGGCGACAGCCTTGAGCTGACGAATACGCTGGTAATGCGGCGCATGTCGAGCGTGTCGCCGTACCCGCACTGGCATTACTTCGATGCCTACCCTCCCGGCAACCTGCGCGCGGTTTACCGTGGCAATGGCATACCGCTGCCGTGGGGAAACATGCGGCTGGTATCGGACCCCTGCCAGCACTGGGCCGTCTTCAGGATGCTGAATACGCGCTCGACCAAACCCTCGTCGCAGATATCGGTTTTGCGTAGCGGCGATGACAAACGCCTGTACTGTTGCCAGTCAATCCGTAGCAAGGATGCGGCAGGAAATCCGCACGTGCTGTGTGCAGGTGTCGATTTGTCGCCAGCACTGGTATCACAGAGTATCAACCCGCGTGACACCATCGACATGATCGAAGCGAGTTGCAATCGAGGCGGCGGCTCGGCGCCGATTCCCACCGAGGCGCGCAATCAGCTCGAGAGCATCGGCAAGATCCTGAATATCGGCTGGATTGCTGACGGCGCGGCGGAGGATGCAACCATCATCTGCCAGCGCAGCTCAAGCTGCCCGCGCGAGAAGCACTGCCTGGGCAGGCAGAAGCCGAAACTCAAACCGAAGATCGAGGAAATTCGGGAAGCCGTCGTTAACGCCTGAGACCGGTATTCTCCGCCAGCAACGAATTGGTGAACTACAATTAGTGCTTATCACTGCGGGGAAAGATCATGGCCTACCGACAGTATTGTGTCTTATCGGGAGTACTTTTTGCCCTTGTTGCGCTCGCGCACCTGTTACGAATCGTCAATAACGTGCCGATTCTGGTCGATGAATATACTGTACCGATGGCGTTCTCATGGTTCGGATTGGTGGTGCCGGGCGCATTGGCATTGTGGGCGTTTCGCCTGGCTGGATCGACAGGCGGCAGCTCGTAAAGTCGCAGGCGACTACAATTGCTGCGCCAGCGCTTCCCAGGAAGTGACCGGCAATTCGCAATGCGTACCCACGCAGCGGTACGCAACGGTCTCGCCATTGACGGGTTTGCGCTCGCGCAGCATGCCGGGCAGATCTGCCTGGTTCGAATCGATGGCGAAGACGAGCCGGCGCGGCGCGTAGAGTTTGTCAGCCGCCGAGCGCCACCGGCTAATTTCGGCCTGCTCGCCTCGAATGACGATGATTTCGGGCGGCTCGAGGAACTCGTCCAGTGCTGTCAGCAGCGTGACGTGGCCGTGCGGGTATTCGTGCAGCGCCTGCCAGGCATTGCGCAGTGATCCTTCCGCAGCCTCCAGGTAGCGGTGTTCGCCGAGCAGGTGGCCCAGCCGCTGCAGCGCAAGCGTCGCCACACCATTACCCGAGGGCATCGCTTCGTCGGCCAGCGATTTCGGCCGGTGCATCAGCGATTCGTGATCATTCGCCGTGAAGAAGAAGCCGCCGGTATCCGGATCCTCGAAATGTTCCAGCAGCAGGTCGGCCAGCCGCGTCGCGAATCTGAGCATGCCCGTGTCCCAGCGTGCCTGTAACAACTCGAGCAGCGCATCGAGCATGAACGCGTGATCGTCGAGGTACGCGGGGAAGCGTGCACGACCTTCCTTGTAACTGGCAAGCAGCCGGCCTTCGACCAGCAATTTGTCCTGCACGAAAGCAGCAGCATCGGCGGCGGCATCCACCAGGTCTTCGCGCTCGAGCGCCCGGCCTGCGATTGCGAGGCCACGAATCGCCAGCGCGTTCCACGCGGTCAGGATCTTGTCGTCGCGCCCGGGCGGAATACGGGTCGCCCGCTCCGTCAGCAGCTTTGACCGGCCTGCATCCAGGGCCGATCGGACATCCTCTACTGCCAGGCTCGACTCGCTCGCGATGTCATTGATGGATTTGCGCACCGTCAGGTGCCAGTGGCCCTCGAAGTTCGCGTCCTGGTCGAGGCCGAAACGGCTCGCGAACAGGCCATAGTGATCGGGCTCGATGAGTGCCGCCACGCTGTCCGGCGTCCAGGCGTAATACTTGCCTTCCTCGCCTTCCGAGTCGGCATCTCGAGACGAGTAGAAACCACCCTCCGGATCACGCATGTCGGCGAGCATCCATTCGGCGGTTTCAATTGCCGTATCCGCGAACAGCTGTTCACCGGTTGCGACACAGGCTTGCGCGTAGACGGCCAGCAGCGGGCCATTGTCGTAGAGCATCTTTTCGAAGTGAGGAATCTGCCAGTAGCGGTCGACCGCGTAACGGCAGAAGCCGCCACCGACATGATCGTAGATGCCGCCCTCGGCCATTCGCGTGAGCGTCAGCGTTGCCATGAACAGGGCATCGATATCTGGCTCGTCCGCATTTGCGGATGCCCGCCAGTGGCGCAGCAGCCGGTCGATGGTTGTCGGGTGAGGGAATTTCGGTGCCCCGCCGAAACCACCGAAGTCACCATCGAACGATTGCGCGAGCCGTTCGCGTACGTCAGTGAGCGGCTGGCTGTTCAACGTAGCGTCCTCCGTCGCCGCGGCTGGCTCGAGGCGACGCAGCACGTCGCTGAGTCGCTCGCCCTGCTCCAGCACTTCGTCGTGCTTCTCGTCGTAATAGGTCGCCACATGCGTTAGCAAGTCGCCAAACGCCGGTATGCCGTAGCGGGCATCTTTCGGAAAATACGTGCCGCCGAAGAAGGGCTTCTGGTCATCGGCATGCAGGAACATCGTCAACGGCCAGCCCCCGCCGCGCTGCGTCAACAGCTGGTGCGCTGTCTGGTAGATGCGATCGACATCGGGTCGTTCCTCACGATCCACCTTGATGTTGACGAACAGCTGGTTCATCAATTCGGCTGTGGCGTCGTCCTCGAACGACTCGTGCGCCATGACATGGCACCAGTGGCATGCCGAATAGCCAATCGATAGCAGCACCGGCTTGTTGGCTTCGCGAGCGACGTTAAATGCTTCCTGACCCCACGGGTACCAGTCGACCGGATTGTCAGCGTGCTGCAGCAGGTAGGGACTGGTTTCTTCGGCAAGACGGTTGGACATGGTTTGCTATGATACAGGCCCCTCTGCCGAACCGAAGGCTTCGATGTTCGTCTTCCCCGAGATTGACCCGGTCATTTTTGCGATCGGACCCCTGAAGATTCGCTGGTACGGGCTGATGTATGTCATCGGCTTCCTGCTGGCGTGGTGGCTGGCACGCCGCCGCTGCCGGCGCGCCGATGCGGTTGTTAACCCGGTCCAGGTCGACGACCTGATCTTCTATGCGATGCTCGGGGTAATCGTCGGCGGTCGCGTTGGCTACTGCCTAGTTTATGGCTGGGACCAGTTCATCTCCGATCCGCTGTACCTGTTCAAGATAACCGAGGGCGGCATGTCGTTTCATGGCGGGCTCGCCGGCGTCATGATCGCGATGTGGCTCTATGGACGCTCGCTGGGCAAGACGATGTGGCACATCACCGACTTCGTCGCGCCGCTCGTGCCACTCGGCCTGGGCTTTGGCCGTATTGGCAACTTCATCAATGGCGAACTCTGGGGCAAGGAAACCGACGTAGCCTGGGGATTCCTCTACGACGGCCTGGTGCGCCACCCGACCCAGCTCTACGAAGCGGCGTTGGAGGGTTTCGCGCTGTTCGCGATTCTGTGGTGGTACTCCTCGAAGCCGAGGCCGTACATGGCCGTGTCCGGAATGTTCCTGTTTTTCTACGGCGCGTTTCGTTTCTTCGTTGAATTCTATCGAGTCCCCGATGCCCACCTCGACTACCTCGCGCTCGGCTGGGTTACAATGGGGCAAATCCTAAGTGCACCGATGATTATCGCGGGCGTCGTCATGCTGTTCATGGCCTACCGCTCGCAGGAACAGAAGGAGGCAGCGGCCTGACATGCAACAATACCTGTCCCTGATGCAACACGTGCGCGACTCTGGCACCCGCAAGACTGACAGGACCGGCACGGGAACCCTGAGCACCTTTGGTTACCAGATGCGTTTCGACCTGAGCCGAGGTTTTCCGCTTGTTACCACCAAACAGCTGCACCTGCGCTCCATCATTTATGAATTGCTATGGTTCCTGAGCGGCGACAGCAATATCGAGTACCTCAAAGAGCACAAGGTGCGTATCTGGGACGAATGGGCGGACAAGGACGGCGAGCTGGGTCCAATCTATGGCGTGCAGTGGCGCAGTTGGCCATCCTCCGAGGGTTACCTGATCGACCAGGTCAGCCAGGTCGTCAGGCAGTTGCGTGAGACGCCCGATTCCCGCCGCATCATTGTCAGCGCCTGGAACGTATCGGATATTGACAAGATGGCGTTGCCGCCGTGTCATTGCCTGTTCCAGTTCTATGTTGCCGACGGCAAGTTGTCCTGTCAGTTGTACCAGCGCAGTTGCGACATTTTCCTCGGCGTGCCGTTCAACATTGCGTCCTATGCGCTTTTGACGCACATGCTTGCCCAGCAGACCGATCTCGCTGTCGGCGACTTCGTCTGGACTGGCGGCGATTGCCACCTGTATACGAATCATCTGCAACTGGCAGACGAACAACTGCTCCGCGAACCGCTGCCTTTGCCGCGTCTCGCGATCAAGCGCCGACCGCCGAGCATTTTCGACTACGAGTTTGACGATTTCGAGATCCTTAACTACGAAGCACACCCGCATATCCGCGCCGCGGTCGCCGTTTAGCTCGCTCCGGGCGCTTGCGTTTGATTTCCCTGGTAGTTGCGGTTTCCCGCAACGACGTGATCGGCCGCGACGGTGGGCTGCCGTGGCGGTTATCCGCTGATCTGAAGCACTTCAAGGCACTAACGATGGGCAAGCCGATCGTCATGGGACGGCTGACCTGGGAGTCTATCGGGCGCGCGCTGCCGGGCCGGCAGAACATCGTGGTGACCCGGCAGCCGGATTACGTTGCCGAGGGTTGCGTTGTGGTGGCGTCGCCCGAAGAAGCCATCGACGTTGCGGGTTCGGTCTCTGAGCTCATGGTGATTGGCGGTAGCCACCTTTATGCAGCGTTCCTGCCGCTGGCAACACGAATCTACCTGACGCGCGTGCACGCCGACGTCGACGGTGATGCATTTTTTCCGGAGCTCGACCCATCCGATTGGCGAGAGTCAGTTCCCGTAGAACACGCCACGGACGCGGTCAATGACCACGATTTTTCGTTTGTGACGCTGGACCGTTTGGAGCAGCGCTAGAGCGAGGTGAGACGCTCCAGCGCAGCCGTCTCTGCCGCGCCGATGTCAATCTCCGCGAGCGTCTCGGCGCCGCGCGTGAACTCATCGAGCAGTTCGCTCTGAACCAGGCCGCGTTGCTGCGCGACGCTGTACGGGATTTCTGCGTGGAACATGACCATCGAATAGCGGGGAATGAACCGGTCGGGTAGACGTCTTTCAAGCTCGAATGACAGTTCTTTCTGCAAGGCAAACTTAGGATCAAGCACGGTGTCACGCATCTCGACGTAGTTCTCGAGCGCCATGTCGGCAATGGCATGGGCGTTCTTGTGTTGTTCGTCCTGGTACAGGCTGAAGACCTCGTCCCAGTCGGCATCGCTGGCGTCCAATGTCCGGTCGAGCACGACGCAGTCCTCGAACGCGAGGTTCATGCCCTGACCATGGAAAGGCACAACGGCGTGCGCCGCGTCACCGATCAACAGCACGTTGCCGCCGTCGTGCCAGTTGCGACAGCGAACGGTACCGAGCAATCCCAGCGGATTCTGGACCAGCGTGCGGGCCGGGTCCGTGATCAGCGCCGCCGCGTCCGGGAATTGCTCTTCCATGAATTGCCGAGCGGCTGCCTCTGTTTGCAACGAGGCGAAGCTCACCTCGCCTTCATTGGGCATGAACAGCGTCAAGGTGAAGTCGCCGCCCGGGTTGGGCAGGGCGATCAGCATAAACTCGCCGCGTGGCCAGATGTGCAAAGCGCCCGGTTCGAGCAGGAAAGAACCATCCGGCCCGGCCGGGATGGCAAGTTCCTTGTAGCCGTGTGCAAGCAGGTCTTCGGTGGCGCCAACGATGCTATCGGCGTCGAGCGAATTACGAATGACCGACCCGGCGCCGTCGGCAGCGATGACAGGGTTCGCGTCAATCTCGTAGTCGTTGGCCGCATCTATGTCCATTACGAGCACCCTGCGAGTGGATCGCTCGTAGCCCGTGACCGCATGGCCGAAGTGGATTTCGACGTTGCCGACAGCATCGGCCGCGTTGAGCAGCAGCTTGTTCAGCTCACCCCGTGATGCCGAGTAAATCTTTTCTTCCTCACGCTGGCCGTAGGGCAGGAATTCTGTCGAGCCATCGACCTCATGAATCATGCGGCCACGCATTGGCACGAGCAAAGACACGACATGAGGTAATACGCCCGCGTGTTGCAGCGCATTGAAGCCCCGTGCTGAGAGCGCGAGGTTAATCGATCGTCCGGCCGCAGCAAACTCGCCCCGCGGATCGGTATTGCGTTCGAACAGGCTGACCGTCATTCCTTTGCGGGCGAGCATCGTCGCGAGCAGCGTGCCGCATTGCCCGGCACCGAGAACGTTGACGTGTCGATTCCGCATAATCAGGCCTGGCCGTCAGTCTGGAAAACCCGCGCGTGGCGCTTGTCGAGGCGTACCGCGGTCAGCTGTCGGCCCCAGACGCAACCCGTATCAAGACTGACCAGTTTGGGCAGTACGATCAAACCGAGGGCTGACCAGTGGCCGAAGACGATGCGTGATTCCTCCCAGGCCGGGTCGGCAACATTGAACCAGGGCACGAGGCCCTTGCGTGCGCGCCACGGGGACCCGCTGTGGGAGAAATTCAGCCGCATCTTCGCCGTCAACATACGCATTCGCGTCAGGCAATTGATGATGAAGCGCAGGCGTTTGTAGCCAGTGAGCTCGCCCGACCACTGTGCAGGCGTATTGCCGTACATTTTTGTGAGCAGGGCCGGATGTTTTTCGGACTGCAATACGGCCTCGACTTCAGCGGCACGCGCCAGTGTCTTCTTGGCGGACCAGCTCGGATGTGTGCCGGCGTGAACGAGCAGGGTCTTCATGGGCTTGTCGTAGTGTGCAAGCGGCCGATGCCGTAGCCAGTCCAGGAGTTCGTCGCGATCCGGCGCGTCGAGAACTTTCTCCAGGGTTTCAAAGCGCTTGCTGAAGCGCTGGTTGCCGTCGGCCAGCGCGAGCAGGTGCAAGTCGTGATTACCGAGCACGGTGATAGCCGAGTCACCAAGCGATTTGACGTAGCGCAGCATCTTGAGCGACTTGGGGCCGCGATTCACCAGGTCACCGGTCAGCCAGAGCGTGTCACTCGAAGGGTCAAAGTCGATGTGGTCGAGCAAATCGCGAAACGGGTCGTAGCAACCCTGCACGTCACCGATTGCGTATACGGCCATGGACTAATGGCTCGGCGGTTTAGTGCAGAACGCCCGGTACGGCGAGCGTAAATGGTGCGATCGGCGCATCGAAGTTAACGCCGTTATCGGCTTCCATGCGATAGAGGCCCTGCATGGCGCCGACCGGCGTCTCGAGGACCGCGCCGCTGGAATAGCGAAACTCCTCGCCGGGATTCAGGTGCGGCTGCTCACCCACGACGCCATCGCCGCTGACTTCCTGGACTTTGCCGTTGGCGTCGGTGATCACCCAGTGACGGCTGATCAGCCGTGCCGGTACTTCGCCGTCATTGGAAATGGTAATCGTATACGCAAAGACATAGCGACCGGACTCGGGTTCCGATTGCTCGTCGACATAATTCGTGGCGACCTGTATGCGAATGTCGCAGCTGTTCTCGTCCATGTGTAGGGGTCGTGTTCCCGGCGTCAGGCCGTATTCTAGCGTAAGCGGCGTTGCAGTTGGCCGGCATTTGCCGGCTAGCCAAGCAACTTTGTCAGGGCAACGTAATGCTCGATGGGAATTGCCTCGGCCCGCAGGCCGGGATCGATGCCCGCCGCTTCGAGCTGGTCGCTGTCTGTAATTTTCTGCAACGCATTGCGTATGGTCTTACGGCGTTGGCTGAATGCCGCCGCCACAAGCCGGGACATCAGGGACTCGTCGACCGCCTCGTACCTGCCCGCGGGGAGGGGCGTCAGGCGAACAACTGCAGAAGTAACATCCGGCGGCGGATCAAACGCCTCGCGCCCGACATCAAACAGGGCGTCGATAGCGAAGCGGTACCCGAGCATGATGCTCAGCCGACCATAGGTCTTGCTGCCCGGTTCCGCGGCCATGCGGTCGACGACTTCCTTCTGCAACATGAAGTGCATGTCGCGAATATGAGTACGCGATTTGAGCAGGTGAAACAGCAATGGCGTCGAGATGTTGTAAGGGAGATTGCCGACGATCCGCAGCTCGTTGCCAAGCGCTCCAAAATCGAACTTCAGTGCGTCGGCTTCGTGAATCGTGACATTCGGGGCACCGGCGTATTGCGTCCGCAGCGATGCGGCAAGGTCGCGGTCGAGCTCGACGGCGTGGAACTGCCCCGCGAGGTTGGCGAGTGGCTCCGTGATCGCGCCGCGACCCGGACCGATTTCGACGACAATGTCGTCGTCGCGAGGCGCAATCTGAGTGACAATCGCATGAATCACGCCCGGGTCCGTCAGGAAGTGCTGGCCAAACCGCTTGCGCGGGCGGTGTGTCGTCATGTTGACGCAAGCCTCGTCGCAAGTTCGACTGCCGCACACAGGCTGCCAGGGTCGGCAATCCCTTTGCCGGCGATGTCCAGGGCTGTGCCATGGTCGACCGAGGTGCGGACAATGGGCAGGCCGAGCGTGACATTAACGGCGGAGCCGAATCCCGCGTACTTGAGAACCGGTAACCCCTGATCGTGGTACATGGCGACGACGGCGTCTTTGGGACCGGCGGCCGGCGTGAAAGCCGTATCGGCAGGCAACGGACCGCGGATAGCCCAGCCCCGGGCGGCGAGTTCTTCGATAACGGGCGCAATAATCTCCAGGTCCTCGGAGCCGAGATGACCGCCTTCCCCGGCGTGGGGGTTCAGGCCGCAAACGACGATCTGCGGGTCATCAATGGAGAATCGCGACCGCAGTTCCTCGTGCAGGATCTCGATAACCTCGCGCAACCCGTCCGCGGTGAGGTAATCCGGAACTGCGCGCAATGGCATGTGCGTGCTCGCGAGCGCCACGCGCAGATCGCCTGCCACCAGCAGCATTACCGGGCGATGCGAACCGGTGAGTTCCGCGAGGAACTCGGTGTGGCCGGAGAACGCTATGCCGGCATCGTTGATGACACTTTTTTGCAACGGCGCGGTGACGAGTCCGGCAAAACTTCCATCCACGCAGCCGGCGACTGCGCGTCGCAGCCCTGCGAGCAGTGCCGAGGCATTGGCGGGATCAGGCGAGCCACACGTCGTTGGTACGTGGAAACGTTCCGCGAGTACGAGTAGTTCGTTATCGCCGCCGCGGCGCCGGCCAACGTCGTCAGGATCGATTGCGCTGATAATGATGTCGACATCCAGCCGGGCCGCCAGGTCTTGCAATAAATCCGGGTCCGAAATTACGACGACGTCGTGCGCCAGCCGCGATTGCGGCAACGACAGGCACAGCTCGGGTCCGATGCCGGCGGGCTCTCCGGCGGTGATGACCAGCGGTTTAACGAGCGTCACGACGGCGTGCCTGGTCGCCTGCCGTCAGGGTCAGCTGCGAATATCGACGTAAGCTTCGTCGCGCAGGCGCTGCATCCACAATTGCGTCTCTTCATCCATCTTGCTATTGCGGATGCGGAGATCGCAGTTGCTTTCCTTGAGGTCTTCGGTGTTGTCGTAAACGCGGCGTTCCAGCACTTCCAGGACGTGCCAGCCAAAGCGGGACTGGAACGGTTCGGTCACCACACCAATCTCCGCGGTATTTGCCACTTCTTCGAACTCGGGCACGAATACCCCCGGACCCGTCCAGTCCATCTCGCCACCGTCATTGGCAGAACCCGGATCGTCCGACAGCAGTTTTGCAACCTCGCCAAATTCCTGTTCGCCGCTACGGATTTTCTCGAGCGCGTCGTCGAGGCGCTGTTTCGCCGTTTCGATGTCGATTACTTCGTTGGGCGACACGAGTATGTGACGCAGTCTGATCTGGTCGACCTCGCTGCGTTGTATCGCGCTGCGCAATTCGTTGACCTTGACGATATGAAAACTGCTCGAGCTGCGGAACGGTTCCGAAATGTCTCCCGCCTGCATCGTGGCAACGATGTCGGTGTACAGCGTCGGTAGTTGTTCGCCCTTCATCCATCCCAGCGCTCCGCCCTCGAGCGCCGTCTGTGCGTCCGAGTATCGAATCGCGAGTTGCCGGAAGTCCGCACCATCCACCAACCGGTCATAAACCAGTTGTGCTTCGTCACGCGCTGCATCAATTTGCACCGCGGTCGCCGACTCCGGCATTGATATCAGGATGTGCGACAGGTCGTAATCGGAATTGATCGCGACGTTGCCTTCAAGATCGGCAATGCACTGCCGAATTTCGCGAGGGGACACAGAAATCCGCTGGCCAACGTCGATGCGACGGAGCTGTTCAAGCGTTATTTCATCACGCAGCTCGCGCCGAAACGTTGCGTAATCAACGCCGTCCTGGGCCAGCAATGCAGGCATTTCCTCGAATGGCACGCCGTTTTGTTCGGCGATGCGACCGATCGAGTTGTTCAGTACGGCATCGGAAATCTGCAGACCGATCATGTCAGCACGCTGCAACTGAATTTCGGTCAGGATCAGTCGTTCCAGCAACTGTTCGCGCAGCACGTTCGCGGGCGGCAGCTGCATCGGCGGGTCCGCATTGCGGGCGCGTTTAATGATCAACGTCGTCTGGTCCCGTAGCTGGCTCTTGAGAACCACACCTTCGTTGACGATCGCGGCAACGCCGTCAAGAAACTCCCCCGTTTCGGAGAGCTCTTCGGCGAGCGCGAAGGGCGCAGCCAGAAATGCGACGATTGCGCATAATCCGTTGATTTTTAACACTATTTCTTACCGGAGATTTGCGGAATAGCCAAGAATACCACGTTCCAACAGTTTGTCAGCCGCGGTACCGACGCTGGTCATTCCTTTCAATACCAGTTGCAGACCAAAGGAGGAATCGCGAGTTCCGTCGCGCGTAGAGATATGTCGCCGCGACACGAGCCGGAGGCCCCAGCAGCAACTCTCATATTCGACGCCAAAGAACTGTTCCAGCGCCTCCTCGTCACGAAACGAGTAATTGTAGCGGCCGACGAAATTCCAGCTCGAACTGACCGGCCACGACCACGACAGGTCGCCCTGTTCCAGCGAGTCCCGTCGAAAGCGATACGAGAGGTTCAGGATCTTGTTGCTCGCAGGTCGATATTGCAGTCGTGCCTCTGAACGCGCCGTACCAGTCCCCCTGGTACCCCACTGGTGGCCAACATCGAAATTAAGATTGTCGTAGAGCAGGAAGCCAACTTCGGCGATGTAGTCCGATGTTTCCCGCCCAATGAAGGTTTCGCCCGGCAGCAATACGCCACTCTCACTCTGATAGCGCGTTTGCCCGATAGTAGCGGTCAGCAGTTCCCTGCCTGTCGAGATGTCGAGAATCCGGGACGTGACGCCAATACTGACCTGGTCCGTGTCGGCAATTCGATCGATGCCGAGGAAGCGGTTTTTCCGATAGAGCTGCACCAGGTTCAGGTCTGGTGTGATGGTATCGAACACCGGCAAATCCGCCTGCTCGCGATACGGGATATGCACATACAGCAAACGGGGCTCGATGGTTTGCAAACGACCACTATCCTGCATCGTGCGCTCGAGGATCATTCCCATGTCGATGCTGCCAACCGGCACAGTCCGACTTGGGTCGTCGCGCTGCCCTGGTGACGTGTCGTTAAGATCGTATCGCGTGTAGTCGAGAGCCGCGGCCGGAGTTATGAACCAGCCGGGACGACTGATCGGTAGCGCGAACTCCGGAGCAAGATTCAAACGCCAGCCCGTGACGCCGACGTCGCGATCGAAATTGACAATCTCGCCATCGATACTCGTTCGCATCCCTAACCATTGATCGGGCCAGTAGCCGCGCATCAAAATCTGCGGCAGACGTCGATACGGCTCATCACTGGGCGCGATCGCGTCATCGATTGTTTGAAAGTCCTGCGCCTGGCCGAAGAAGGACAGGGAATCGGTGTGATAGTCGAAACTGATGCTGCGATTGAGATGCGTAATACTGGAAATACTCAGGCTGCCGCCAAGGTCCTCGAAATACTGGCTGTCTGATACATCACGAATATCGACCAGGTTGCGCCAGCCGTTACTGAACAGCGAGCGGTGCTTGAGTGCAACCAGTCGGCGGGATTCGTTCGCCATGTTGTCGCTGGCGAGATAATCCGCGTTGATCCTGCCGCTCATGGATTGCGTCAGGTAGCGGAATTGGGTCTGCATCTGTAGTCCGCGATCCGTCAGCAGGCGTGGCGTAATCGTGGCGTCGTAGTTGGGTGCGATGTTCCAGTAATAAGGAATGCGAATTTCGTTACCGCTGCGACTCGTGGATCCAACCTCGGGGGTCAGGATGCCGGATTTGCGTGCGTTGCCGATCGGGAATGACAGGTACGGAGCATAGAGGATGGGCACACCCTGAAAGCGGAGCTTTATACTTCTCGCCGTGCCCACACCCTCGCGCGTGTCGAGATCGATGTCTTTGGCCTGCAATTCCCAGTCGTTCGACCCCGGCGGGCAGGTCGTATACCTGACGCCGTCCAGTTCCAGGCGGCCCTCCTGGTTGACTTCGATCGCCTGGGCGGCGCCGCGCGCATTGCTGCTGCCGAGTGAGAACTGGGCGCCCTCGAACCGGATGCGGCCGAAATCGTAGGAAAACTCGGCAGCATCGGAAATAATCTGGGTGCCCGGGTCTTCGTAGCGAACCGCGCCCTCGAGAAATAGCGCCCGTTGGTCGGGCACGTAGCGTGCCGTATCGGCGCCCGCCACCTTGTTACCCTGGCGCAGGACAACGCCGCCACTCATAGAGGCTGTCGGCTGATCGCCGAACTGCGCCTCGAGTTCACCAACCTCGAAGATAATTGCCGCGGGGTCATCCGCCGAGGTCGACGATAGCAGTGTGTCGTCTGTAATCGGGTTTAATGCCGTCGCGCACGCAGCCGGATCTGCGGCGTGCGCATGAGACAGTACCAGCAAGGTGCCGGCGATGATCAGACTTTTTGAGAACACTTGGGTGATCGGGCTTCAGGGTTTACGGGAACCGATGCGACCGGGATATTAACAAGTAGTACTATGGGTTACCTTCGCATAGTTTTGCAGGTCCTTCAATGCGTTACGGAGAACACTGATTAGCGACTCGCGTGTTGCAGACGATAATCGGCTGGCCGCCCTCAACGCCTGGCTGGACGAAATAGAGGACGTAGCCGGCAGCGAACCGCGGCCGGCGTCCGTGGATGCGAGCTTCCGGCGGTATTTCCGACTGCAGAAGGACGGGCATAGTTTCATCGCGATGGATGCGCCACCGGAACAAGAGGATTGCCTGCCGTTCATACGCGTCGCCGGTTACCTCGAGGCGATGCAATTGAACGCACCACGGCTCATCGAGGCCAACCTCGATGCCGGATTTCTACTCCTCACGGATATGGGCTCGCATCAGTATCTCGATGAACTAAAAGCGGATCCGGACCTTGCGGGCAAGTTGTATGCGGATGCACTGACGGCCCTGGCGCAGATGCAGCGTCGTGGTACGCCCTACCAGGAATCATTGCCACCATATGATGAGAAGCTTCTGCGCTTCGAGCTATCCCTGTTTCACGATTGGTTGTGTGGCACCCATCTCGGCATTGCCTTTGCCGATGCTGACGAAAATGAATGGCAGGCGCTTTGCGATTTGCTCGTCCGCAACGCGTTGGCACAACCGGCGGTGTTTGTTCATCGCGATTACCATTCACGAAATCTGATGGTCACGCCCGGGAATAATCCCGGCATACTCGATTTCCAGGATGCAGTCGAAGGCCCACTGACGTATGACCTCGTCTCACTGCTGAAAGACTGTTATGTACGGTGGGAGCCGCCACAAGTGGATGCCTGGATCAGGGATTACTATGCGCAACTGGACGATGCACTG
>Ga0224508_10002907_pt1 | contig 14354 bp, 10 predicted proteins | sample SF_Jan12_sed_USG_4_FD_170157 | JGI IMG/M metagenome (GOLD analysis project Ga0224508, IMG submission 170157) | Sediment microbial communities from San Francisco Bay, California, United States - SF_Jan12_sed_USGS_21 | ecosystem: Environmental > Aquatic > Marine > Sediment | place: USA... | reverse complement strand
AGGGAAGTAATTTCGGCGACAATGTTGCCGCTAACCATGTTAACCGCCGCGCTGCCGACAATATCCATCAAGGTGACAGTGCCTGCGATATTGTTTATCGAAACCTCGTTGTCGATGGAGTCTATCATCACATCGTCGCCATTATTATTAACTCGAACCAGAAAGAAGTCTGGCAGCGTAATCGTATAATCGACGATATATCCCCGGCCCAGTTCGCATTGCGGTTGATTGGTTTTTAGCAACGCCTGCGTGGTCAAATCCTGGACAGTCACCTCCAGATCCTGCAGGTGGGCCTGGGCATCCTGAACACTCTCTGAAAGAACCCGTTTCATGCCGCTCACCGTTATCGATGTCGCCCCTGGCAAACCGGAAACGCTGACGTTGCCATGCTTCCCGTTCAACAGTAATTCATTGTGATTGACGACGTTGATATCAATGGCAATGGGTTCTTGCGCCGAAAAATTTTGGTTAGCCACTTCATCCGGCCCACAATTTATGAGATTTGAACTACCGCCACCACCGCTACCGCTGGCCAAAATACTCAAAATACCCAGTGAATATATGCTAGCTATCAGCAGCCCACGAAATAGATAGTTTCTAGAAACTCGAACCATAATTCTCAAGCTGCGAATGGATTATCAATTCACTCTAATCCACAAAAATAATGGGGGATTGATATGGGTCAAATGATAACAATTAATTGCGTTTCAATGGACTTGACGAAAAACCAAGGGGCTGCTTCTGGCCGTTCTCCGCCCTTGTATTATTAGCTTTGAGTGTCTGCTCCGGAGGATGCCGTCCGTAAAAACTCGAAATTTACAGTTGAGTTCGACTCATATCGAAAATTTCATACCCGTTCTTCAAAGGTAACTACCTACGAATACACGTGGTGGTGTGAAAAATGGGCGTTTATACTTCTTTGTTCTCCGATCAGATCGAGTAATTGCATCGATACAAAATTGTGGTGTATTGCGATCATTCGCACAATAGTTCTAGTAATTGCGTATGTATGCTGACAAGGTTAATGTTTAACTCCACATACGCCACATTCGTGATTTAGGAGCTCAAGGAATTATGAAGACCATCATCGAGCCGTTTAGGATCAAGATGGTAGAACCGATCAAGCTAACAACCCGCGACCAACGCGTGCGGTTTATTGAAGAAGCCAATTACAATCCGTTCTTGCTGCGTGCAGAAAATATCATTATTGATTTGTTAACTGACTCAGGCACCAGTGCAATGTCGTCAAAAGCCTGGGGCGCCATGATGCAAGGCGATGAATCATATGCAGGTGCGCGAAGTTGGTATCGATTTCGCGACACTGTGAAGGATATTTTCGGTTTCGATCAGATCATACCGACTCATCAGGGTCGGGCGGCGGAGCACATATTGTTCGGCGTTATGGTAAAACCGGATTCTATCATTCCAAATAACACCCATTTTGATACAACCAGAGCGAACATCGAGTTCTGCCATGGCAATGCGATAGATCTGCCATGCGCCGAGGCTGGCGACTTCGAATCCGATTACCCTTTCAAAGGTAACATGGATATTGCAGCGTTGGAAAAACTCGTCGCGGATGAGGGGCCTGAACGAATTCCGATAATAATGGTCACCGTAACCAACAATTCCAGCGGGGGCCAGCCAGTATCGATGGCCAACATTCAAGAGATAAGCCGAATCGCGCGGGACGCTAGTATTCCTTTCTATATCGATGCCTGTCGTTTTGCTGAAAACGCACATTTCATCAAGCGACGCGAGCCAGGATACGAGAACACTTCGACTATTGATATCGCGCGAGAGATGTTCAGTTATGCGGATGGCTGCACGATGTCGGCAAAAAAAGATTCTTTTGCAAACATTGGAGGTTTCCTATGTACCAATGACGCAGAGTTGGCTCAAAGGGAACGCAATATTTTGATTCTAACGGAAGGTTTTCCTACCTACGGTGGTCTTGCTGGACGCGACCTCGAAGCTATTGCCGTTGGGCTGGGTGAAGTATTGGATGAAAACTATCTTGATTACAGGCTGAAGTCGACACAGTACGTTGTCGAGCATTTACGTAGTTCGGGAATCCCGGTTGTCGTACCTGCGGGCGGTCACGCTGTATATCTCGACGCTCGACGCTTTCTGCCCCACATAGAGCCGCTGCAATATCCGGGTCAATCACTTTCCGTGGAACTGTATGTCGAAGCTGGTATTCGTGGCGTCGAAATTGGTACGGTGATGTTCGGTTCCGATCCACATACCGGGGAAGAACACCCTGCCCGTTTTGATCTAGTTCGCCTCGCTATTCCTCGCCGGGTTTATACGCAGAGTCATATGGACTATGTGCTCGAAGGTATATGTCATGTATGGAAGCGACGAAGTGATATCCGCGGAATGCGCATCGTTGAGGCCCCACAGTTTTTAAGGCATTTCACAGCAAAATTCGATTGGATCTGAGTGCAACCGAGAGTGTCGAGACAACCTCCAAACGCTTTCTCATCTCCTTCTGAGGGTCCGTTCCTGGCCGAATGACGAAGCTCAGTAAGCAGATTTCAGCGTCTGTTTTGGAGAAGGCATTCCCTTATAAAGATTAATTTAGTATCCGGAAACAACTTAAAGAGCCGTTGCCGAGCTAAATGACCACGAAGTACTGACGCCATTACTACGACCTCATTGAGAATCAGGTTAATAACTATCATGGTTCTCTGCCATTAATCTTTAAAGGTTTCCTGGCTTCACCCGACATAGAGATTACGGTCATCCACAAATTACGGGATTCGATCCCTTATGTCAGAAAGCATGCAATTGGAAGGATACACAGACCTAACGCAAATAGATCGTGGTGGTATGGCGACCATTTACCGCGGTCACCAAACCTCGCTAAACCGTACCGTTGCAATAAAGTTTCTATCCGCAGAACATCTCTGGGACCGCCAGGCGCAGGAGTTATTCGATCAGGAGTCACTGGTCATCGCTCAACTCAGTCACCCGAATATAATTCACATCATCGACCGTGGCTTCACTTCTGGCGGAAGGCCTTACTTCGTCATGGAATTCGTGGAAGGTCAGACCTTAGCTGAAAAAGTTATGCAAGATACCATGTCACCGCTGGCCAAGGTGATGCTATCAATGCAAATCTGCAGCGGCCTTGCCTATGCACACAAGAACGGCGTCATTCATCGCGATATCAAACCTGCGAACCTGCTCATCGATAGCGAAGGTCATCTTAAAATTCTGGACTTCGGGATCGCCTGGCTGAATGCCAGAGGCAATCCTGACGGTGAGGAAGTTCTGGGTACACCCGACTACATGTCTCCCGAACAGTTTACCGCCCCCGATTCGGTTAGCGTATTAAGCGACATCTACTCGCTGGGTGCTGTTATGTACCAGCTGTTCGTCGGAAAAAAACATGTTGATGATATTAAAAACTGGCAGGCGCAATTGACTTCATTGCAACCGAAACTGGCTGAACTGGTTCAACAATGCCTGGAAGTCAAGCCCGCCGACCGCCCAATTTCGGCAGAAGAAGTTCGACTTCGTCTGTTACGCCTTTTACAGGGCGCACACCTGGGCGATGCTCAGAAACAGGAAGCCAGCGCCGTGGTCGGCAAGGCAATCGCTAATTTCGAGCTGCTCGATGTAATGAAACGCAGTAAACACGGGGCCACTTACCTGTTCGAGGATAAGTCACGGAACCAGTTAATAGTCATCAAGAAACGAGTCAAATCTGAAGCAGGATTACTCGAGGCAAGGTCGTTGGTCGACATCAAACATCCGAACCTAATCGAAGTACTCGGCACCTCGAAAAACGATAATGCATTTATTGTAGTAATGCGCCATCTAACCGGTGGCAGTCTTCAGGATCGACTTTCCCGACCCTACACGGGTGATCGCTTTATCAACGCCGCGTTGCAGCTATGTCGTGGCCTACAGGCGTCGCACGACAATGGTATTCTGCACGGGAACCTGCGGCCCAGTAATATCCTGTTCGATAAAAAGGAGAGAATTCGTATCAGTGACTTTGGATTTGAGGAACATTATCGCGTCGATCGAAGAGACTGGTACCAACCCGCCCTCAAGGGCGAAGCGTCGATAGAACGTGATGTCTATTCCATGGGTGCGATATTCCACCATATGCTTACCGGCGAACCGCTTAGGTTCGCGCATCGCCGCATACAACCCTGTCGTGCTTTCGATAATCTTGACACTCGTTTACAAGAGTTGTTACGAGACATGCTGGAAACCGATTCGGATAATTACATGGATCAATTCGGCAAAGTCATCGCACGGCTCCAGTCTCTCAAGGGAAAATTGCCAGAGGCGGCACTTGCTCGCAAGAAACGTCATCGACGAATTATCTTGTTCATAGCTGGCGGGTTGCTGATATTTGCTATTGCAATTGGCGTTGCTAACTTCTGACTCATAATATCTACTGGGCGTCCGTTATTGGCCGAAGATGGCCCCCCGGGTTCTCACAACAAGTGTCAGCTATCGGGAAATCCGCCGTGCAATACTGGAGATCAAAGGCGATAAGCGCCCCATTGTGGATGTTCATAAACGATTAAGCTGCCAGGCACGAGGCACTTTTACGCGGACATTCGGGATTACGGGAGCAGTATATCTATTTACATAGGCCGGTAGCCGGAATATGTATACCGTCCTCCGATTTCGATTGCCTCGATTTCTGGTACTCTAAATTTTCTTTGCAATAAGTGTAAATTCCGCATCGGGCCGTTCACTGAATTTAGTCTTTTCGGCGATACTGAAGTTTGTGTTTTTTAACGACTGCTCCAGTTGCATAGTAGTCAGTAGACTGATCTTGGGTAGGAAACCCAGGTAACCAGCATATCGCAGTAAATTACCCATCAGTTTACTTTTATTCCCCAGGCAGGCGGTTTCAGAGATAAATATTCCACCGGGCTTAAGCAGCTCATGGACGCGTTGCATGACAGCATCGATGTCTTCGAAAAAATGCAATACAAAAAAAGCCATCACCACATCAAAGCTGCCCGGTTGAAACCTTTCATCGAATACGGAGGTTCGTATAAACTCGATATTATTCAGATTTCGCTCTGCCATTCTCTGTTCTGCAATCGCGAGTAATTTATCAGAGATATCGATGCCCGTGACCTGAGTGACACAATCTGCAATATCACCGCACTGGGTACCGGTTGCACATCCAATATCTAACACGGACATATCAGGTGTTAGATAGGTTTTAAGCTTTGCAATTTTCGTTTCGTAAGCGGTCCTGTCTGCAATAGGCGATGCCGCATATTTTGACGATATGAGATTCCAAAATTTTTCCGGCGAATTTTTAAATATCATTTCTTGTCGAACAATCTGAGAGTTACGAGGACAGTATATCTGCTTACATTAGCCGGTAGCCGAAATAAGTATACTGCCCCGATTCCATATATGTTTCTCGTAAATTTGTATCGAATAAAGCAACAAAAACAAAAAAGATCTATTTGATCTGCAGCGGCTGCCGGTGTCGGTTTTTGGTCGTTCTCAGAAGCCCAAGTAGCGATTACCAGCGTCCGCCAACGAAAAAAGCAAACGTAGCGAGTAAAACGGTCCGACTGCATGAGCTTGTTATGTGCTCTGTACGGATGTATTTCAATGAGTCCATACACCACTGGTTACTTGGCAATCTAAAGCATCTAGGGCCATATGGACTGATAATCCAATACCGATGAGTCTCACTTTGGGCACAAAGCAAAGCGCGACATAAAGAATGATAAGCCATTCCTGATGTAACGGATGAAAACCAATACCACAGCGATTTGGGTCATATATCGGATTTGCTAATAAGTGGTCGATATCTACGAGCATTGTCGCGACCATCAAGAGGTAAGCTATCTTCCAGGTCTTTCTAAAGAAAATTCCAGTGAGTGCGGCAGGGACTAAAAAATGCAAGGCAAGATGGATCATCTAATCGTTGACTTATCCGTAGAGCACAAAACAGAAGGATTATAAGGTTTTTGACCCGATAACATATTATCGCTGCAATACTAGGCGTCCGTTATTGGCCGTTCTCAGAAGCCCAGGTAGCGCTTTTCAGCGTCAGCTTTGGAGAAAACAGACCCTCGCAAGGGGAAATTCGGCTTCCAAGTTCGACCCAAAGCGAACAGTTGAAAACGAAATATTCAATCTGCACAAGCCTTATACGCGGATTTCATAGCCAGGCTAGATCCCGCAAGACTCCACGCGTATTTACGCTGGTTACCTGAGATGGTTAACATCCTTCCAGTTCCAAGTTGCTTTAGCAAACCTGCTGGAATATTTTGATTTAGAGCCCAGGGGCGAGGAAGCCAATATTCTGATTCCAGAATTTCAAATGGAAGCGTCCAGCTTTGAAAACTATCTACCGTTAATCTAACCATGATCTTGCTAGATTCATCAGACTGACTGCGGTTATGCAGGGATCTATCAAGCCAAAGACTGGCCGACCCACAATTGTCAACTCGATTAAATGCTATAAGTATGAACTGGTGGCCAGTCGTATCGTATGACCCTACTCCAGAAATTTCGTTGCCGTATTCGGGATACCAACTTAGGGCATTTTGGGAAACAAATACGAGAATACTAATTATAGCCCAGCGCATATCGTTCTAAATAAGGTAAATACAATCAAAATGGCAGCCATCCGATCATTGGGGTAGGAACTGGATCACAAATTTGCGTTATTCTTCAGGCCAACAATTCTGAATGTCCGCTCCTGGCCGTTCTCAGCCTCCGGAGTCACCAAAATGAGCGTCCGCTTACTGGTAGTTCCGATACTCGATAGTCTCATAGTGTACGGATTCTTTATCCCATCGTTTAAGCACCTTTTGCGCTGTGTCAGGGACATAACAACGGGTGTAGTCTTCCCCCTGGAAATCGATAACGTTTTTCAATGATTCAAACGTCATAATGGTAACGAACTCTATTTCATCATCTGCTTCTAGCCTGAGTAGCTCGATGCTTTGGTAGCCGGGTATCTTCTTATTTTCAATGCCAGGAAATATCTCATTATGTAGCAGTGTTTGATACTCATCGGCTTTTTCTGGCGTGGTCCAACCGTGCCATATTCGTTTGATCGCCATACTTGATCTCGACTCAGTTTTTAACCCGTATAAATTATATACACAGCCCTGCATGAATCATAATCGAGCGTGGGTAATCCCAAGTAATTTGCCAATACAGGGGTCCGTTGTTGGCCGTAGATTGCCTCCCACAGGACCTGTATGAGCGTCTCCTTTGGAGAGGATAGACTCTGATATATACTCTGTGAATCACCGCGTGATTTCACAAAAATCTTTAATTTCGAGAGAGTTCGAGCCATGAAGTTTACGCACGTCAGCATTGTCGCGCGCGACACCAATAAACTTGCAGATTTTTATAAAGAGGTTTTTCGATGCGAAGACCTTTTTCCTCGCGATCACATGTCAGGTGAGGCTTTGTCCAGGGGCAACGGAGTTCCTAATGCTGAAATCTTCGGTGCATGGCTCAGCCTACCTGGTGTCGATGGCCCTTTCCTCGAAATCTTCCAGTACAAAAACTTCGAGGATTGCCAACCTCTGGCCGTTAATCGTCGTGGTATTGGGCATATATCATTTGACGTCGAGGATCTCAAAGTTACTTATGATGCTGTCATCGCTGCAGGCGGCTCAGCCGAATCAGAAATCACAAGGTTTGAATCTGATAGCCCATTCGACTATGTCTACATGCGCGATCCGGAAGGCAACATACTCGACCTAAAGCAACACTACTAGTGGATCAGTTTGTGCCGTAAGCGGAGAATAATTAATATTTTCTGGGCGTCCGCTTCTGGCCGTTTCGAGAAGCCCAGCTATTTCAGCAGGCTTGAGCGGGAGCTTTCTCGTAAGCGGACCCCCAGTTGACTGTGCCAGGAGGCAATCTCCGGCCACAAGCGGACATTCGTAATGTGTTGAATACTTCTGCTTACTGCACAATCTGTTCATTGAGCCTGCAATATTAAGGACAGGTAACCGGCATGCCTGGTGGCTGAAATTTGTCAGGATTGTCCGGTGGAAAGGAGCAATATGGGGTGTTAATTCTTCTTATACCTAAGAATATTTTGATTTGGGCCAACAAGAACCTTCAAGAAGTTTCGAACACGGGCGGATTAGCCGATTGCACAGGCGAACTTTTTTGCGGCTTATGCGTCTGAGGATCGAATAGGCAAGCAAAAGTTCCTTCTATGGCATCGGCAAGTAACTTTCAATCTCGCATCTTCTTAATTGCGTCTTTGGTTACGCTTTCACTGTTCTGGTTCGACGCTCTGCGGGCCCTGGAAAAGACACTGCTGCCAGACTATGTGATTAAGCAGTTCGGCAAACCTCCAGCAGTACCGGAAGGCCCGCTGTCAATGGAACTGCAGTCAGCTGTGACGGTGGCCTTTATCGACAGCATGGCGCAATTGAGCTGGCAGGAAGAACAGACGACAGCCTTGGGCGAAATCGTCGAGTCAAAAGATCCCCGGATTGTCTGGCTGATCGCCGATTTGTTGCGGTTCATCTCTGAGCGCCAGTTGAACGCGGAACTTGCCAATGGTGCCTCGAAGTTGCTGGGTATTAAGTCGCCAAATGAAAATCATTGGGGAGTGGTAACTGATCATCTCATTGCATGGGATATTCCGGCGCCCCCTGATTATTTGCGGGCAAAGCGAGTCATATTTACGAAATTTGTGCCTGGCTGGGAAAAGATCTTCGTTGAAGGCAATATCGACTGGAGACACGTTTCATGGGGCGGAGTGCTGATCGACGATCGCAAGTACGATATGACAGATAAATCCTGCAATTGCATTCCCGCGGCAGACAATCCCAAAGTGAGTAGTGCAAAAGACGCTACCTGGCTTAAAGACGAGGATATCGTTTTTGGTATTGGGGTAAACGGTGAGTACCGGGCTTATCCGCGACGCATTATGGAAGTGCGCGAGATGGTCAACGATACGTTAGGCGGAAGGCATCTAGGAATTCCATATTGCACTTTGTGCGGTTCAGCGCAGGCCTATTTCACCGACCAGTTGCCAGAGGGAATTGAGCGGCCAATACTGCGCACGTCGGGACTGTTAATCCGGTCCAATAAGGTGATGTACGACGTCAATACATATTCGGTGTTTGATACGTTTCGGGGCATCGCGGTGACGGGATCGCTTGCGGAGAAGAAACTGCAGCTGAAGCAAGCCAGTGTCGTTACCACCGACTGGGGTACGTGGAAGAAAGAACACCCTGAGACAACAGTGCTGGTCGAAGAGCTGGCGCTTGGTCGCGATTTTGATTTTCGTAATGGCCGGGATGCCAATGGTCCCATATTTCCAGTCGGTGATGTCGATCCACGTTTGCCGGCTCACGAAGACATTATTGGCGTTATAACAGCGTCTGGAAAACCGGTGGCATTTCAGCGAAGCAAGGCATATGTTGCATTGAAAAAAGGCGATGAGATTGTATTTGAGAATGTTCGTTTGCTACTTGAGGCCGGTGGAATAAAAGCTGTAGGTGCAGATGGTGCTGATCTTGGTAGCCATCAGGCATTCTGGTTTGCTTGGTCGCAGTTCCATCCTCAAACTGCACTCTGGTCCGGGTAGAGGCGACTTCCAGGCACTAATCCTCTACGTGCGAAAGTCATGGTTGCATTCGGCACCAACCGCTGTGCAGTCAATTTGATCAATGGCAGCTTTCAAGATGATGCGTTACAAAAAAGCCCAGCTTGCCCAAGGTCTACTTCAGGTCGTCTATCGCCGCTGATTAACATTGTTTGAGCGTCTATTTTCTCCAAAGGAGACGCTCGTAAAGTCCAGGTGGGAGGCAATCTTCGGCCATAAGCGGACGCCCGCCAGACATAAAAAACCCCGCACAGTGGCGGGGCTTTAAATCTGTTAAAAGGATAATCGGCTATGTCAATTGGAGCGTGTGATCCGTCTATTCAGACGCCACAGACCCAGGAGACCGAATCCAAGTAGCAGCATCCAACTCACAGCACCTGCACTACTGCTAGTTTCATCAACTTTCCCGGCACTTGTACCTTTACATCCTACTGTGTTCACCGTGTCGGTTCCTGTAATCGGATTGTCGTCAAATGTCTCACCATCTAGTGTTGCCTCGGTATCACCGCAGACAATACCCGTTTCCTGGGTTCTAAAGTGAAATACCGCATCCATAAAACCATCGTCATTAACATCCTCGACATGGCCGTTATGGGCAGGTGTAGCTCCGTCTGGGCCAAAGGTAACTGTTGTGGGATCAATCTGAGTCGCGTCGAATTCTGTCGATCCCAGCACGGCTAATGGAATGACTCCCTTACTCCTGGGATTGATGGAGTTGGGATCGCTATCCGGCTTGATGTCGATGTTTACTTTTGTTGCAAACGTTACCAACCAGAGTGTTGCATGTACCTCTCCTGTTGCAGTCTCACTCTCACCTACGATTTGACCAGAAGAATTGATTCCAAAAGCTTTACTGTTAGCACCACCCAGTGTACCTAGTGATTGCATACCAAAATCGGCATGCCAGATGAAAGCAACAGTATTTCCCGTGGTTGTCTCACTGCTACCGACTATTGTGGTGTCATTGTTAATGTCACGTGCTTCACTATTCCCGCCCCCGAGCGTTCCCAGATCTTGCACCGTAGCTGGATTTGGCCACAATGTTGCATGATAACGAACGGGTGGTGCAAGCAGACCCCGCCCGACGACCTCACCCAGTTCATTAATAGCGAAGGCATCTTCATCAACACCACTAGGCTGTAGTGGTACAAGTGGTTCAAGAACGCCTGCCTGCCAGCGAAATCCGACTGCATCAGCAAGTAGCGTTCCTGCTGCTTGCCCGCCATTGTTGATATCGTATGATATTGCAGGTGTAAATGGCCCCGGATCGGTGATGCGAACATACGGCGGGAATGGGGGGAAGTTGGGTACGCCAAACAAATCCCATACCACGCCTGCCAAATCCACGTTTCCCGAAATTAATCCACTATTATTGATTCCACGAGCGTGACTAGCGGAATTAATATCATCTTGAGGCGGGAACGCACCTAAATCTCGAATCACGCCCCCGTGCCATTCAAAGCCATGGTTAACTAAATCTCCAGTAGTTAGGTTCAAGAGATTTGAAACACCAACAACCTGATCAAGATCGTTAATGCCATTTGCGTGACTAAAATCTCCTCCAGGTAGCGTGCCGATATCGCTCATCACTCCTCCTGAAAAAAAGAAGGCGTGGGTTTCCCCTGATGAGGTTTCACTACTCCCTACAATGTTGCCTGCATCATTAATATCCTGCGCACTACTCGTGGTTCCGCCTGGTAGTGTGCCCAAATCGATTACCTGTAAATTGCTAATAACAATTTCTGCCTGCACCAGGCTCGTTCCCATGAATATCGGAAGCATTAATATTAGGAAAGTAAATTTGCAATATTTCATGTTATCTCCCACTAGTCTAAGGATCTACTGGCAGGTGAATCGATATCAGAAGAACGTCCCTGTCAGGCTGGATATTGGAGTATAGGGCATAATAGGAAGACGAAATAAAATAATCCGCACGCTGGCAGGGCTTCATATTTGATTAAAGGTTATGCGGCTTTCTCGTAAGCGGATCCCCAGCGAGCCTTGGCGGGAGGCAATCTTCGGCCAATAAGAGACGCTCGGACAGAAACCCAAATCAATCGATACTGATCCATTGATCTTTCTATGATGGCGGTCGGCTACATACGATCCAGATGTTGATAGATTTCAGCGATCCGATCTTAAATATTTGCTATATATACCTACATCCACATTATCTAATGTCATAAGCGAACGTAGTGAGATTTAAATATCTAATAATAGTCATGGTCTTACAGGTTGCAGTGACCGCTTGCGCCAATAAGGGAAGTGTGCCGCTTCGTACGGAAACCTCGGCTGACGATTCGAAAATCGTCACATTGCTTTATGACCAATACAATAACTGGCGGGGTGTGCGCTACCGGGAGGGCGGTCTTTCAAAGAGTGGCGTTGATTGTTCTGGTTACGTTCATCTAACTTATAAGGAAAGGCTAAAGCAAACCATCCCTCGCTCCACCGAACTGATGGCAAAATCAGGGGCCGAAATCAATCCCATGCAGATGAGACCCGGGGACCTGGTATTTTTCAAAACCGGATGGAAAAAGAATCACGTCGGTATTTACCTGAAAAACGGTAAATTCATGCATGCCTCCACAAGTCGAGGGGTGATGATTTCTAAACTCAACAATCCCTATTGGTCTGATACATTCTGGATGGCAAGGCGATACTAAATTTCGATTATGAGGAGTTTCATTATGGTAACCAGATGGTGTCTTTTGCTAATAACCTTGCTCCTGACCGGATGTTTTGCCTTTCCCGAAGCCCGCCAGGGGAGTGCAGAACATACAGTGGCCTCCTCGTTTTCATCTCTTCCCGATAAGGCAGTGCTCTATGTCTATCGTAAAGTCGATGACTTTAATCATACCGACCTCGATCTGGAGGTAAATGGCGAAGACGTCGTTACCAAAGGTGATTGCTACCTGCGGGTAGAGCTTCCTCCAGGAAAATACAATCTAGAAGCCGACATAACTGGCGGCTATGGCATAGAGGAAGAGATGGATTTAGAGCTTGGAGCTGGTCAGGTCACTTTCATAGAGATGGAGCCTATTTCAAGGTACTTGGTGCCTAACGTAAACAAGCTTCATGCCCGCACCGCTGAGCAAGCCAGGCGCGACATAAAGGAACACGAACTCTGTGCCCTGAAAGTGGTAGAGCTAGATTGATTTCATGAAGTGAAATTGCCTGAGAAATAAATGGGGCCTGTTCATTCCGGCAATCGTTAGCGTCGCTTTTGGTCCTGATTTGGGCACGAAGCAGCTCTTGATATTTCAGTCCCAAGTGTCGGCTTCGGGTTGTAAATCGCCGCTGATCTATCAAATCTGAGCGTCTGTTTTCTCCAAAGGGGACACTCAAAAGGCTAGTGTAGGCGACAATCTTCGGCCAGTTTCGGACACTCACCGATAATAAATAAAATGACGACCTTCAGACGAAGGTCGTCAAAATTTCATTGGCTATTTCATCCAGCCATATTTAACTAACCACCTTGGCAAGACATACCATCAGGATCAAGGAATACGGTAAATCCACCACTAGTATCTCCCCATACTCGAGACTCTCTATCGCACATAATCCAGTTTCCACCGGGGCCGTACTTTGGCAAAACATTATCTCCGAAAAACGCATGAGAATCTTTTCCGAGCACTACGTTTCCAGCAGTCGCATCACGCATCCACAGAGATGATTGCAAGCTTAGGTTGATTTCGTCATTAAAGATTACCGTTCCATCATTGACCTCGCGCTGGATTTCTAACAGCGAGTGGTTTTCAACCGATACAATTCCGTTAAATACTGCCTGGCCTGCGCTCGGCCCATTAAGAGATTCTTCTTCATCCTCGGATTCCTCGGTAGTGATTCTTAACAGCGATTGAGGAGTTAAAAGAATCATACCGTTAACTGTTAGGTTGGTTTCGGTTCCCATCTCTACATGCCCTGCGCTTACAGTCATTCCTCCGTTCAGGATCAAGTTGCCCCCAATACCAACAAGCCTCGCACCATCAATCAGAACAAACGGGAGAGTTGCGCCAACTTCGTCATCGCCACTGAGATCAACATTGTTACGTTCGATCTGAACTTCTTCGTCCGGTTCGTTATCGCATATACCCCTCACAGTTATTTCCAATGGTTTGGTGTCGTTGGCGAACTTGAGCAGGATTTTTTGCACGCTCTGACCTTTATCGCAATCGACCAGCACCTCACGAATAGCGTCTTTTTCCTTTTCATCCTCTTCCTCCTGAGCGTATACAGGCCCTGTAACTAAAACCATGCAAATTGCTGTTATGGCCGATAAAACCAAGTCAGACCTTAAACACTTAATAATTTTTAGCATCAATATTTCCTCAAAAATGACTTCAATAGATGTCGGTTAGAAATTAAAAAGCGAGTCAAAAACTCACCATATATATTTTTAAAATAACATCCAACCCAAGATTAATTATGATGCAGGTCAATTAAAAGTATAAATTTGATTAGTAATATAAATGAGTCGTATTTTGTTTAATAACAACAATCTTGTGAATATGCCTCAATAGAAATTGAGCGTCTCTTATGGGTTGGAAATCGCCGCTGATTCATCCAGTTTGAGCGTCTATTTTCTCCAAAGCTGCCGCTCAGATGAGCTTCCCAGGCTTCTCGAATCGGCCGAGGCTGTGTGAAAACTCCTGGCTGAAAGGTAAAATAAACCTTTCCATTGAAGGGGCGATCCATGAGCGGCTTCATCGAAGGAGAGAACCGGTATCAATCCACTCTTTTTCCAGAACGCGTT
>Ga0224508_10002906_pt1 | contig 14355 bp, 14 predicted proteins | sample SF_Jan12_sed_USG_4_FD_170157 | JGI IMG/M metagenome (GOLD analysis project Ga0224508, IMG submission 170157) | Sediment microbial communities from San Francisco Bay, California, United States - SF_Jan12_sed_USGS_21 | ecosystem: Environmental > Aquatic > Marine > Sediment | place: USA... | reverse complement strand
CATCGATGCCGGATGGCTTACCACGGGGCAGCATAGTGAGTTCGCGTTTCCGGGCGGCGTCTTTGCCCCAATCATCCACCTAGCTGGGCACATGGGGCCGCAACGCCAACGGATCACTTGGGACCAGGCTGTGACAGAGTTGGCGAGTGGCCGAACGCGACTTCCGGGTTCTCGTTCGGCCGCTGGCCAGCCGGAGTGAGCCAATACACGACTCTACGGAAGAGCCGCTGCGATCTGGTCGGCGTTGAACAGTGCGAATCGAGCGATCTCACTACCTGCACCGTCGAGCAGCACGGCCTCCGAGTTAGAGAAGACGTCGTAGTGCGACCACAACTCGTACTGCTCGTCGACGACCATGACCGGGGTGTTGGTGCCGGTGGCGTCACGAAACTCGCGCCCCGATGCGAGGTCACCAACACCGACGCCGATGACCTTGACGCTGTTGGCGTTCTGTCGAGCGAACTGCTCGACCGCCGGGCCCTCGGCCCGGCAGGTGCTTCAAGTGGGACTCCAGAACCAGAGCACGACGGGCAACCCGTTCGCCTGGGCCGCCTGGGGGAAGCCGACGCTCGATCCGCTGACGAGATCGATCACGGGCAGGTTCGGCAGACTGGCTGCGACCGGCGGGCTGGTGGTCTGAGCTTGCATGGTTGACGTCGGCTGGGTGGCGGGCGCCACAGTGGTCTCCGAGACCGCCGTCGTCACCGCCGTCGTCGGTGCCGTCGTCGTCACCGAGTCCTGGGCCGTCGCTGTGCTATCGGCAACACTGTCGTCGCCGCTCGCGTCCTCGACTCCGGCGATCGGTGCTGCCTCCACCTCATCGGACGCCACTGGCAGTCCAGGGGCCTGGAGCGCACCGTCGTCCGTGGTCGCTTGGTCGACGTCGTCGATCGCCCGAACGGGCGGAATGGTCGACGCGAGCGTCGTGTCGGTGGCTGCGGCGTCGAGCTGGCGGTCCGCCATTTGGAGGTCGGCGACAGCATCGACGTCGCCCGAGGCACCGCAGGCCGCCAAGGTCAGCGCCGACGCGAGCCCGACGGCCACGACCCGGGAAGGGGGCTTTCGGTGGGGTGTGGGACTTCGCACGAATCCTCCGTTGACACCCCAAGTCGCCTTCGAAGCTAGCGACGACCCGGCGTAGCGTCAACCATCCCCACCATCCCCACCATCCCCACCATCGTCACAGGGAGCGGAGTCCCGACGTATCACGAGGTGTGGCCGGCGACGACCACGACCCGGCGACGGCCGAGGTCGTGATTCGAGACTTCAGCCGAGGTGAAGCCCTGGTCGGTGAGCATCTCCGCGAATGCATCGGCCTGGTCGGGAGTCCAGCCGTGGCTTGCGTTGCCGGTCGCCCCTGGCTGCGTTCGTTTCTCGAGCGCGATGAAGCTGCCCCCGGGCCTGAGGACGCGCTGCACCTCCGAGAGCCCAGCGGTGAGGTCCGGCCAGTGATGCACCGACGCGAGGGACCAACACAGGGTCACTGAATCGTCCAGAAGCGTCAGGCGCTCGGCGCTGGCACGAACCCAATCGATGTCGCCTGCGGGTCTGGCGAGGCGGGTCAGCAGCCGGGCGATACGGAGCATCGGCTCTGCGGGATCGACGCCGGTGACCCGAGCACCCCGACCGGCCGCCAACCTGGCCGCGGTCCCAGGACCGCAGCCGATGTCGAGCACGTGCTCGCTGGCATCCATGTTGGCGATCTCGGCGACGAGTCGAGCGTCTCGGCCACGACCGATGATCATCGTGAATCCTGCCAGGTAGCCGAAAACCCCTGAGAACTGCCGATAGTGCGCGTGATGGTTCGGGGGCAGGTCGGTCATCGATGCGAACACTAGCCAGCCGGATTCACCGGCGGAAGCCGTGCTGGCCATCTGTGCGTCGTTCTCATCGACCGGCGCTCAACGACCGATAGGTGAGTACGCCGTGCGTCGTTCGCACGGCGAAAAGGCGAGGCTGGCCGACGGAAGCGCTACGGCAGCGATGGGCGGGGCAGGACGCCGCCGGCCGTTGTCATACGCAACCAACTCGGGTCGATCGAAGCCGAATCTGGCCACCGGTGATTGCCGAAGGAGGGCGACGCTGCTACAACGAAATCACACCGTAGGGGCAGCAGACCGGTGTCATCCGTTCAGTCGAAGGAGACACATTGTCCGTTCTGACCCCGCCCGACCCGATCGCGGACGATCGGCGAGGCGAGCCGACGGCGGCACCTCGACGCTCGGCGGTGGGCCGCATCCGCGACCTCGTCGATGAGCAGTGGAGGCGGTCTCTCGTCGTCGTGGCCTCGCTAGCCGGGCTCGGTCTGCTCGGCGGAGTGGTGATGACGGTCGGCGGTTCCGGCGACCAGAGCGAAGACCTGTCGACGGCTTCACCCTCGATCGTCGCAACCTCATCGGTGGAGGCCAGCGACGCCGACGGGGGCGGCGATGGCGCTCCCGTCCCAGCCGATGACCGGCCCCAGTCGCCGACGGTCGAGGCGATGGAGACCACAGCGCCCGAGGCCGTTGCGTCGTCGTCGAGCCAGCCGCCGACTTCGCCGGGGCCGCCGACAACGAGCGGCCCAGACGACAACGGGGTTGTCTCCACAGCCGGGCGTTCGACGGTCACCTCGACCACCGCCGTCGAGACGACCGCCTCGACCACCGCGACGACGTCTACCGCTGCGCCGACGACCGGGGCGACGTCGACGACCCGGCCGACAACGGCGTCGACGACCACCACGGCCGCGCCAACCACTCCGCCACCCACGACGGCGGCAACGACCACCGCGCCCCCGGGGCCCGGCAATGGCCCAGTCCAGCAGCAGATCCTCAACCTCGTGAACGCCGAACGGGCCAGGGTGAACTGCGGGGCACTCACCTTGAACGGACAGCTGAACACCGCAGCCGCTGGGCACAGCGAAGACATGGCGGCCAACGGCTACTTCTCCCATACGGGCCTGGACGGCTCGCAGCCCTGGGATCGGGCCCGGGCTGCTGGCTACGGCAGCTCGTCGATCGGCGAGAACATCGCTCAGGGCTACGGTTCGGTCGAAGCGGTCATGAACGGCTGGATGAACAGCTCCGGCCACCGAGCCAACATCCTCAACTGCGGCTACCAGCACCTCGGCGTTGGTCTCAGCAGCCAGGGCAACTACTGGACGCAGCTCTTCGGTGGCGGCTGAGCCGTCCGGCCCAGCCCGGGACACCGCGCTACTAGCTGAAGTGGGTGACGGGACGATCGGCGAGAACGCCGTCGATCTCGATATCGACTTTTTCGTTGTAGAAGCAGACGAGTCCTGCGACCGGCTCGGACTCGGGGAGCGGGGTGCGGTAGCCCCAGGCGAGATCGGGGTGGTCGCTGCCGTCGACGGTGACCGTCCAATACCTGGCGAAGCCCTTGTATGGGCACGCGGTCTCGGTCTCCGTGGGCGTCAGCAGGTCCATCCTCACGTCGTTCTTGGGTAGGTAGTAGCGGGGAGGTAGCCCGGTCTCGTAGAGGATCGTCGGCCGCGTCGAGTCGGCGATGACCTCGCCGTCGACCAGCACGCGAATGTGCCGCGACGACGGCAGAGCGTCGACCCGGGTCTCGGGGCTCCGAGGATGGACGAACACCTCGGTTTCCTCCTCGAACCACGAATCGAGGGCGTCCCACTCGATGCGGACCAGATCTCGGAGCTCCTCCACCGGCGAGTCGAGATGGCGCCACGCTGCATTCTCGATCGTCTCGCCGTCGACGACGAGGTCATAGCGGGTGCCGTCACCCCTGTTCGAGGGACGGAGCACCTCGCCGTTGGGCTTCAGCTCGGCGTGGACGTCTCCGACCGGGAAGTACCAGGCCGGGTAGTAGGGGATCTCCCACACGTAGCGTGCGGTCCGGCTGTCGACGACGATGCGGCCCCGGTGGACACCACGGATCCACTTCGGATTGGGCTCGAGCCGGACAGGGGGTCTCGTCGCTTCCATACCCTCGTCCAACGGATGACGGGCGCCGCTGATTCCAGGTGCGGTGGTGGCATGCGCCACTCGCCCGAGCGGGCGGGGTGGTCGGGGCTTCGGGTTGACGCTCGACGGGATCGCTACTACCTCTGGATGACAGGAATCACAGTCTCTTCAGGGGGTCGGCAATGGCATCACGAGGCATCAAGGATCGGGTGGCCATCGTGGGGATGGGGTGCACGCCGTTCGGCGAGCACTGGGACAAATCGGTCGACGACATGCTGATCGAAGCCGCCACCGAAGCGTACGAATCGGCCGGGATCAGCCAGGACGACGTCGATGCGTTCTGGTTCGGCACCTCGGGGTCGGGCACGTCGGGTCTGACGCTGAGCAAGCCGCTGAAGATCGACTACAAGCCGGTGACCCGGGTGGAGAACATGTGCGCCACCGGATCGGAAGCCTTCCGCAACGCAGCGTACGCCGTGGCGTCTGGCGCGTTCGACGTCGTGATGGCCATCGGGGTCGAGAAGCTGAAGGACAACGGCATGTCGGGTCTCACCGGGACCCAGATTCCCGACGATGGCACCAAAGCCCAGATCACCGCACCGGCGTCGTTTTCACTGCTGGCACCGGCCTACGCGAAGAAATACGGCGTTGATTCCGACGAGCTCAAAGACGTGATGTCGCGGATCGCCTGGAAGAACCACTTCAACGGGGCTCGCAACCCTCGAGCCCAGTTCCGCAAGGAGGTCGGTCAGGACACGATCTGCAACGCCCCGCTCGTCGCCGGTCAGCTCGGCATCTTCGACTGTTCGGGGGTGAGCGACGGATCGGCGGCCGCGATCCTGTGTCGAGCCGAGGACGCCCACCAGTACACCGACAAGCCGCTCTTCGTGAAGGCGCTGGCGTTCTCCGCCGGGCCCGGGGCCGGTCCGATGGATCCCGACTACGACTACACCACATTCAACGAGGTTGTAGCGTCGGCCAAGGACGCCTACGAGCAGGCGGGCGTGACGAACCCGAGGGCGGAGATCGCCATGGCCGAGGTCCATGACTGCTTCACTCCGACCGAGCTCGTGCTGATGGAGGACCTCGGGTTCGCCGAGCGGGGCATGGGGTGGAAGGAGGTGCTGGCCGGCACCTTCGATCTCGACGGCGACCTTCCGGTCAATCCCGACGGTGGCCTGAAGAGCTTCGGTCATCCGATCGGCGCCTCGGGGCTGCGGATGCTGTTCGAGTGCTGGCTCCAGCTGCGGAGGGAGGCACCCGAGGACCGCCGGATCCGCTCGATCGAGGAAGGCAGGACGCTCGGTCTCACCCATAACCTCGGCGGGCGACCAGGCGACTGCGTCAGCTTCGCCGCCATCGTCGGATCCGAGCTCGGCTGACGCCCCGCCCTCTCACCGGTAGACAGGCGGCCGGCAGGAGCCAGCGCTCAGGGTTGGCTTGCCTGCAGGGATCCAGGTGTCGACGACGCGGCGGAGTTCTGGAATGAGCAGCCAGCAAGCGACCGTGGCGGCCGCAAAAGGTCGGCTGGCGAGACCGTCGCGGTCATCGGATGGTTCTCGATGTCGGTCACGGGGCCGGTCTGACCTCGCCCAACCGTGAGCTCGACCGACGGTTGCGCTCACGACACGGCGATCGGGCCGGTGGTCCCGAGGATCTCCCAGCCCGCGTCGGTCAGCTCTGCTTCGTAGGTCAAGAAGACTCCGCAGAGCGAGCCGCACCAGAGCCGCATGTCGAGCTCTGCCCGCTCGCCTTCGACGCGCAGGTCGTCGATGCTGGCGACGGCCGTACCGGTTGCGTTCTGCCGGAATAGCTCGTCGATCGTGGCGTCGACGTCATCGACGAAGGTGATCGGGCCATAGCGGTCGAGCGCAGCCGTCATCAGATCGGAGGCCAGCGGCCGCAGCGGTTGGTTGACGTCGCCCTCGACGCGGGTTCCGATGATGATGCGATCGAACGGCTCCGCTTCGGGTCCGAAGCTGTTGTCAACCGTGACGAGTCGCACGATCGCTGCGGCCTCGAGCTCGTCGAGGTCGATTCTGTCGGCCGTCGCGGCGGGCGGCTCCGTCGACTCCCCGCCATTCGTGCAGGCTGAGACGATCGCACAGAGGGCGATGGGCACGGCGAGAGCGATCACTCTTGACTTCATCGCTAGTACCTCGCGCCCTCCGGCAGAGTCGACGATCAGGGGTGTGCGATCAGCACGACCTTGCCGGCGTGCCCGCCCTGGCCGAGCAGCTCATGGGCCCGGGCGGCCTCGGTCAGCGGGACTCGCTCGGCGACGACCGGTTCGAGCTCGCCGTCGGCCGCAGCGGCGAGCAGCCCGGCGAGCGTCTCGCGATACCAAGTGTTGTGGCGGTGCGGGTACCTCATCATGGTCGGCGACAACGGCACCCGCTTCCGGTCGGGAACGAGCCTGAGCAGGCCGATCGTGAGCAAGCTGAGCGGGATGACCTTCATGCCGCCGCTCGACGTGGCGACGCTGCCGATCGGCACGAGGCGGCCACCGGCCCGAAGCGTCCGGTACGAGCGCCACAGCTGCCGTGGCCCGCTCACGGTGTCGAACACTGCGTCGACACCGTCGCCGGTCAGCGCCCGGATGCGTTCGACGAAGTCCTCGTTGCGATAATCGATCGGGGTCGCCCCCAATGCCCGCACGAGGTCGTGGTTGTGCTCGGACGCTGTGCCGTACATCTCCAGGTCGGCCAGGCTTCCGAGCTGGAGCAACGCAGAACCGAGACCGCCGGCGGCGCCGTGGACCAGGATCCGCTCGCCGCTGGTGACGTGACCGGTCTGGTGGAGATACAGGTGGGCGGTAAGGTAGTTCACCACCAGGGTGACGGCAGCGGCCGGATCGAGGCCGGTGGGCACGGGGACCAGCTGGCTGGCCGGCCGGCAGACGTACTCCGAGTACCCGCCGCCATCGCCGAATGTCCAGCCGGCGACCATCTGGCCCGGTTCGAGTGTCGATACGCCGTCACCCAGCTCGTCGACCACGCCGACGACGTCCTCGCCGGGGGTGAACGGCGGGCTTGGATTGCCCGGAAACCAGATCGAGCGGATCATCAGGTCGAAGGCGGACACCCCGGCCGCCGCCACCTTCACTCGGGCCTCGCCGTGCTGGGGCTCTGGTACATCCTCCTGGACCACCAGCATCACGTCGGGCTCACCCCGGCGGGACACGACGATGCGGTGATTCCTGACCTGTTCTCCGGCCACCGCGCTGGCTGCGGGGCCCGCTGCGGCATCGGGGCGGGAGGTCATGTCGACGCGGGCTGCTGCCGCCGCTCGTCGCCCTCGTCGAGGCGCCGCTCTTCGCGTAGATACTCCTGCGTCTTGCGATCCTCCAGCTGGCTACCGTCGACGTACCAAGCCGGGGCCCGGCGGCGGGCGCGCTGCTCAGGGGTCTCGATGTCCTCAGGGGCCACGGGTCCTCCCTCGAACGGCCATATCCGATCATCCGTGACGATGATTGGTGAGCCTAGAGGCCTTCGTCCCACACGGCTTGTGAGATCGACAGTCGGTCGCTCGGAGTGGCTGAGCCGTCACATATGCCCGCCGATCGAGCGATGCGATGAGCCGCTCACGTCGTCGATCGATCGACGATCGGCAGCTGGACGACGGTGGGGTGCTCCGGACCCCGAAGGACCCGAACGCTGGGGGGCGGCTGAAGGATCGGCGTGGCGAAGTTGTCTGCATCGGTGAACGTAATCGCGAGTCGGATGCGGTTCCCTTCCTCGAATCGGTACGCGGTCGGCAAGAGGCTCACGACAAGCTCCACTGGTTCCTCCGGCGGGATCGGTTCGCAGTCGCTCTCGTGGTGGGTGTGGAAGGGGAGAGCGAGATTGGCGAACGGTGCAGGAGCGAGGCTGCGGTGTGAAGCCCGCAGGGTTCCCTCGGTCACATACGTCGAGCGGTCGCGGCCATCGACGTCCTCCAGGTAGACGAAGACATCGAGGTCAGGGGCGCCGGTCTGAAGCCACAGTCGGGCGACCGGGTGCCCGGCAACGACAACATCGGTGTCGAGGGGCAGCGTCGTGTAGGTGAGGCCCTTGGCGTCGTTGGAGGCCAGGTTCGGGTACTCGTGATCGGAGTCGATGGCGACCCACCGCGACGAGGTTCCTGTGGTGGTGGTGTAATCGACGCGATACCAGTCGCTCGCCTCCACGGCTGAGCCCTCGGTGGCGAGGAGCCCATCGTTCACCGACGCGACCGAGCCGGTTCGTCCCTTGCCGCAGTAATACGGCGTCTGCTCCAGGCCCGGCGGTGGCCATCGATCTGCCGTGTGCCACCGGTTCCCCGTCCCGTCGCCGAGGAGGTAGTAGTGAATCGGGGACTCGCCCATGACCCCGTTGTCGACGTGCTTGAGCCAGTGGTCGAACCATCGGTGGGCCTCGGCACCGTGGTCGAGGTCGCGCCTTGAGGCGTCCACCCCGTTGTGGGCGACCGGCCGGACCGTCAACCGCTTCGGCCCGTCGAGGTTGTGGAACCAGGCGAACATGTCGCCGAGGAAGATGTCGTACCAACCGGTCGTCATCGCGACCGGAACCCCGGCCTCGTTGATGCGATCGATCAACGGATACAGCGACAGGAGCTCCCACAGCGGCTGGCCATCGGGCAGCGGGCTGTCGCGGTAGGGGAACTCGAACAGCGACGCCGCCATCGTGGCGGCATCGACCGAGCCCTCCCGCTCCTGCCGAGCCAGCGCCAGCAAGCGACCGTCCGGGTCGTCGTCGACCGGCACCGCGAGCTCGGCCAGCTTCGGGACCACATCGCCGAAGAACCGGTTGAAGGCATTGTTGGCAACGCCGCCGCGGTACGGCAACGAGTCGTACAGCTCAAGCTGGCTGGCCGCCGGGAAGATCGCCTTCAGATGTGGACTTCCGCTGCTGGCGGCCGCGAACTGGCTCCACGCTTCCTGAGAAGCGCCGAACATGCCGATGGTGCCGTCACTCCACTCCTGAGCTGCGATCCAATCGAGGATCTGACCGCACTCGGCAGCGACGGCCTCCATGCTCTGACGGCTCGTGCCGAACGATGCACCCGTCCCGGGCCGCTCCACGACCACGACGGCGTAGCCGTGGGCGACGAGGCGGCGAAGCCATCGGGTCCGGAACAACGGGTCGATTCGGTCGCCGTCGGTGCCGATCCAATACCGCAGGCGGAGCGCGACCTGCATCGGCACCGAGAACCCCAATAGCGGCGACAGCACGTCGCGACCGTCGTCGTCGAAGGCTCGGATCGTCCGGAGGTAGGGCGTGTACATGAACAGCACGGGAAGCGGCCCGGCCGAGGGCGCCTCCCCCAACGCCGGGAGGATCAGGTCGTAGGCCAGTCGAGTGCCGTCGTCGAGCTGTAGGTAGCTCGAGCTGCGCTTGCTCCCATCGAAGATCGGCTCGGTGAAGCCCTCGTACTGGCCGAATCGCGACACCTTCTGGTTCTTGCGTCGGGGCCGAGGGAATGTCAACGCGCGCATCACGCTCCTGACCGTCGTGGTCTCAGGCGAGACCAGTGGCTGACCGGAGCGTCGCCTGCACCGGTCTCGCGAACATCCACCGATCGAGCTCGTCGATGATCGCACGGCGCTCGGCGTCATCGAGGCGCTCGTCTTCTCGCAGATCGGCGGCGACGCGACGAAGGTCGTCGCTGTCGTTGACCACTCTGATACCCCCGTCGTTGTCCGTGTCGAGACAGAGGTATGAACCACCTTCTTCCACGTACTGCGGCCAGTCGGGCCGACCAGAGCACGACGGCCTGCCGGTTCGGGCGAACGTCGCCCAGTAGGCACCGATCGCTCGGCTGAGCTGCTGGCGGTCGCCCTCGGTTCGCCGCTGGAACAGCACCCGATCGGCGTCGCCGAGATGCTCGAACCGGTTGAACACGAACGGCGACTGGAACCCGTGGGCAGCACCGAGCAGCTTCTTGAAGTCCATGGACAAGAATCGGCCACCGTCGTCCCAGTCGAACCGATAGGCGTACATGTCGTCATGGCCGGCAGCAGCCAGGGTGGCCGCTGGCTCGTCGACGGCGCGAATCCGCCATACTCGGCTCACATAGTGGGTCAGAGCGTCGTAGAACCGCTGATCACGGGCCTCGACGAGGAGCCCGAAGCGCTTCTTGGTCGTCTTCTCGTCGGCGAAGTAGAAGAGTTTCATCTCGTCTCGGTTCGTGCCCGTGATGATCGGCACCTCGTTGAACGTCGCGGTCGACGCGAACGAGTCCCGGAGCGGGGCTACCGGAAGGACGACACCGTCCTGAATCACCCGCGGCACATCGAGGAACCAGCCGTCGCCCGCTGCACACGCGGCGAAGAGCTCGCTGAGCGAGGCGGCCCGGAGGTCGTCGCTCGTGGCGGCGCCCAGCTTGCGGGCGATCTCACTGGCGGTATTGGGGAGGTCGCCGTCGAGTCCCTCCGCCTCGCCCAGTGAGACGCTGTCGAAGCTGCCCGATTCGATGATCGCTCTATGGAACAGTCCCGCCGCCAGCGGCGATGCCAGGAGCGTCACCACGTTGTGGCCCCCGCTGCTCTCACCGAAGATCGTCACGCAATCCGGGTCACCGCCGAACGACGCTATGTTGTCGGCCACCCACTGCAGCGATGCGATGAGATCGAGCGTGGCGAAGCATGCCGCCCCCTCGTGCTCGTCGGGGGCTTCGTTACGGAGCGCCTGGTGGGCGAACCATCCGAGCGGCCCGAGCCGGTATTGGACGGCGACGATGATGACCTGCTCGTTCACCGCGAGGCGGGACCCGTCGTAGAGCCCCGACCGTCCCCACACGTTGCCGCCACCGTGGATCCACGCCATCACCGGCAAGGCTCGGCCCTCGGCGTCGGCTGGGGCGTAGACGTCGAGCGCCAGGCAATCCTCCGAGCCGACGACGATGCCGGGCTCGACGCCCTCGTCGGCGTCGCCCCGGTTGGTCAGCTGGGCGCAGCGGTCGGCGAAGTCGAGCGCGCCACGTCGGACTTCCCAACTCGGCGGCGGCTGCGGCGGACGCCACCGGTTCCCACCGGCCGTCGACGCCGCATACGGCAGCCCCCGCCAAACGTGGGCCCCATTCTCGGCCACGAAGCCGACGATCTCGCCCTGCCTCGTGGTTCGGACGGTCGTCGTCGCAGCCATAGGCCGAGCATTGCCCCGACGCTTCCACGACCACCGTTTGCCGTTCATCGCATCCCCTCTTCGACCTTGGAGTCGGCACCACCGAACAGCTCTCCTCATGCTGGGCCCGGCGTCCTGATCAACCCCAGAGCCGAACGTCACATGCGAGGCCACCGAGTGGTGCTAACCGCACCAGGACCTCGTGCTCTAGTCCGCTCGCCACCTGCCGTCGACTATGGCGGGATCCGAGAGCAAGGACGGAATCGTGACGACCTCACCGATGCCAGCACCGCTCGAGGTGCGGAATGCGAACAAGACAACCGCGACGCGGTTCATCCATGCCTTCAACGACGACGACTGGGCAACGGTCCGCGAAGTCGTCGCCCCCGACTTCGTCTTCCACCATCCCGTCGGGGGCTCGGTCGAGGCCGGTCCGGAAGGCATGGCGTCGACGTGGGCCGGGTTCAAGGTGTTGTCGCCGGACTCGTGGCATCCGATCCCGATCATGATCGCCGAGGGCGACTACGTCGCCGTGCTCTTGCCCACCTATGGGACGTTCACCGGCCGAGCCGAGCACGGTCCGCCACCGACGGGCGGCCGGCTCGACTACGGCATGGTCAACATGGTGCGTTTCGACCAGGGCCGACTGGCCGAGATGTGGTTCGGTATGGACCCTCTGGTCGAGATGCAGCAGCTCGGACTGGCGCCGGAAGCGCCCGAGCGTCCGGTGAGCACGGCTGCGGCCGCCAACCTCGAGCGCTTCCGTGGCTACATCGGTGATGACTGGGACGAGCTCGACAACGTGGTCGGGTTCGACAACGTCGTCGTTGCGATGGGTCCGCCGCAGAGCGAGCGGTCAACGAGTCGGCGTCGAGTGGAGGTCTATCGGTTCGGTGGGACAGCTCCGAGTCGGGTGTACGAGCACGAGATCGTCACCGACCCGCCGTACGAGGGCGATCCCGCCACGAGCAGCGATACAAGTCGCGACGTGGTCGAGCGCTGGATCGACAGCGTCTTCAACGGGAGAGACACCGCCGCGCTCGAGGCGTTCGTGGCGCCCCATCTGCTGATTCACCCGACGGCGATGCCGTGCGAGGCCGGGCGCTACGGCCTACCCGGAGCCAACGAGTGGCTGAGCGAGCAGAGGAGCGCCTTTGCCGACCTTGCCGTCACCGACCACTTCTCCGTCGCCGAGCGGGACATCGTCGCCGTGAGGTGGACGGCGCGGGGCGTGTCGATCGGGGAGCTGATGGGTCAGCCTCCCACGGGAGCGCCGGTCGAGTTCACCGGTGTATCGCTGTACCGGATCGAGGACGGCAAGATCGCCGAGATCTGGGATACCCGCAACACGCGAGGGATTCTCCACCAGCTCAACCCCGAGCTCGGAGCGGAAGGCCACCACCACTGAGGCACTGCGGGCGCCGCCCAGCTCTGGACCTTTGCCTCTGTGAGCTCGGGCCTGGCCATGATCTGGTCAGGGAGTCACAACAACCTGACCGACGTCGGCGTGGGGAAGACCACGACCCCCCCGCCCCTTCTCACTGGAGGCTCGAGATGAACAGGAAGATGCTGATCGGCGCCGCTGCAGGCTGCGCTGTCGCCGCTGCTGTCGCCGCCGGGCGAAAGAGCAAAGCCAAAGCCCGTCCCACCGGATCGAAGTGGGACAAGATGCGAGCCCGGATGGAGGAGATGCCCGAGGACTTCCCGCCCCGCGTTATGTACGACAACATCGAGACCGCGAAGGCCAACACCGAGGAGATCTTGAGGATCCTTCGCAGCGACGAAGCTCCGGAAACCGAAGCGGCGGCCGACACGTCGAGCTGACGCAGCATCGACGCCTCGAAACCGTCCGATCAGATGGTGATCACGATCTTCCCCCGGACGTGGTCCTCTTCCGCCGACCGGATCGCCTCGGGCGCATCGCTGAGCGGATAGGACCGATCGATGACCGGCTTCACGTCCCCGGCTTCGATGTACGCGGTCAAGTCGAGGAGATCGTCGAAGCTGGGGCTCGCGTAGAACGACCGCAGTCGCTGGCTCACGAACGGTGACAACATCGACGCCCTGATGATCCGACCGATCGGCCCGATCAACCGCCCGCCCTCGCCGCTGCTCAAGACCAGGGTTCCCTCACGGGTGAGCGAGCGCCGCAGCTGTGACGGCGACTGCGTGCCCGCCAGTTGGAAGATCACGTCGTAGCGATCCCCACTGGTGGAGAAATCCTGGGCGGTGTAGTCGATCACCTGCTCGGCGCCGAGAGCGCGAACCGTGTCGATGCTCCCCGTGCTGCAGACCCCGGTCACCTCCGCGCCGAGCGCTTTGCCGATCTGCACTGCGAAGGTACCGACACCGCCCGACGCGCCGATGATCAGGACCCGCCGACCCGGCTGCAAACGTCCGTGATCGCGCAGGCCCAGCAAAGCGGTACTGGCCGCGATCGGTACCGCCGCCGCCTGCTCGTACGTGAGATTCGTTGGCATCGGGGCCAACCTGCTCTCCGGGGCGGACGTGTACTCGGCGAAGGTCGCTTCGGCCTCTCCATAGACGTCGTCACCGGGCCGAAAGCGGGTCACGCTCCTGCCGACCGCTTCAACCCTCCCCGCCAGGTCCGCCCCGGGGACCGTCCGCTTCGGCTTGAACAGCGCGAAGCCGACCAGCCGCATGATCAGCGGGTCGGGACGAATCATCCGCCAGACCCACGGCCCGACCGAGGCGGCGTGTACCCGCACGAGCACCTCGTCGTCCTTCACCTCCGGCCGGTCGATGTCGGTGAAGACCAGGTCCTCCCAGGCCCCGTAGGTCGGCTGCGTGATCGCCTTCGATCAGCACACTGGCAACGACGGTTCCCGTCCGCCAGAAGTCGAGGACCCAGGAGCAAGGCCATGGACACGCCGAGAGTAGATCGACAGAAGGTCGGTGGCATCGCCGCGTTGATCGAAGCCGCAACGTTCGTCGTCGGTATCGCGATGTTCGCGACCATGCTCGCCGACTACACGACAGGTGACCCCACGCCCCGCGAATCGGTCGCATTCCTGGTCGACAACGAGGCCGCGCTCTACGGTTGGTACGTCGTCACACTGGTCGTGTTCGGCCTCGCTCTGGTCCCGCTCGTGCTCGCGCTGAACGAGCGGCTGATGACCGGCTCACCGGTGCTAGCGCAGACGGCCACGGCATTCGGGATCATCTGGGCGGGCCTCCTTCTGGCCGGGGGAATGATCGCCAATATCGGGCTCGGGACGGTGTCCGACCTCGCCGCCACCGACGCTGCTCAGGCCGAATCCGTCTGGTCGAGCCTCGACTCGGTCCAAAACGGGTTGACGGGTGGC
>Ga0224508_10002905_pt1 | contig 14357 bp, 10 predicted proteins | sample SF_Jan12_sed_USG_4_FD_170157 | JGI IMG/M metagenome (GOLD analysis project Ga0224508, IMG submission 170157) | Sediment microbial communities from San Francisco Bay, California, United States - SF_Jan12_sed_USGS_21 | ecosystem: Environmental > Aquatic > Marine > Sediment | place: USA... | reverse complement strand
TGCACGCCCGGAGTTTCGCGAGCGCGTTCTGGCGCACAAGCGGGACCGCCAGGTCGCCGTCGGCCCGAACGCGACCCTGTATTTTGAGGATCGGCTCACCATTCAGTATCAGGTTCAGGAGATGCTGAGGATCGAGCGGATCTTCGAGTCCGAAGCGATCGACGAGGAGCTGCAGGCCTATGTGCCCCTCATCCCAGACGGCTCGAACCTCAAGGCAACCTTAATGGTGGAGTTTCCGGACCAGGAAGAGCGCCGGCGGGAGCTGGCGCGTCTCATAGGCATCGAGGACAGGGCCTACATCCAGGTGTCCGGGTGCGATCGGGTCTATGCGATCGCCGATGAGGATCTGGAGCGCTCCACGGAAGAGAAGACCTCGGCGGTGCATTTTCTGCGCTTCGAGCTGACCCCACCGATGAAGTCCGCGCTCAAGGCGGGTGCGGTGCTCAGCATCGGGATCGATCACCCCAACTATCGCCATGCCGTGGACGCCGTGCCAGCGGCGGCCAGAGAATCTCTCACGGCTGATCTCGATTAGCGCCACCTACTGGCGTTACAATCTGTCCGTCCTCGTCCGATCGGGCATTAGCGGCCAGCCCGGGGGCGAGGGTGGGACTCAATGAGCAAAAACTATCGCGCTGCCGACATCGAGGTCTTAAGCGGCTTGGAACCCGTGCGTCGCCGCCCGGGCATGTATACCGATACCGCACGACCGAATCACCTCGCTCACGAAGTCATTGACAACAGCGTCGATGAGGCCATCGAGGGGTATGCCAAGCGTATCGACGTCAAGGTACATCGGGATGGCTCACTCGAGGTTTCCGATGATGGGCGCGGCATGCCCGTTGATATTCACCCTAAAGAAAAAATACCGGGTGTGGAGCTGATTCTCACCAAGCTTCACGCAGGAGGCAAATTCTCGAACAAGAATTATCGCTTCTCCGGAGGGTTGCACGGCGTCGGTGTTTCCGTCGTCAACGCGCTTTCGAAGAATCTGGAGGTGTGGATTCGGCGGGAAGGTAAGGAGTACAACATGAGCTTCGTCAACGGCAAGCGCCGTGGCAAGCTCGATGTGGTGGGTAAGGTCGGTAAAGCCAATACCGGAACGACGTTGAGATTCTGGCCGGATTCCCAGTATTTCGACAGTCCCAACATCTCGCTGCCCAGCCTGAAGCACGTGTTGCGGGCCAAGGCCGTGCTCTGCCCCGGGTTGGACGTGCGTCTGGAGGTCGAGAAACCCAAGGAGAAGGCTCGCTGGCAGTACACCGGTGGGCTGGAGGAGTATCTCCTGGAGACGCTGGGTGATGGGGCCTGGCTGCCGGAGCAACCGTTCGCCGGGAGTCTGCAGGGAAAGAAAGATGCAGTGGATTGGGCGCTGGTCTGGCGGACGGATCAGTCCAACCCGGTCAGCGAGAGCTACGTCAATCTCATACCGACGCCTCAGGGCGGAACCCACGTTAATGGGTTGCGTGCCGGCTTGACGGAAGCGCTGCGGGAGTTCTGTGAGTTTCGGAATCTTCTCCCGCGCGGGATCAAGCTTGCCCCCGAGGATGTCTGGGAAGGCGTCGCCTTTATTCTCGCCGTGAAAATGGAAGACCCCCAGTTCTCGGGACAAACCAAGGAGCGCCTGGGTTCGCGGGAGTGTGCGGGCTTCGTCAGCGGTGTCGTCAAGGATACCTTTGCGCTGTGGCTCAATCAGCACCCGGAGACGGGTGATGAGATCGCTCGGGAGGCCATCAACCATGCCCAGGCGCGACTGAAAGCGTCCAAGAAAGTTGTCCGCAAGCGCGTGGTCGCAGGTCCGGCGCTGCCCGGGAAGCTCGCGGACTGCACCAGCCAGCAGCCGGCCCTGACGGAGCTGTTTCTGGTGGAGGGTGATTCGGCGGGTGGCTCTGCGAAGCAGGCACGGGATCGCGAGACCCAGGCCGTGATGCCGCTGCGCGGGAAGATACTGAATACCTGGGAGGTCGAGCCGGCCGAGCTCTTGAGTTCCCAGGAGGTGCACAACATCAGTGTGGCGCTCGGGGTCGACCCCGGCTCCGAGAAGCTCGACGATCTGCGTTATCACAAAGTCTGCATTCTGGCCGACGCGGATTCAGATGGACTTCACATCGCGACGCTCCTGTGCGCGCTGTTCCTCCGCCACTTCCGGAGTCTGGTGGTGGCCGGTCATGTGTTCGTGGCCATGCCGCCGCTGTATCGCGTCGATGTCGGCAAGGAGGTCTACTACGCGTTGGATGCTGCGGAGCGTGACATGATCCTGGACCGGATCGAGGCGGAAAAAAAGCCGGGTAAGTTGACGGTGACCCGTTTTAAAGGCCTCGGAGAGATGAATCCTTCGCAGCTTCGCGAGACGACCATGGCGCGGGAAACCCGTCGGCTGGTTCAGCTGACGGTCACGGGTCAGGACAAAGCGGACCAGATGCTGGATATGTTGCTCGCCAAGAAGCGCTCATCCGACCGGCGGGCGTGGCTGCAGGAGAAAGGCAATCTGGCCGATGTCTAGCGAGCCACGATATCACCGCCATGCTTGACGTTGCGATGACGAGCACCGGCGGGGAGCGCGGTTTGTGCCGACCGGAGCGTACTCCATGATGGTTGAAAAAGAGCGAGCTGCGTTCGACGGAGCGAGGCATAAACCAGGCTCCTCGCCGGTTGCCAGGACGCACAATCCCGGCCGGGCGCGCTTCGCTGATCGCAGGGTGGATTCATGAAAGAGCAGGAACTGAATTTCGAGGGGATCGAGCAGGTCCCACTCGCGACATTCACAGAGAAAGCGTATCTCGACTACTCGATGTACGTGATTCTGGACCGGGCACTACCGCACATCGGAGATGGCTTGAAGCCCGTGCAGAGGCGCATCGTCTATGCGATGAGCGATCTGGGCATGTCGGCTGTCTCGAAGCCCAAGAAGGCGGCTCGCGCGGTGGGGGATGTCATCGGCAAGTTTCATCCCCATGGCGATTCCGCGTGTTACGAAGCGATGGTGCACATGGCCCAGCCGTTTTCTTACCGCTACCCGATTATCGACGGACACGGCAACTGGGGTTCTCAGGACGACCCGAAGTCGTTCGCCGCGATGCGGTATACGGAGGCACGGATGACGCGCTATGCGCAGGTGCTGCTCACAGAGCTCGGTCAAGGTACCGTCGATTGGGTTCCGAATTTTGATGGGACGCTGCAGGAACCGACCCTGTTGCCTGCACGGCTGCCGAATCTCCTGCTCAACGGCACAAGTGGTATCGCCGTTGGCATGTCGACCGACGTTCCGCCGCACAACATACGCGAGATCACCAGCGCATTGCTACGGCTCCTGGATCAGCCGAAGACGACGCTCGGCCAGTTGATGAAGCACATCAAGGGGCCAGACTTTCCGACCGGGGCGGAGCTGACTTCTCCGCGGGCCGACATCGCCGCGATCTACAAGACGGGGTCCGGCAGCCTGAAGCTCCGGGCCCGCTATGAGATTCAGGATGGGGACATCGTCATCACGGAGTTGCCGTATCAGGTCTCGGGCGCGAAGGTTCTGGAGCAGATAGCAGCTCAGATGCGAGCAAAGAAGCTCCCAATGATGGAAGATCTCCGCGACGAATCGGATCACCAGAATCCAACTCGATTGGTGCTGACGACGCGCTCTAATCGAGTCGACGTTGAGGCGCTGATGGGGCATCTGTTCGCAACTACAGATCTCGAGCGTACCGTGCGTGTGAATCTGAACGTGATTGGTCGTGACGGCAGACCCGCCGTGTTTGGCTTGAGGGCGTTGCTGGAAGAGTGGCTCAAGTTTCGAGTCGATACGGTCAAGCGCCGTCTAAGGCACCGGCTCGAGCGCGTCATGGAGCGACTCCACGTGCTCGACGGGCTGTTGGTTGCGTATTTGAACATCGACGCGGTGATCAAGATCATCCGCAGCGAAGACGATCCAAAGCCTGTCCTGATGAAGCGTTTCAAGCTGAGTGATACTCAGGCAGAGGCGATCCTGGAGCTCCGCCTGCGGCACCTCGCCAGGCTGGAGGAGATCAAGATCCGTGGTGAGCAGGAGTCGCTGGCGGGGGAGAAGGTGGATCTTGAGAGAACGCTTCGTTCGAAGGTACGGCTGACGAAGTTGATCAAAGAGGAGCTGTCCGCGCTCGCGGAGGAGCACGGTGATAATCGACGCACCGCGATAGTCGAACGGGATGCCGCGCAGGCGCTGGATGAATCGGAGCTGGTGTCCAGTGAACCGGTTACCGTCGTGCTATCGGAGCGGGGTTGGGCTCGGGCCGCCAAGGGTCATGAGGTGGATGCCGAGGCGCTGAGTTATCGATCCGGGGATCAGTTTCTGGCCGCGGCCATAGGCCGCAGCAACCAGCTGGCGGTGTTCATGGATAGCACCGGGCGAGCCTACAGCTTGCCGGCGCATACGCTACCGTCGGCGCGCGGCCAGGGAGAGCCGCTGTCGGGACGACTCAAGCCCCCCGACGGCTCAAGCTTCAGGGCGGTGCTGATCGGGACGACTGGAGACCGTTGGGTGCTCGCCTCCTCGGCGGGGTACGGGTTCGTCGTCAAGCTCGAGGACCTTCACTCGCGGAACAAGGCCGGCAAGGCGGCGTTGACGGTACCAAAGGGAGCCACGGTCGTGCCGGCGACGAGGGTCCACGAGACGGATGAGTATCTGGCCGCGGTTTCCAGCGACGGCCGATTGCTCGTGTTCTCTCTGGAGGAGCTCCCGGAGCTTTCGCGCGGCAAGGGCAACAAGATACTCGGTCTTCCGGGGAAGTCGGACCTGGAAATGGTCGCGATGTGCGCGTTCACCGAGGGCCAGTCCGTCAGACTCATCTCCGGACAACGGCACATGACGCTCAAACCGGCCGATCTGGATGAGTACTTCGGGTTCCGGGGCCGGCGCGGGCTGGCACTGCCCCGCGGCTACCGAAAGGTCGATCGCTTCGTCGTGGAGCAGCCCCAGGCATAGGGTAGAATTCGTCCTCGAGAACAAAATCAATATCCGGGGAATCTACAGGTCGGCTGGCAGCGAGATCTGTGAGAGACAGATACAGACCAATAACGTAAATCTCGATGATCGCGGCCCGACGGAGGCCCTGGATCCTGCCGGGGCGGGTCTACACATGCTGGGGCTTGCGGGTGGGGCTCGCGAGATAGCCGGTTTCTAATCAATTGGCGTGGAGGTAGTGGACATGCAGTTCAGATATTCAATCAGCGGGGTCCTGGGTACATTGGCGTTGGGGTTGTTGTGCTCGAACGCCGTGATGGCGGAGACCATCGCCATGATCGGGACCGGCGACCTGGGCCGTGCGCTCGGACCGAAATTTGCCGCTATGGGTCACGAGATCATTTACGGATCGCGAAACCCGAACCGCGCCGAGATTCGAGAGCTGGTCGCGCAAACCGGCGGGAATGCATCCGCGACCGGTCAGGCGGAAGCGGCTGCTCGGGCGGATATCGTGATGCTCTCGGTGCCCTGGAACGTGTTAGAAGCGGTTGTGGCCAATCTGGGGGATCTGTCCGGCAAGATCGTCATCGATCCGACGAACCCGCGGATGGTCGGTGACGACGGCCTGAGGGACTATTCAGTCGATCCTTCGAACGGGGAGTGGGTCCAGCGCTGGGCGCCGGAGGCGAAGGTCGTCAAAGCTTTCAATACGATGAACTGGGTGACGATGGTGGACCCCGACTCCGCGGGCGGTCCGGTCACGGTCCCCATCGTGGGTAACGACTCTGAGGCCAAAGCCACGGTCGCAGCCCTCGTAGAGGGTGTGGGGCTCGAGCCCATCGATCTGGGGCCGATCAGATACGCCCACGCGCTGGAGACGCTCTATATCCTGTGGGGTAACGCGAGAACGCTTGGGACGCCGTTCAACTATCACTTTCGGCCGGAACCGGACTGAGTGCCAGCGGCTCGGCTGGAGCTTCCCCGAGGACGACCTCGGGTTCGTGGACGTAGTGCCCCTGGATGTAGCTGAAGCCGAGCTGGAACAGCACGGCCATCGTGTTGGCGTCCTCTACCCGCTCCGCGATGGTCGAGATCTTCCTCGCGTTGGCCGCTTGGATGAATTGGCGAACCTTCTCCTGCAGCGCCTCGTTGCTCGAGATGCTCTGCATGAGCGAGCCGTCGATTTTCAGATAATTCATCGGCGTATGACTCAGCACACCCATGGAATCCCTGCCGATGCCGAAATGTTCGACGGCGAACCCGAAACCCATCTCCTTGAGTGTGCCCGCAAGGGCCCGAGTCTGCTTGAGGTATTGCGTGACGTCTTCTTCGCTCACCTGGAAGCAGATCTGGCCGGGATTGATGCCCGCCTCGGCGATCTGTTTCTTCAACCACTCCAAGAGCGTCCGGTCCAGGATCGAATCCTTCGAGAGCTTCACGAATATCCTGTCCGGGTCGTTCGAGCGACAGAACGAGACCGACGCGCCGATGACCCAGCGGTCGATGGCCTTGAGTAGCTTGTTGCGCTCGGCCGCCGGGGCAAACTCCGTAGCCAGTATCTCTTCCTGCTCCGGGTTCAGCATGCGCAGCACCGTGTCGTAGTACTGGACGTTTTTCCCGGTAAGGCTCGCCATCGGCAGGTGGACCAGTCGGAAGCGATTGTCCATCAGAGCCGACTTGATCTGCTCTACCCAGATTCGATCGAATCGCTTGATCCGCGTGCTTTCATCGGAGATCTCCGCGACAACGACCTGGTTGCCACCGCGCTGTCTCCCGCGTTTGTTCGCCTGCTCCGCATCGGTGATCAGGGGTTCGACCCGGTCCGTGCCAGAGGTCACTTCCGAGAGGCCGATCGTGCAGGTCAGGGACAGGGTGTTGTTTGCGACCTCGAACATGGTATCGGCAATCGTCACGAGCGCGTTCTCGGCCCAGGCTTCGACATCTCTGAGCGTGCCCCGCTCCAGCAGGAGCGTGAAGACCAAGCCTCCGAACCGACCATAGAGATCGTTCGGCTGAGTGAGGCCCTGGAGGACTTCCGCCAATTGAACGAGGATGTCCTCGCTGGCCAGCGGGCCCACTTCATCCTTTATCTCGGCGAATTTGTCGGGTCTCAAGTAGACAAGCACGCGGACTCCGCCTGCGGCATTCGTCTCCATCCGGTCGGTCAGCAACTCCACGAATCGGCGCCTGTGATAGAAACCGGTCATCGGATCCTTATGGACGGTCTGCTCGATGAGTTGCTCTGGGTCGGTATTCTGGGTTTTGGTGCGGGCCACGCTCAGCCTGACGGCGGGTTCGCCGTCGTATTGTTCGTTGCTCAGCCATAACTCCAGCGGGATCGTCGAGCCCTGACTTTTCGCGGTGGCCCGCAGGGGTTTCGAATCCCATTGGCCTTTCTGGCACGCAACGAGAGCACCTTTCAGCGCCGCCTGACTGGCCGAGTCAAAGAGGTCCATGAGGGGCTCGCCCTCCAGGGGCCCGGCATCGGGTTGACCGAACAAGCGCGCCCATGACGCATTGGCGTCCACCAGGATGCCTTCTTGAACGTGCGCAAAAGCGTCCTCCGATCCCGCCACGAAGGCCTTTAGCTGATTCTTGTAGCGGCTTGCCGAGACGAGGGTCTCGTTCAGGGCGCGCTCCAGCCGAAAAGCGCGTAACTCGCGTTCGGCAACGGCCCGCAGCCGGTCGAGCTCATTGAGAGAGACGATATCTCGAGCGCCCGCGGCCATGGCGTCGGCCATGATCGTTTCCTCGATGCCATCGGCCACCAGGAGCAGCGGGACCATAGGGGCGAATGCCTGGCAGGCGTCGGCCGCGTCTGCGACCTTCCCGCAGCCCATAAACAGGAACAGTAACTCAGGATGCTCCGCTGCCATGGCATCGAGCAGCCCATTACCGTTCTTGACCCAGTGGCAGCGGACCGGGTGTCCGGCCTCGCGCAGTGTGCGGTTGATGACCTCCACGTTTTCCTCGCGGTCGGTCAGTATCATCAAAGGCACCTGGGATTGGATCATCCTCGCGAAACCCTACAAAGCGAAGCGTGATGGCGCATGGAGGCGGGGAATTCTAGCACTGGCACCTGCCGTCAAACGGGCACGAGTCACAGATGACCCGTCGAGAATCGCGGTCGGCTACGGTGTTGGACGATCAGGAGACGGTCGTTTTACTTAACTCACCCGGTTCTTCGCGCACCAGTCGGGGGACCAGATACCCGGGAAGTCGATCCCGCAGCCGGGCGATCAGCTCGCGACCATGAGATTCGGCGACGTCGAAATGCGCGGCTCCGGCTACCGGATCGAGGAGATGCAGGTAGTAGGGAAGCACACCAGAGTCGAATAGGGACCGGCTGAGCGCTTCCAACCGATCGGCGTCGTCGTTGACGCCGCGCAGCAGCACCGATTGATTCAGCAGGTGAGTCCCAGTGGACTTCAGCTCGCGCAGGCCAGCTCGCACGGCAGCATCGATCTCGTTGGCATGGTTGCAGTGCACGACCATCACGGTGCTCAACCGCGTCTTCGACAGGATCTCCAGCAGTGCCCCGGTTACCCGCTCGGGAAGCACGATGGGGAACCGGGTATGGACTCTCAACGTGTCGACGGAGCCCACGCTCTCGATCTCGGCAACCAGCTCGGCCAGGCGCCGATCGGCAAGGCTGAGTGGGTCGCCGCCCGAGAGGATGATTTCCGTGACCTCCCCTGCGTTCCGGAGTGCCGTCAGGGCGCCGCTCCAGCCCGAGCGCCCCGCAGTCTGCGCCGGATAGGGGAAATGCCGGCGGAAGCAGTACCGGCAGTGAATCGGACAGGCCGCCGTGGTCACGAGCAGGGCGCGGCCCGCGTATTTCTTCAGTACGCCATCCTGGGCGAGACTGGTTTCGCCGAGCGGGTCGCGGGCGAAGCCCGGGATCTCCAGCTGCTCCCGCCGTTGCGGCAGGACTTGGAGCAGCAGGGGATCCCGGGGATCCCCCTTACGCATTCTCGCTACGAAGGAACGGGGGACGAGCAATGTGAACTCCTCGGACCCGGGTTCGAATCCGTCCACGGCGCTCGGTTCGAGCCCAAGGACTTTCAGCAGCTCAGCCGGCGTTCGAATCGCTTCGCGGAGCGATCGCTGCCAACAGGCAATGTCGAGTGTGTCTGTTCCGCGCGGGGCTGAATCGGGAGTCGGCGCATGAATGGAGGGGGGATTGGGCACCGTTGGAGTTCGTTTCCTGACTGCTTGCGGCTATTATCCCCCGATTCCCTAACTACGTATCGTTCGAACAATCGGCAGATCAATGGCAAGTTACAGCACCAGCGAGTTCCGTGGCGGACTGAAGATCATCATCGACGGGGACCCGTGCGCGATCGTCGAGAACGAGTTCGTGAAGCCGGGCAAAGGCCAGGCATTCAATCGGGTGAAGATCCGCAATCTCAAGACGGGGCGGGTGGTGGAGAAGACGTTCAAGTCCGGTGAATCGGTAGAGGCCGCCGATGTGCATGAGCAGGACATGCAGTACCTGTACACCGATGGCGAATTCTGGCACTTCATGGTCCCGGACACGTTCGAGCAGATTGCGGCCGAGGAGAAGTCCGTGGCCGACGCCAGGCAGTGGCTGAAGGAAGAAGACACGTGTCTCGTGACGCTGTGGAATGGATCGCCGCTCCTGGTCGCGCCGCCGAATTTCGTCGAGCTCACCATCGTGGAGACGGATCCGGGTGTGCGGGGAGATACGGCTCAGGGTGGCGTCAAACCCGCGAAGCTCGAGACCGGGCGGTCGTTCGTGTGCCTCTGTTCGTAGAACAGGGAGAGGTCATCCGGGTCGACACCCGGAGCGGTGAGTATGTTTCGCGCGTGAAGGACTGAGTCTCGCCCTTCAGTGATCGGTCGAGGTGTGGGCAAAGCTCATCGCCTCGGACACGCGCTTGAGCCCGGTCGCCACCGCAAGCAAACGATCCAACCCCACGGCCACCCCTGCGCAGCGCGGTAGCCCATGGGCAAGCGCATCGAGAAACGCTTCGTCTACGGGCGGTGCATGGCGCCCGTCAATGAGCCGTTGCGCCCGCTCGGTCTCGAAACGGGCCCGCTGCTCCGCTGCATCTGTCAGCTCATCGAACCCGTTTGCGAGCTCCACACCGCCGAGGAACGCCTCGAACCGGGCTGCGACCGGAGGCGTCTCGGGTTTTATTCGCGCCAGCGCGGCCTGGCTCTGCGGAAAATCATAAACAAATACGATGGCGTCGGGGTCCAGGCGCGGCGTAATCGCGGCGCCGAAGGCGAGCTCCATCAGGCCGTCGTCCTGCAGATCGGCGGGCACGTCCACGCCCACGGCCTTAAGCCGTGCTTTGAGTCCGTCCGGGTCTGTGAAGACGTCGATATCGAGGTGGTCTTGAAATGCCTCTCGGTAGCTCAGCCGGACCGTCGGGGCCAAGGGTCGGTGCGCCTCCACCACGCGCCTGAGCAGTGCCTCGACCTCGGTCATGAGCGCTTCTTCGTTCCAGTCGGTCCGGTACCACTCGAGCAGCGTGAACTCGGGTTGATGCCAGCGCCCGAGCTCCCCGTCGCGAAAGACCCTGGCGATCTGATAGAGGTCGCCGCACCCGGCAGCCAGCAGGCGCTTCATCGCGAGCTCGGGAGAGGTCATGAGGTAGAGCGGCTCCTCGCCGAGCGCGCGCACCCGAGCCGTGACGGACTCCAGTTGCGGATCCGTCGTCCCGGCACGAGACAGCAGGGGTGTCTCCACTTCCATCAGACCGCGCTCGGAAAAGAAGGCTCGGATCGAGGCCAGCATCGCGGCTCGCGCGCGAAGCGTCTCCGGCGGGGCGCTCGGTCGCCAGGAAGCCGCGCGACTCATGCCCTGGAATCGGTCTCTGACTCGAGCTCGCCCAGCGCTTCGCCCATCTTGATGAGCTGTCCCGCCTCGAGCTCCGCCCGCCAGGTCAACCGTGCCGGTGGCAGTAACAGGATCACGGTGGAGCCGAGATTGAACTGCCCGATTTCCGCACCGCGTCCGTAACGGTGCTGCGCGGCGGGATCGTCATGCCACAATCTCGGTTCGCCGCTCTTGATTTCCCCAAGCCAGCTCGTGGTGATGCTCGAGACGTTCAGGGCGCCCACGAGCACCATCACGAGCGGTCCCGTGCGCGTATCGAACCAGCACACGACCCGTTCATTGCGGCAGAAGAGTCGCGGGATGGCCGAAGCCGTGCTCCGGTTAACGCTGAACCGCTTGCCAGGGATGTAACGCGTGCGGTTCAACGTCGCTGCCAGCGGAAGATGCACGCGGTGGTACTGGCTCGGCGCGAGATACAGGGTTGCGTAGCTGCCCATGCTCGGACCGTCCACTCCGCCCCGCGGTTCTCCGAGGAGCTCTTCGACCCGGTAGCTCAGGCCTTTGGCCTGAATCAGCTCGCCATCCCGAGCGGCGCCGAACTGCGTCAAGTAGCCATCCACGGGCGAGATCACGGTGCGCTCGTCCTCGGCGATGGGTCGAGCACCGGCTTTCAAGCGGCGCGTGAAGAAGGCGTTGAAGCTCTCGTAGGACTCCGGGTCGCTCCGCTCCGCTTCGTCGAGGTCGATGGCGTAGTGGCCAACGAACCACCGAATGAGCGGGTTTTTCACGGCCGGCCAGGTGCACCGAGCCAGGCGGTAGACGAGTGCCCCCAGGAGTCGCTGGGGCAACAGGTATTGCGCCCAGACCGAGAATGTCGGTCTCATAAAGTCGATGGATCTGAAGAACGCGACCGATCGTGGAGATAGTGTTGGCGAATCTTCAGGAAGTCAGCGGCGATGATGGCCGCGTCGTGGGGCGCGCTGAACACCGCGAGTAATTCCGTTCCGGGCCCCACGACATAGATGGTGGAGTTGTGCGTGACGCTATAGGGCTGCCCGTCCGCTGCGCGTTGAGCATGCACGCTCACGCCGAGCGCGGTCAGCCACGGCGCCATGGCCTCCGGGGGACCCGTGAGGCCGCGGAAGCTGGTATCGAAGCTGTCGAGGTAGTCTCTGATCCGGGCGGGATCGTCCCGCTGAGGATCCACGCTGACGAACACCACTTCGGGAGGTTCAATGTGCGGGGTGGCCCAGTCCCTGTGCAGGCTCGCGAGGACGTTCAGCGTCAGAGGGCAGATGTCGGGACAGTGGGTGAAGCCGAAGAAAAGGAGACTGAACCCATCGCCGAGATCGGCAGACGCAAACTCACGGCCCGCCTTATCGGTCAGCCGCACGTCCGGCAGCGGGCGTGCCTCGCTCAGCATCGTGGCTACCACCGGTGGGGGCAACGAGCGCGGCACGTCAGGGAGCATGAACATCGCGCCGACTAGCAGCACGAGCCCGACGACGAGGACTCTCAACATGGCTCCGATCACGCGTGTCATTATCTCACAAGGGGTATCATGCGCGGCGCATGGATGTTTCCGAGCTGAGGCAGACGCTGGAGAGGGAGAGATCCTCGGAGGCATGGGTGGGCGCGCTCAGCCGTTTCTTCGAGTCTCATCATCTGTGCTATGGCCACGGGACGGATAACCCCTCCGACGAGGCGTACTGGCTGCTCCGCGCGCAGCAGAGCTGGGCACCGGAATCCTGGTCCCGGCCTCCGAGTCCGGAGCTGATCGAGGCGCTCGTCGAGACGGCCGAGCGGCGGGTGACCGAGCGCAAGCCGCTAGCCTATCTGCTGGGCGAGGCCTGGTTTGCCGGACTGCGTTTCAACGTCGATGAGCGCGTCCTGATACCTCGCTCGCCGCTGGCGGAGCTGGTCGAGCGCGGGTTTCGGCCGTGGTGCGAGCTGGAGTCGACCGACCGTGTGTTGGACCTCGGTACCGGAAGTGCCTGCCTCGCTGTGGCCACGGCTCATTACTGCCCGGGAGTCTGCGTCGACGCGACGGAGATCTCCGATGCCGCCCTGGCAGTGGCGAGGGCCAATGTGGCCCAGCACGGATTCGAGGCGCGCGTCCGGCTCGTGAAATCCGATCTCTTCCCCGCGCCCGGGGAGCAGTATCGAGTCATTCTCTCGAATCCGCCGTATGTGCCGCGAGCAAGGTTGCGGGAGCTGCCCCCGGAGTACCGCCACGAGCCCGCGCTGGCGCTCGATGGCGGTACCAGCGGGCTCGATTTGATCGACCGGCTGCTCGTGGGTGCTGCCGATCATCTGACGCCGGGCGGCATGCTCTTCGTTGAGGTCGGGGAAGCCCAGGAGGCTTTCATGGCGTCCTATCGAAGGCTGCCGGTCACCTGGCTCCAGTTCGAGCGGGGCGGCGACGGCATCTTCATGTTGACGCGTGATGAATTGACTGGATACTTAACGGGTTAGGCTCGCCCAAGCGGCGGGCCGGGTGTGGGAGCGGCCGCTTGGCCGCGACAGACAGGCGCCTATTGGGCGAACCGAGCATGGCTGGCGATACATTCGGAAAGCTGTTCACCGTCACGACCTTTGGCGAGAGCCACGGCCCCGCCATGGGTGGCGTCGTGGACGGCTGCCCCCCGGGGCTTGCGCTTTGCGAGGCCGACATCCAGGCGGATCTGGATCGGCGCAGACCCGGGCGTTCCCGCCATGTGACTCAGCGCAAAGAACCCGATCAGATCAAGATTCTCTCCGGTGTTTTCGAGGGCCTCACCACGGGCACCGCAATCGGACTGGCTGTGGAGAATGTGGATCAACGCTCTCGTGACTACAGCAAGATAAAGGACACGTTCAGGCCGGGACATGCCGACTACACGTATCAGCAAAAGTACGGGATCCGTGATTATCGCGGGGGCGGCCGTGCATCGGCTCGTGAGACGGTCATGCGCGTGGCCGCAGGTGCCATCGCACGAAAATATCTCGAGGAGCACGCCGGTATCCGGATCTACGGTTACCTGGCGCAGCTTGGTCCGCTCGAGCTGGGCGCTCACGATATCGATGCTGTCAATGGCAATCCGTTTTTTTGCGCGGATCCGGAGAGGCTCGATGAGCTCGATCGGTTCATGGACGAGCTGAGAAAGGCAGGGGACTCGATCGGGGCACGAATAAACATCGTGGCCGCGGGTATGCCGCCCGGCCTGGGTGAGCCCGTATTCGACAAGCTCGAAGCGAATATCGCCCACGGGCTGATGAGTATCAACGCCGTCAAAGGCGTGGAATTCGGTGACGGCTTCAAATGTGTCACTCAGAAGGGCAGTGAGCACCGTGACGAGCTCACACCGGAAGGGTTCGCCAAGAATTCCTCCGGCGGCACCCTCGGCGGCATCTCTTCCGGTCAGGACATTCTGGTGAGCATCGCCCTGAAACCCACGTCGAGCATTCAAGTGGCGGGCAGTACGGTGGACCGTTCGGGCGGCGCCACGGAAGTCGTGACGACAGGGCGCCACGATCCCTGCGTGGGGTTACGTGCCACGCCAATCGCGGAAGCGATGCTGGCGTTGACCCTGATGGATCATTATCTTCGCAATCGCGCCCAGAATGCCGACGTGCAGT
>Ga0224508_10002904_pt1 | contig 14357 bp, 14 predicted proteins | sample SF_Jan12_sed_USG_4_FD_170157 | JGI IMG/M metagenome (GOLD analysis project Ga0224508, IMG submission 170157) | Sediment microbial communities from San Francisco Bay, California, United States - SF_Jan12_sed_USGS_21 | ecosystem: Environmental > Aquatic > Marine > Sediment | place: USA... | reverse complement strand
GAGGGCCGGGAGCGTCATGGGACGCACCATTGCAGCTGTCCGCCACGTGGATCGAGCCAGTAGCCTGCACCGTCGATCTCGGCGAACTCGATGGTGAACTGCCCTTCGACATCGAACGTCAGATCCACCGATCCGGGGCCACCCTCGAGCTCGGTCCAGCCGATCTCGATCACGCGACCGGGCGCGCCCGCGACCACGAACTGATCCTGGGTGATCGCGGTGCGTTCGGTGATGACCGTGCAGACCGCATCGGCGCTGGGCGTGACGGTGGTCGTCGACTTCATGGTCATCAACGCCTGTATCTCGGCAATGTCACTCGTATTCGGTTCAACGCTCAGGCCGTCGTCGACGAGGATGTCGAGCTGGCGCAATCGCAGCGTTCCACCGCCCTGCCCTGTCGGCCGGATGTGGTAGTCCGGGAAGAACGGGATCCCTTCCTCGAGCAGATACGCCGCGGTCGTGACGATCTCCTCGGTTGCCTCGGCTCGACGGGTCTCGAACTCGAACTCGCCGGTTCGAATGTCGCTCTGCGTCGACAGGATCCACAGCAGCGGCACGATGAATGCCGCCACGACGGTGAGCGTTCGAACGGGGTCGACTCTCGCCAATCCCACCGAGATCGACGGGAAATACCCGAGCACGATGAAGAGCACGACCGGGAGCGTGTATCGAGGAGCACTTGCCGGCGAGATGTCGGTGAGGACTCGGCTGTACACGATCGTTGCGCTGAAGACGACCAGGAGCAGCGAGGAGAGGATCTCGTGATGGGAGGCTTTGCCGGCGAACACGCGGTAGAGCAAGAACCCCGCAATCACCACGGTGAGAACCGCGGCCATCGGGAACGATATGTCGAGATACCGGGCCACGGCGCTGTTCACGACATCGAACATGAGATAGGGGATGGAGGCAATCGTCTCGAGATTCAAGTCGGCCGCGCCGGTTCGGGGCGTTGTGACGAACGCTTGTCGCCAGACGATGTAGACGGCCCCCGCACCCAGGCACGCAGGCAGCCAATACCTCACGCCTCGCCGGACCAGGCAGTAGCCCGTCGCCGCGATGAGGAAACACACCGTCTGGAATCCGGCCGCGACGCCGGCGGTCAGGGCCACGAAGAGCCACCGACGCCGGGCCCGAGTCTGTGGACCGGAGATCAGGATCGATGCGCTGACCCACGAGACGTGACCGACGATCTTGCCGACCAACCACGGTTTGAACGCGACGCCGATCCCCATGCCGACGAGAACGCCGGCGGAGATCGATGCGAGCCGCGAGCCGCCGAGACGGTTCACCGCCCAAGCGGACCACAGCGCGAAGCCACCCCACGAGAGCGCAGCGAACAGACCCCATCCCGGCCAGTACGACAGGCCGAACAGGTCGTAGAAGAGATTCGCCGCCAACCGGTGGTACGCCGTCCAGTGTCCGCCGTGGTCCTCGACGAGATCCCGCCACGTGAGATCACCATCACCGAGCATCGCCCAGAAGTCGTCGACCAAGAAGTAGTCGCGGGTCAGCCGACCGACCCAGATCGCCTGGATCGTGATCACCGACACCAGGACGACCCAGTCGATGACCTGCAGCCGTTCACGCTCGGTCTGCTCGCGCCCGCGTGGAGGCTCGGCTTCGTCCTGTCGGTCGCCACCGGCGACCCGCGCATCCTCGGTCTCTCGGTGATCGATGGGCGCTGAGTCAGATCTGTAGGTGACTTCAGACATCGTCAGTCCCCATCGACAGGAGCTGCGGCGGGCGCCACCGAGCCGGACGGCGCCTGTCCTGCGATTTGGATCAGCTGAAGGACTGTCCGCACCCGCAGGTGCGCTGCGCGTTGGGATTGTCGATCGCGAACCCCGAGTCGGCGAGCCCATCCTTGAAGTCGAGGGTGGCGCCGTCGAGCAACATGGCACTTGCCGGGTCGACCACGATGTTCACGTCGCCGTAGGCGGCACGCACGTCGTCGTCGGCGACATCGCTGTCGAAGTACATCTCGTAGCTGAATCCGCTGCACCCGCCGGGGCGCACGGCCACGCGGAGAGCCAGTTCATCGTCGCCAGGTTCGGCACTGATGAGGTCGCCGACCTTCGAGGCTGCGGCATCGGTGAGTGCGATCACGCTCACGACTCCTTCGTGTGGCTTCGGTCGGGCAACGAGCCCGGCGCGGTGGAACGGTGAACCGCCGGCTGGTTCCGGCTGTTCCCACTCTACTGCGCGGACGGCGCCGTCGGGCCAGCTCGACGAGGAACCCGGTCGCTAGGATCATGGCGATGGATCCCGCCGTACTTCCCACACCCGACGATGTGATGGGACTTCTGCGCGGCGTGATCGACCCCGAGCTGGGCAGCAACATCGTCGAGCTCGGCATGGCCAAGGGTGCAACGGTCGGCGTCGACGGCGTCGTGGTCGTCACCATCGCCCTCACCACCGCGGGATGCCCGCTGCGGGCCCAGATCCAGAAGGACATCCGGGCCCGGCTCGAGAGCCTCCCCGGTGTCACCGCGGTTCGAATCGAGTGGACCGAGCTGACGCAGGACGAAAAGGCCGCCGCCATGGCCAAGGCCCGCTTCAATGTCGCTCAGGACGCTCCCGACACCGAAGTGCCGCCGACGACCAAGGTCATCATGGTCGCCTCGGGCAAGGGCGGCGTCGGCAAGTCATCGGTCACGGTGAACCTGGCCGCGGGGCTCGCCTCGCGTGGCTTCACCGTCGGAGTGCTCGACGCCGACATCTGGGGCTACTCGGTGCCGCGGATGCTGGGTGTCGAGGGTCGACTCGAGGGTTCACCCGGCGAGAAGAAGATCCTCCCGAACGAGGTCGAGATCGGCGACGGGCGACTGAAGGTCGTGTCGATGGGATTCCTCGTCGATCACGAGGAGAGCGCCCTCATGTGGCGGGGCCTGATGTTGAACCGGGCGGTGCAGCACTTCCTCGAGGACGTGCGGTGGGGCGACATGGACTACCTGCTGATCGACATGCCACCAGGCACCGGCGACGTGCAGATGGGCCTCGCCAAGCTCTTGCCACGCGCCGAGATGATCATCATCACGACACCGTCGAGGAGCGCCCAGAAGGTTGCCGTGCGGGCCGCGAACATGGGGCGGAAGAACTATCTCCGCATCGTCGGGGTCATCGAGAACATGAGCTCGTTCGTCGCTCCCGACGGCAGCGAGCACGCCATATTCGGCACTGGCGGCGGCGACGAGCTGGCGGCCGAGGTCGGTGTCCCGCTGCTCGGCCGAGTGCCGATCGATGCCAGCGTCGCCGACGGCGGCGACAACGGTCGCCCGGTCGCGCTCGGTGAGGGGCCGGCAGCCGAGGCCTTCGCACGCATCATCGACACCATCGTCGACGAAGCCGTGCCTCCGGTCGAGATGGCCGGATGCAGTGCCCGCATGCTCGACGCCGCTATGGCCGCCCTCGACGCCCTCGATGCCGCCGACAGCGGCGTCGGCTCGGGTGAAGGTGCCGCCTGAGGGCACTCGCGCCTCGCCGTCCCGGCGTCAGGTGGGCAGCCAGGCGCCGCCGCGCGCCTTCACCGTTCCGTCGGCGAGCAGCTTCTGGAGATGGGCGACGACGGTCGCGGCGGCGAGCTCGTGGCGTTCCTCGTCGAGGGAGCCGTAGACCTCAGCGGTGATGGCATCGACGCCGGCCGGGTCGAGCGAACCGACGGCGGCCGCGATCTGTGCTTCGCGCTCGAGCCGGTGATCGATGACCGCCTGCAGCTCGTCCTTGGCGCCCTCGAGGACGTACCCGTGCGCCGGCGCCAGGCGTTGCAGGCGCAGGCCCTTCATCGTGGCCAGGGACTCGAGGTACGCCGTCATGTCGCCGTGGGGTGGCACGATCGCCATCGACGATCCCTCCATGACGAGATCACCCGTGAACAGCAGCTTCTCCTCGGGCAGCTCGAGCGAGATGGCCTCTGGGGTCGTGCCCGGGGTGTAGTGCACCTTCAGTCGGAACTCGGTGCCGACGAGGGTCCAGGCATCGTCGAGCGTGTCGTCGACGGCGATGCCCTCGAGCTTGGGCGAGGCGAGGATCTCGGCGCCGGTCTCGGCCTTGAGCGCCTCGGCGCCCGCAGCATGCTCGGGGTCGCCGCACGTGAGCATGATCCAGCGAATTCGGTCCCCCCCACATCCGGTGATCGAGCGGCGGTGTTCGGCGTCGTCGGGGCCGGGGTCGATCACCACGATCTCGTCGATGCCGACGAGGTAGGTATTGGTTCCGAATCCGGTGCGGACCGAAGGGTTCGACGCGAGGATCCGGCGCACCAGCGGGCTCAACGCCCTGGCAACGCCGGGGATGATCTCCTCGGGTACTTCTTCTTCGAGCTCTTCGGTCATGAGTTCCATTCTCCGGCGGGGACAGCGGTTGGTGTGTTGATCTCGTCGTGGGGCAGAACGACCCGACGGCCGTGGCGGTCGTCGACGGTTCGGATGGGGTGTCGGTCGTTGGCCGCGTCGAGCGCGGCGAGCACCGACCCGACCGTGTCGAAGCGAGCGAGGGCGGAGAGGCTGCCGACAGTGGGTTCGATGAGGTCGATGTCTCCCGACTCGAACGAGGCCAGGGCGTCGTGCGGCCTGACCCAGTCGGTCGTCAGCGCTTCCCGGTCGTCGTGGGACGGCTCCTGGCCCACCGGTGCCGCAACGCAGAAGAAGCGGGTGCTGAAGCGGCGAGGTGGCCCGGGCGGCGTGATCCAGTGACCGAAATACCGAACGTCGGCGGCCGCGAGCATGAGGTCGTGTGCCTCGAGCAGCGCCGCGAAGTCGACCCGACCGTCGGCGACGCGAAGGCGTTCATGACCGAGGTCGGCCGGGACGGGGTGATCACCCTCGCGCCTGCACGCGACGAGCACGCCTGCCTCTTCGAAACATTCGCGCAGCGCGGCGATCCAGTAGGCGAGCCCGCCGGCTTCGAGTCCGAGCATCGCCGACGCGGTCCTGTCGTCGAGACCGTGACAGCGGGCCGCCACGGCGGGCGAGGCGTCGGCTGGATCGACGGCGCCGCCGGGGAACACCGAGGCACCAGGCGCGAACACCATGTCGGGATTCCGGCGCTGGAGGACCACCTCGACTCCGCGAGCGCCGTCGCGCAGCACCATGACCGTGGCCGCGGCGCGGGGCGTGATGTTCACGTCGGGCCACCCTCGGTCGGATCGACCTCGTCGACATCGACGACCCGACCTCGGGAGCGTCCGGGTTGCCCGGGGCCCGGCCCACTGAAGCCGAAGGTCTGCACCCGACCCCGGAACCGGCGCACGAGCATCAACCTGATCGGGAGGCGCGTCGGCGGCAACAACAAGAGGAGGCCGACGGCGTCGGTGACGAAACCCGGTGTGAGCATGAGGGCACCGGCGAACAGGATGAGGCCGCCGTCGACCAGCTCGTTGTTCGGCATCGCCCCCGATGCCAGCTGGAGCTGGACGCGCCGAATGACACCGATGCCCTCACGCCGGACCAGCCATGCGCCCACGACGCTGACGAGAATGAGGAGACCGATGGTTTCGAGCGTGCCCACGGAACCGGCGACCTGCACGATGACGTACAGCTCGACGATGGGCACGACGAGAAAGGCCAGGAGAACGAGCCCGAACATCGAATAGCAGTCTACGAGCGGCCAGGCCCCGCCCCACGAGGGCACCGACTCGTCGAGGCAACGACCGGCCGCGGTACACGGCTTCCGAGGCAGCCTGGCCCGAGCTGCCGCCGTAGTCTGGCGGCGTGCGCCCACCATCCGTCGACGCCCTGGCCCGATCGCTGGCCGACACCGGATTGCCCCATCCCCTGCTCGTCGACGTCGCCCGTGAGGCGATTGCCGCCGGCGATCACGATTCGGCGCGCGAGCGGGCCGACGCCCTTCGCCGGCGTCTCCTCCAGCCGGTCGTCAACGCGACCGGTGTCTTGTTGCACACCAATCTCGGTCGGGCACCGTTCGCGATCTCGAACGACGCGACGTACGCCAACCTCGAGTTCGATCTCGAGACCGGCCGGCGAGGTTCGCGTCAGGCCCACGCCGGGCGGCTGCTGGCCCGACTCTGCGGGGCCGAGAAAGCCATCGTGGTGAACAACTGTGCGGCTGCCGTGCTGCTCGTCCTGGCTGCGCTGGCCGATCGTCGCGGCGTGGCGGTGTCGCGGAGCGAGCTCGTCGAGATCGGCGGCGGCTTCCGCGTCCCCGAGGTCATGGAACGGTCCGGCGCCCGGCTGATCGAGGTCGGCACGACGAACCGGACGAGGCGGAGCGACTTCGAGCAAGCGGTCGACCGGCACGAGGATCTCGCGCTCGTCATGAAGATCCACCAGTCGAACTACAAGATCGTCGGCTTCACCGAGGCGGTGGGCGTCGATGGCCTGGTCGGCCTCGGGGTCCCCGTCGTCGCCGACATCGGAAGCGGGCTCCTCGATGTCGCCTGTCCATGGCTGCCCGACGGGCCGCCGGCGTGGCTCGTCGACGAGCCGGCCGCGAAGCAGACTCTCGAGTCCGGTGCCGACCTGGTCACGTTCTCGGGCGACAAACTGCTCGGCGGTCCGCAGGCGGGTGTCATCGCCGGCCGCGCCGACCTGGTCGACGCGTGTGCGGGTCATCCGCTGGCCCGAGCGCTCCGGCCGGGCGGGATGATCCTCCGAGCGATGCAGGAGCTCGCGCTGCACTACATGCGCCGTGATCACACGGCGATCCCGTTCTGGGCCATGGCGGCCCGCACGACCACCGAGCTTCGTGCCCGGGCCGAAGCGCTCGGGGTCGGCCGGGTCGTCGATCTGGCGGCGGTTCCCGGTGGCGGAACGATGCCGACAGTCGAGATCCCGTCGGCGGGTGTCGCCGTCGACGGCGACCATGTGGCCGCGTTGCGCGCCGGGAACGCCGACCGGCCTCCCATCATCGCCCGGGTACGCGAAGGAGTCACCGAGCTCGACCTCCGAACCGTCGATCCCGCCGACGACCCAAGTGTCGCCGCCGCAGTGCGCGCCCTCGGCTGATGCACGTCGTCGCGACGGCCGGCCATGTCGACCACGGGAAGTCGACGCTGGTTCGCGCACTCACGGGCACCGACCCCGATCGTCTCGCCGAGGAGAAGGCGCGAGGACTGACCATCGACCTCGGCTTCGCCGGCGCGGACCTGCCGTCGGGACGCCGGTTCGCATTCATCGACGTGCCCGGCCACGTGCGCTTCCTCAAGAACATGCTCGCCGGGGTCGGGGCCATCGATGCATGCGTCTTCGTCGTGGCGGCGACCGAGGGCTGGAAACCGCAGTCCGAAGAACACCTCCGCATCCTCGACCTCCTCGGTGTCGAGCACGGCCTCGTCGCGCTGACGAAGGTCGGCTCGGTCGACGACGAGCTGCAGGAGCTGGCCATCCTCGATGTCGAGGAGCACGTCGCGGGCTCGTTCCTCGAGGGTGCACCGATCGTGGCCGTCGACGCGATCGACGACATCGGCCTCGGCGAGCTTCGACATGCACTCGACGACCTGCTCCAGGCCACCCCGACCGCCGCCGACATCGGACGACCGCGGCTCTGGATCGACCGGGTATTCGCGGCCAAGGGCGCGGGCACGGTCGTCACGGGGACGCTCGCCGGCGGATCCATCGCGACCGACGACGAACTGGTCGCGCTCCCCCATGACACTGCTGTCCGTGTCCGTGGCATCCAGACTCTCTACGAAGCCCGCGACTCGATCGGGCCGGGGCATCGCGTCGCGCTCAACCTGTCGGGAGTCAGCCACGATCAGCTCTCGCGTGGCGACGTGATCGTGCGAGACGGGCAGTGGCACCGCACCCGCCGCGTCGACGCGTCGCTCAACGTGCTCGACTCGGTCGACCACGAGGTGTCGCGTCGGGGCGCGCACGTCATGTACGTGGGATCCGGCGAACATCCCGTGAGGCTCCGGGTCCTCGGCGCCGAGAAGCTCCGCGGCGGGGATTCCGGACTGGTTCGACTCCACCTCGATGTCGAGCTGCCGCTCCTGCCCGGCGATCGATACGTGCTCCGCGAGAGCGGTCGCATCGAGACGATCGGCGGCGGCGAGATCCTCGACGTCGACCCTCGGCTCACCGCGTCGAAGGCCGCGCCGGATCGGTCGGTCGACCGCGTCATCGCCGAGCGGGGTTGGCTCGATGTCGATCAGCTCCGTCTGCTCACCGGCGAGAGTCGCGAGCCCGACGTGGGCCGGTGGATCGTGGCGCCCGATCAGCTCGACGCGGCGCGCGCACGGGTACGCGCCGCCGTTGCGGCTGCCGGCGCGCTCGGGCTCGATCCGGCGACACTCGACGACCATGAACGCGCCGTCCTCCAGGATCTCGACGGAATCGAGCTGGTCGACGGCCGAGCCCTGCCCGCTGATGCGGTCGACGTGTTGGCCGACCATCGGTTCGTGGCCCTCCTCGACGCGGAACCGTTCACGCCTCCGCCACCCGAGGGGATCGATCGCGGTGAGCTTCGTCAGCTCGTGCGGCGTGGCGACGTGGTGGAGCAGGACGGCGTGTTCTTCTCGGCCGGTGCGATCGAACGGGCGGCTCGGATCGTCGCCGAGTTGCTCGCGTCGTCGCCGCAGGGCGTCTCGGTGGCCGAGGTACGCGACGCGCTCGGAACGACGAGGAAGTACGTTCTGCCGATCCTGGCCCGGCTCGACGGAACGGGCGTCACGCGACGACGCGACGACCTCCGAATCGGTGGCCCGCGCCTGCCGCCCGTCAGTTGAGGTTTGTCAGCAGGTCCTTGCGTTCGGCCTCGTTCCGCCCGCCCCAGATCCCGTGCTGTTCACGAATGCGCAGGGCGTAGTCGAGGCACTCGTCACGAACACTGCACTGATTGCAGATCGCCTTGGCCCGCTGCTCGCGCTCGAGCTTCTCGTCCTTGCGTTCGAACTGCGGCGGAGGAAAGAACACGATTGCCTGCGGCCCGCGACATGCTGCCTTCAACTGCCATGTCTCGTCGGTTGTCAGCGCACTCACGCTGCCCCCCTCGTCGTCGTCCCCGTCGTGTTCTGAAACGTTACAGAATGCAACCTGTCCGACACAAGAGCGGGAATGATAACGGGTGCGGCGACCTCGTGCTGGGATGTGCCGATGTGAGTGCCATCGACGACGCCGCGAGCGTCAGGATGCGTCGACGGGCTCCACGTCGAAGATCAGATCGGTGATGCCGGTGACCCGGATCCGGTCGCCCGCAGCAAGGTCGCTGCCGGCTCGGGCCCGCCATGGCGCGTCGCGAACCTGCACGACGAGACCGTCGGCGTCGGACTCGACCACCTGACCCGACTCGCCCACCAAAGCCTCGCGGTCGATGCGAGGCGTGCCGAAGCGACCGCGCACCGTCAGCGGCATGCCGAACCACATCATGACGAAGGTCCCTACGATGCCGATGAGGATGGGAATCCACGACATGGAGACGCCGTCGAAGAGGCCGATCGTGCCCACGGCGAGAACCACCGTGCCGAGGATGGTGAGCGGCCCTGGCACTCCTGTCTGGATGTCGGCGGCATAGATCACGAACGCGGCCAGGACGACGACCAGAGCCCACCAGTTGAAGGGCAACACGCCGAGGCCGTAACCGGACAACGCCACCGACACGGCACCTAGGACGCCCGCGATGCCGACGCCGACGCTGTACAGCTCGAACAGCAACAGCGATATCCCGATGACCAACAACAGGTAGGTCACGGCCGGGCTCGCAACGGAGTGAAGGAGCTGCGTCAGCAGGTCGGGGCCCTGGAACCGCACGGCAGTCAACGGCTCGAGGCGAATCTCCTCCGCTTCGGTCACCTGCCTGGTCTGGAATCCGAACTCGTCGAGATCGACGACGTAGTCCCCGATGGTCGGTGACGCGCAACGAAGCTGCTGGTCCTCGGCGGTGAGGGTGCGCCCGAGCTCGTCGACGTCGATCAGCTCGCACCCGACGACACCGAACTCGATCACCTGTTCCCAGTTCAGGGTCTGGTCGGCCATACGGGCCGCGTTCTCGTCGCTCCAGAGGGTGGGTTCGATGATGAGGTCGCCGGAGTCTCCGAGACGGGAGCCGGGGGACACGGCGATGTCGGCGGCGACGCTCACGAGCTGCGCGACCTTGCCCGTGGCGCGTGACCCGCTCGGACCGACCCACACGCCGACGGGGACGGGCGATGCCGCGATGCGCTCGGCGAGCTCGGCGAGCCGATCGTCGTCGATGACCGCGTCGCTGCTGTTCACCTGGAGCACCAACACGAGGTCGCCGTTGCGAGCCGACGCCGCGAGGCTGTCGTCGATGAAGTCGGCGATGAGATCGTCCAGGAGGCCACTGACCTCGATGACGGTGATCTGTCCGGCGTCGTCGGCGCCGCTGTCCTGCGCCATTCCCGCAGTCGGGACGACGACGGCCAGACCCACGGCGACCAGCACGGTGATGAGTAGTCTTCGCACGACGCTCCAGACGGGGAAGGACTCGAGGCTCGATTTCTGGCGATGGATCCGATGCGGTTCTTCACGACAGCTCGTGTGCTCATCGTCGCCGGCAAGGGCGGCGTGGGCAAAACCACGGTGGCCGCTGCACTCGCCACTGCGGCGGCACGAAACGGCGCGACAACCCTACTGGTCGAGATCGACGGAAAGACCCAGCTGAGCGACCTGTTCGGGGGCGACGAGCTGACGTACGACGACCTCGCGATCGAGCTGCCGGACACTCCCAGCGGCCGGCTGACGGCCAAGCGGATCACGCCCGACAAGGCTCTCGGCGACTACCTCGAGGGACGTGGCCTCTACCGGGCGCTTCGCCGTCTGCACGGCGACAAGGTGCTCGACACGTTGGCCTCGGCCACCCCCGGGGTGAAGGACCTGCTGGTCCTCGGCAAGATCAAGCAGCTCGAGCGGGCCGGCCGGTACGACCTGATCGTCGTCGATGCACCGGCGTCGGGACACGCGATCACGTTTCTCCGCGCGGCCGAGGGTGTGCTCGACTCGGTCGAGGCCGGACCCATCCGGGAGCAGGCCATCGAGGTCGGCCAGATGCTCGATGATCCCGAGCGCTGCCAGGTCCTCCTGGTGACGCTGGCCGAGGAGACGCCCGTCACCGAGCTGATCGACACCGCCTATCGCGTCGAGGACGAGGTCGGCGTGAAGCTCGGTCCACTCGTGGTGAACGCGCTCCCGGCTCGACCGCCCGAGGTGCCGACCGCCGACGAGCTCGGTGGCGTCGACAGCGATCTCGGCGACGCGCTCCGCGGGGCCGTCACGTTCCGCCGAGCGCGAGCTGCGCTGCAGGCCGAGCAGCTCGAGCGCCTCGATATCGAGCTTCCGCTTCCCCGCCTGCACCTCCCCGCCATCGAAACCACACCGTTCGGCCCCGCCGAGCTCGACCAGTTGACCGACGAGATGATGATCGCCATCGAGGCAATGCCGAGCGCCGACGCGTGACGAACGGCGCCGGTCTCTCGGCCCGACTGGCCGATGCGTCCGTGGTCCTGTGTGCCGGGACCGGTGGGGTCGGCAAGACGACCGTCGCGGCGGCGATCGGAGTCCACGCGGCGATGGCCGGACGGCGGGCGGTGGTCATCACCGTCGACCCGGCCCGGCGGCTCGCCGATGCCATGGGCATCGAGCTGAGCAACGAACCCCAGGTTGTCGTCGGCGAGTGGCCCGGCGAGCTCTCGGCGCTGATGCTCGACGCCAAACAGACATTCGACGAGCTCGTGGTCCGAGAAGCCGGCGATGACGAGCAAGCCGAGCACATCCTCACGAACCGGCTCTACCAGAACATCTCCGGGGTGCTCTCGGGCACCCAGGAGTTCATGGCGAACGAGAAGCTCTTCGAGCTGTACGGCAGCGGCGCCTTCGACGTGATCGTCGTCGACACGCCACCGACCCGGAACGCGCTCGACTTCCTGGAAGCGCCCGAGAAGCTGGTCCGATTCCTCGACGGCACGCTCATGCGCCTCATGTTCCCGCGCCAGATCAGACGAGCCGTGAATGCCGGTCTCCGACTCATGTTGCGTCAGGTCTCGTCGGTCGTCGGCTCCCGGATCGTCGACGACGGGGTGGCCTTCCTGAACGCGTTCCAGGGCATGGAGGACGGATTCCGGCAGCGGGCGCACGACGTCAACGACCTGCTCGCGTCGAAGAAGACGGCGGTCGTCCTGGTCACCTCACCGCGACACGACACCGTCCCCGAGACGCGCTGGTTCGCCGATCAGGTGGCGAATCGCGGCCTGCGGGTCGCGGGGCTCGTCATCAACCGCACCTACCCGTCGTTCAGCGACCGCCCGATCGACGAACTGGTCGAGCTCTGGGACGCGCATGCCGACGACGCGCTGGCGAGCGCATTCGCGGTCCTGGTCGACGGCCAGTCGGTCGTGGCCGACGAACACGAGGCGACAGCCGAGCTCGGCGTGGTGACCTCGGCGCCGATCGTGCACGTTCCGCTGCTCGACCGCGACGTGCGCGACCTCGACAGCGTCGCCGAGGTGGCCAGGTACCTCGGCGCCTGACCGGGTTCAGGCGTCGGCGTCCTCGGGGTTCATGATGGCCTCGACCGCTTCGTCGTAGGACTCCTTCACGGGCACGATGCGATCGAAGCCGGTGGTGTGGAGCAGGCGGGTGAGAGCGGGACGGTCGCAGGCGACCACGACCTGACCGTCGTTGTCCCGTGCCTTGCGGATTCCGCCGATGAGAGCGCCCAGCCCTGCGGAGTCCATGAACGGAACGGCCGACAAGTCGATGACGAGCTTCGGCTTGTCGGCGAGCTCGGTGAGCGCCTCACGGAACTGCGCGACCGTGTAGGCATCGAGGTCGCCGGAGGGCCGGCACACCACGAAGTCGTCGGTTTCCTCGATCGAGATCTCGAGCACGCCACTCTCCCCGTTGCGGTCAGGGGATGCTAGCCCGAGTGGCCGCCGATGCACTGCGCGGCGTCTCGGGCCGGTTCGGCACGAGGGCGCACGACGGGTACCCTCGCGGGCGATGTCGAACGTGTTGCTCGCCACCGACGCCGACTGGATCTACGACGATGTCGCGGCGGCGCTCGCCCGCCCCGACACGACCGTGAGCCGGGTCCACGCCGGACGCGACGTCGCTGCCGCCGTCGCCGAGCTCGAGCCCGAGCTCGTGATCCTCGATCTCCAGATCGGCAACATGGGCGGCGCTGCCTGTTGTCGCGACCTTCGGCTCGAATCGGGCGCCGGCCGAGTGCCCGAGACAGCAATCCTGATGCTCCTCGACCGCGACGCCGACCGGTGGCTGGCCGAGCACGCCGGTGCCGACGGTTGGCTGATCAAGCCGTTCGACTCCCTCCGTCTGCGCCGGGCCACGACCGCGCTCCTCGCCGGCGAGCCATACACCGACGGCATCACCGAGTCGGCCTGATCCCAGCCCATCTCGCTGTCGCGACACGAAGACCCCGCTGTACAGTCGTGATGCGCACACGGGCAGTGGCGCAGCTTGGTAGCGCGCCTCGTTCGGGACGAGGAGGTCGTGGGTTCAAATCCCGCCTGCCCGACCAATCCGGACAAGCACCGCGAACGTTGCGTGACGCATGACGAAGAACCGCGTGGTGATCGTGGGAGGTGGCTTCGGCGGCCTCGAGGCGACAAAGCGGTTGGCGTCGGCACCGGTTCGGATCACGCTGATCGATCGGCGCAACCATCACCTGTTCCAGCCGTTGCTGTACCAGGTGGCCACGGCCGGCTTGAACCCCGCGGACATCGCCCACCCGATCCGGGCCATCCTGCGCTCGCAGGACAACGTCGAGGTGCTCCTCGGCGAGGTGGTCGACATCGACACGTCGGACGACGAGGTCGTGGTCGACGATGGAAGCCGTATCGGATTCGATCATCTGGTGCTGGCGGCCGGCGCTCGTCACGCCTACTTCGGCCACCCCGAGTGGGAGTTGCACGCGCCCGGCCTCAAGTCGGTCGAGGACGCCCTCGAGATCCGGCGCCGCGTGCTGAGCGCGTTCGAGACCGCAGAGCGCAGCGGCGATGCCGACGAACGTCGGGCCGCGCTCACGTTCGTAGTGGTCGGGGCCGGGCCCACCGGTGTCGAGCTTGCGGGCGCGATCGCCGAGATCGCGACGCATACGCTGGCGAGGGACTTCCGCCGGATCGATCCGACCACGGCCAAGGTCGTGCTCGTCGAGGGTCTCGATCGTGTTCTCTCGACGCTCGACCCCAGGCTGTCGGCACAGGCCGAACAGCAGCTCACCGGCCTCGGCGTCGACGTGTTGACCGAGACGACCGTCACCGGCGTCGACGAGCGGGGCGTGGACATCGCCGATCAGGGCGGGACCGGCCGGATCGACGCGCAGACCGTCCTGTGGGGAGCTGGTGTCGCGGCCTCGCCACTCGCCCGCTCGCTCGCCGTCGAGCTCGACCCGGCCGGCCGGATACCGGTCGATGGCTCTCTCGCGGT